>Ga0307929_1002505_pt1 | contig 11741 bp, 9 predicted proteins | sample AceLakmetage1330_FD_203160 | JGI IMG/M metagenome (GOLD analysis project Ga0307929, IMG submission 203160) | Saline water microbial communities from Ace Lake, Antarctica - #1330 | ecosystem: Environmental > Aquatic > Non-marine Saline and Alkaline > Saline | place: Antarctica: Ace Lake...
CATACAGGATCATCCAATCCTGTGGCCAGCACCGTGTTAAAACACTCCAGAGCCCGGGACCGTTCATTGCCAAAATAAAAGCCCACCCCCCTTTCAAAAAGAGACCGGGTCTCGTACTTTAATTTTTTTATGGGTTCAGGGTCAGCGTCAAATCGTTCATAAAGTGACACAGGCGCTTTTTTCCCCTTGACCTTTACATGGCCAAGATGCCTGACAGTTTGCTTCCTATCTTTACCAACATGGGCTGCCACAGCCTCACTGATAATAAGAGACACCCCAAAGAGACGGGTCATCCGTTCAATGCGCTGGGTCAGGTTCACTGCATCAGAAATCACCGTACTTTCCATGCGTTCCTCTTCACCAATGGTACCCAGCATGAGCATGCCCGTGTGAACACCCACCCCCACCTGAACCGGAAACCCGTCATTCATTCCAGTCGCCTGGTTGTACTGCTCCACCACCCTTAACATACCGATGGAAGCGGCCACACCATCCCGGGGAGATCCCGGGAAAAGGGCCATAATGGCATCCCCCATGTACTTGTCAATGAACCCATTATGCTCTCTGATCACCGGGCTGATGCATTTCAAAAGTGTATTCAAAAATTGGAAGTTTTCCCGGGGACTCATCTGCTCTGACAGGGTCGTAAATCCTTTGACATCAAAAAAGACAATGGTCATGTTCCGCTGCACGCAATCTCCAAGCTGCACATCGGTGATCTTTTCATGCCCCATGATTTCCAGCCCCTTTTGAGGGACAAAACGGCTAAGAGCGGTGTTCATGGTTTCAATATGGTCCAGGAGCATGGCATTGGAAAATGCCACATTGATACCGCTCATCATTTTTTCCAAAAAGGTGATTTCCGCCCGATTGTAAAATCCCTGGCACCGGGGGCCCAAGTTTATCACCCCGATGATTTTATCTTCATAAATAATGGGTATGGTGATGATGCAGTTGAATTTTTTAAAATAATTCATCCCCGTTTCCCGGTATATTTCATATTGTTTTTGCTGGGCCACCTGCTCCTTTTCAATGACCATGTCAAAACGGGGAATTTCTCGCAACTGATCTTTATGAACATCAATGATTTCAGGCCCCTCATATTTGTAGCCCTGTTCCAGGGAAAAACGGGTGCTGCCGGATTGACGTAAAAAAATGGAGATGTTTTCCGGCTGGAGAACCCCATCAATAGTCTTCCAGATCAATTGTGCCAGCTCTCCCACGGTTTTGAGCTGAAGAATGTTGTCATGGAATTGATCCACGGTCATGGCATATCCATGGGATTTACGCTGTAGCCACCGGCTAATGCGAGGTTGAATCAGCATCATGTAAACAAATCCCCCCATGAAACACACCAGCAGCAACAAAGTGGCCCCGGCAACACTGTAGCGATGGGGATGGGTCAGAATATCTGCCATGGCAACACCGATGAGGGCGGTGATGACCAGAATGGACATTCCCCACAACGCAAGTTTGGCCATGAGCTGATCAATGTCCATGGCCCGGAGGGAGACAATGTTGATGGCCATGGTGGTGACGTAGAGGGGCGCCATGAAAAGGGGACCCACCTGGTAATACCGGGTGATGCCCATGAGCGGCAGGACAATGCAGGAAACAGTAGCCACCACCCCGCCCCCGGCCATGGCAAGGGCCGTGTAAAGCACCTGTTTTCTGGCAATGCCACTGGTGGCAACGCGATATTGCCAGACAAACATGGCGCAGGCCAGCAAAATATAGAGGATCACCAAGGGTGCATAAATACTTTTATAAAAAATACCGGTGTCCCGGATCATGACCAGGTGATGACCCATGGGGCGGATTACCATGTTTTTTACAAACAAATCGGTGAAGAGTATTGGCAGGGCCAGCAGCAGCACCGGCCCACAGATCACAACCAGGGAGACAAGGAGACGACGGATTAAAATCACCGGAAAAATCGTTGAAAAATAGAGATGAATGGCCACCTGAAACAGGGTAAACATAACGGCCAGACGATTCAATAATGTGGTGATTTCCGGCGCATCTTCAAAAAAATAGCTCGTAAAAATGGACAGAATAAAAAGGGCCGCGCACACCCCGATGATCAAAAAAACGCGATTCTGTAGTCTGCCAGGATTGTGGGCATATACAAAAAGGGCCAGCATGGCCATGATAAAGGGGAAAATCACATTAACGATATAAGGATTGTTCACACCATGCCCTCCTTGGAGAGAAAATTTTAATTTATTGGCATACGTCATTGCAAGCTTACGCTTGTTTACGCAACACACTCATTTTTAAAAAATCATTCCTCAAAAAGAGTAAATACCCTCGGTTCGATAGCCATCATAACATACTGTAATCTAAATAAAATTTTATTTGGACTTTTTATTTGTTGTTTTTTACATCAATAAATTCAAGCTTTTATAAAAAAATGGTCGAACCGATGGTAAATATTCGGGGGGGGTAATTCAACTGTTTGGCCAGTGCCCCATGTTCACCTATTTGGGACTACGTAGCATACGAATGCTATGTGAGCAGGCTCAAATAGGTGAATATAGGGTGCTGACCGAATATTTACCAAAAAGAGCAAAGTACTTTTGGAAAAATCTGAAGAATATCAATTTATTCAGCGGTTCTCCGGATCCACCCAGTTCAAGGTCCGGTCCACGTCACCGATGTATTTTATCTCCTTGCTCCCTTTATGCGAATTCATATCTATGGCGCTACCACCAACCCCCTATTTTTTCAAGAAAAAAGATTAAATTGTCCCCAGAAATGTTTCGTTTTTAACATAACACAAACACACCTGTCAGATAAATATTGCACAACACAGGACTCTTATGGTAAAAACCCTTTAAATCTTAAAATCAGACAATAGGAAGATAAGGTAAATTTTTATGACCCTTGCGGTGATACCATCTCGATATGGCTCCAAACGTTTCAATGGAAAGCCCCTGACCCTGGTGGCGGGGAAACCCATGATCCAACGGGTGTACGAACAGGCCACAAAGGCCCGTTCCATTAACCGGGTGGTGGTGGCCACGGATGATGATCGGATTTATGATACGGTCATTGCCTTTGGCGGAGAAGCTGTCATGACATCCTCTGATCTCAAGTCCGGCACAGACCGGGTATGGGAGGCCTGCCAACAATTTTGCACCGACGACAATGAGGTCATCATCAACATCCAGGGGGACCAGCCCGTATTTTCCCCAGAATGCCTGGATCAGCTCACCGCCCCTTTTAAAGTTGACCCACTCCTTAATATGTCAACCCTGGCCCTGGAGATCACCGATCCCCGTGACCTCACCGACCCCTCTGCAGTAAAGGTAACCCTGGACAGAAAGGCCTTTGCCCTGTACTTTTCCCGCTCACAGATTCCCTTTCCAAGGGACGGTAAATCCCAGGTACCCACTTACCGGCATTTGGGATTTTACGCCTATCGGAAATCATTTCTGGAAACATTTACCCAGCTTGGGGAAAGCCTTCTTGAAAACACAGAAAAATTAGAACAGCTCCGGGTGCTGGAGTATGGGTACGATATTAAGGTGGTGATCACCCGCCATGACTCTCCCAGTGTGGATGTGCCCGGGGATATTGAGCGGGTTGAGGCAAGGATTTTCACCACATGATTCAGGGTCAGATTTATACAAGGATTTATAAGGGATTTTCCATCGGTTCCACTGTGCTACTGGAGGCACCCAGCCTCAATTTGCTGGTAAATTTGATAGACACTGAACTTGAGAAAAAGCCCCGGCTTCTTGAAGGTCGGTCCACCCTCAAAACCATCACACTTAGGGAAACCGGCCCCGCTGTTTTGAAAACCTACCTCCGGGGTGGATGGACGTCTCGATTTAATCGCAAGCACTATGTAAGATGTGGTAAAACACGATCCCAGAGGGAGCTGGAATTTATTTCCCATGCCCGCAATGCCGGGGTAAAGGCCCCTATCCCCATCGCATATATAACCCGTGGAAAAGCCGTTTACCAAGCATGGCTGGTCACCGAAGCCATTATTCCCCACACCACATTTGCAGCCCTTTCCCTATCCCATCCCCAAAATGCAATAGACCTGTTGCCGGAAGTATCCCAAAACATCTCCCTTCTGGTGGATGCCAGAATATATCATGTGGATCTCCACCCAGGAAACATTCTAATCACCCCGAATGATGGCATTCATATTGTTGACTTTGACAAAGCGCATTTTTTCTGCGGTAACAGAAAAAATCTGATCCGAAAATATAAAAAAAGATGGACAAAAGCAACTACAAAATATGGTTTCCATAAATCTCTTTCAACCATTATACCCCAAAGCGCCTGAGAAAATATTGGCCATTTTATTAGTTATTCAAACAACTATTGCCCGCAAGAGTTGATGACTCACCTTTTTTTCCAATTGGGTTGGCGCAGGAGACACCGCACAACAACCAATAAAAGGAAACGAATCATGCGCATCCATATCATTGGCCGTAACAATGATGCAGGCCTCAGTGCAGACATACAGATATTAAAAACTCTTTTTGCAACCCAGGGATGGAAGGTTCATTTTTCCGATTATAAGTCTTTAAAAAGATTTTCTTTATGGTCAGTAAACAAGTACGATCTAAATATTTTTCTCCAATGGGCAAACCCCACATGGATGAAACTGGCCAGAAAAAACATTCTCATACCCAATCCTGAATGGTTTAAAAAAAAATGGATTAAGGTCATCCCTGAATTTGACGCTATTTTCTGTAAAACCCGTGTTGCCACAAATATATTTCAGGATAAAAATCCCCATACTTTTTTCACGAGCTTCACAAGCACGGACCACCATATTCCAGAAACAAAAAAAAAAAAGCAATGGCTCCACCTGGCGGGCAAGTCAAAATTAAAAGGTACAGAGATCATCATAAAAACATGGCTATCCAACCCGAACTTCCCCCATCTGACCATTATCCAGAGGAACAGTGGACCTAATGCAAAACAAGCTCATAACTTGACATATATTTCTGAGTTTATTGATCAGGCACACCTCCAGAAAATTATGAATCAATGCCCAATCCACCTTTGCCCCTCGGCAACCGAGGGCTTTGGGCACTCCATCGGAGAGGCATTAAGCTGTGGTGCCATAGTCATCACTACAGATGCGCCACCAATGAACGAATTGGTAAATGATGAAAGAGGCTTTCTGATCAAGCCAGTCAACAGCCAAATCATGAAACTTGCCACGGCTTACATCATTGATCAACCGGGACTTGAAAGGGCTGTTCAAAAAGCAATACACAGAACAACAGATCTTTCATCAGGACAAAATTCCCGTAATTTTTTTATTTCCAATGATCATTTTTTTAAAGATCAAATAATACATCGAATAAGGGAATTAATGGATTGAATTATGAATTATTGGTCTGGTTCAAAAGAGCATATGCCAAGACAAACACTTTTCCCTGGTCTTTCAACCTATTTACAGTGTTTAACCTACTGATATTTATTAATAAAAACACAGAAAGACTGATAGAAAATATCAAAAAGTGTTACCCTGATTTTAACCCGGCCGAATTATTCATGGACGAAACAGGATTATGATTCACAAATAAACCATCGGTTCGACCATTTTTTTATAAAAGCTTGAATTTATTGATATAAAAAAATAAAAAGTCCAAATATAATTTTATTTAGATTACAGTATGTTATGATGGCTATCGAACCGAGGGAATAAAGGATAATAAATCTATATATGATTGCTAAATTTTTAAAAAAAACAGAAATGTTAGGACTTTATTGCCTTGCATTGTCACTGCCTACGATGCAGGGACCCCAAAATATATCCATAGGGCTGATTATCATCGGATCATTAGGCTGGCGTTTTGCTGAAAAACCCATTCAATACCGAAAACCAGATACCGTAGAATGGATACTGCTTTTAATGTGGATCATGACTCTGATTAGCTCATTGTTTAATGTTTCAGACATGCTTCTATCTGCCAGATATTTTACAAGGGGGACAAGGGATGTAGGTGCTTATGCGCTTCTATTCTGGGTAATGTATCGAAACACAAACAAACCAGTTCAAATAAGGAATCTTGTCTGGTGTATTATATTTGGGACCCTCATTGGTTTATCCCATGGTACATACAATTGGTACATGGGAAACAATGATTTTATTGAATTCAATAACATCAATTCCGTTATTGTTACATTGATGTATACCAATTTTATTATTATCTTATTGTTAGGAATAATAATTGACCCACAATCTCAATTTTCATACAAATCCAAATGTTTTTTTGGTCTTTGCATTCTCTTTTTTATATTTTGTTTATTTCTTATGGGACGTCGAAGTTGTGAAATAGGGTTTGCAGTGTCTTTCATATTTCTTTTAATATTATTCCCCCGAAACAAGAAACTAATCGGTTCCTTAGTCATATTTACTGTCTTATTAACTATCTTTATACTGTCATTAACATACGTCGATGATTCAAAATCTATTAATGTTAGACACATCAAAAACATCGTTAACATTTTTAAAGGTCATATGGGAGATAGTGATAAAGAGCGAGTTGATGCATGGAAAACTGGAATTGGCTTGATAATTCGTGGAGATCATTTTTTTTTAGGGGTAGGGCCTAATCAATTTAAAAAAATTCAGGTAAAAGACCTGAATCTTAACGGACCTTTAAAAATAAACTCAAAAACACGTTTTCTCCATCCACACAATTTATTTTTAAACAAATTTTGTGAAGAGGGTTTTCTGGGCCTATTGACGCTTATTTTCTTTTTTTCATATATTGCAAAAAAACTATTCTTATTTAGAAAACAATTTAAGCAGGAAGACTGGAAGTGGATAGGCGCTCTTGGGACATTTATTAATATTATGGTTGTTGGGATGATCGACATCCCATTTCAAGGCGGCGGGATATGGATGGCTATGATTCTTTTAGGCCTGGGCATGGCAAGAATAAAAGAATCATCGAATTTAGGGCTCACTCAAAAATAACTTTACATTTGGGAACTTATTTTTTAATGAACCCTTGATGAGCCTGTAAAAAGTTTGCCCATTATTTTTTAACCCCCTTATACTGGTGCTACAACACATTCCAAACACGATATGAAGCCGCTTGCAGAAATAAAATCCTTCAGGCCTATTCGCTACATGTGGCTTCCATATTATTGCTTTGTCAATATATAGTGTTGTTGCGAGTAGAAAAGTTATTTCTGCAAAAACCTCTATGGTGTAGGCTAAAAATAAGAGCCGGACTGTTTACGAGACCATCACCCTTACTATCTGAAGAAAAATAGAGAGGTTAAATAAAAAAATGCATTTTGGATTTGTTATATTCCGTTATTTTCCTTTTGGTGGTCTCCAGAGAGATATGTTGTCATTTGCCAGGACCTGTATTAAAAAAGGCCATGAACTTACTATCTTTACACGTGAGTGGATAGGAGATCGTCCAGAAAAAATTAAAATCATAGAAATACCCTCACGGGCAATTAAAAGCCGAAAAAAAGATTTAGAGTTTTGCAACTCCCTCAAGTCTGTGCTACTGAACACAAAGCTCGATTTAGTAATAGGCTTTAATAAAACACCACATCTTGATGTCTACTTTTGTGGTGATACCTGCTATGCAGAAAAAACTTATAAAAAAAATAATTTTTTTTATCGATATACCTCAAGATGTAGGCAAAATATTTTTTTGGAAAAAATGGTTTTTGAAAAAAACAAAAAAACACAGATTATTACGATAGAACCGAATCAAAAAAATGCCTTCATCACATATTATAAAACAGAACAGAGTCGCTTTCATTATATATCACCAGGAATTGACAGCGACCGTATAGCACCTGAAAACAGAATCGCAATAGGCTGTGCTTTAAGAAAAACATTAAACATACACGAGGAATGGAATCTTATAACCTTAATCGGTTCCAACTTGGCGCTAAAAGGGGTAAACCGTGCCTTAAACGCGCTTCATTCATTACCTGAGGTATTAAGATCAAAGACCCTTTTGCTTTTGGTTGGTGATGATAAAAAGGCGAATCCTCATCTAAAAAGAGCAAAAAAAATGGGATTAGAACATCAGGTCCGATTTATTGGGCCTCGTAAAGATATTCCTCAAATTCTTTTTGCAACTGATATTCTAATCCATCCCGCCCATCGGGAAGCTGCTGGAAATGTTATTCTGGAAGGGGCGGTTGCCGGGGTACCTGTACTCTGCTCAGGAATTTGCGGTTTTAGCCCATATATATCCAAAAACAACTTAGGTAAAGTTGTTGAGGAGCCTTTTGATCAAAAAGTTCTTAATAACTCTTTGCTTGAAATGTTGTCTGACATTGAAGCCAGGGCTCAATGGAAGGAAAATACAGCCCAATTTGCCATGGAAGCGGATATTTATAATCGTTCAAAGAAATTTGTTGAATGCCTCGAAGGTTTTGTACGTACAACTCAATGTTCTTGTTAAATTTTAGCATTTTTTAACGTAAAGCTGCGGCACTGCCCAAATATTTACATTACCAACCCGAATATTTATCTTGGGCGCATTCCCATTTTCCCGGTCGGAGTTCTAAGCCTTTGATTTGTAAAGATATAATTTTTGAGCCAATTTATTGCTGACTTAATAAAATCAATAAGTTATAGACGGTGCCGGGAAAATGGGAATGCGCACTTTATCTTTTGACTTTAACCTTTAAAATTAAGCTTGGCCAAAATGCGAAAATCGACCTTTCTATTATGTTAATAACATCTGGAGCATGCCAATGGGCAAAATTAAAGCAATACTATTTGATATGGATGGTGTCCTGATAGAAGCCAAAGACTGGCACTATGATGCATTGAACCGGGCACTGGGTCTTTTCGGCATGGAGATCAGCCGTTATGACCACTTGGTAACCTACGATGGTCTTCCCACCAATCGCAAGTTGGACATGCTGACAATGGAGCAGGGGCTATCAAAGGAGCTGCACCCTTTTATTTACGAAATGAAGCAACAATACACCATGGAGATCGTCCATGTTCGGTGCAAGCCCAGATTTTACCATGAGTATGCCCTGTCCACACTTAAAAACGAAAATTACAACATTGCCGTGTGCTCCAATGCCATCCGTAACTCGGTGGCAGTGATGCTGGAAAAGGCGGCCCTGTCCCCCTACATTGACTTTTTTATTTCAAACCAGGACGTAAGTCGTCCAAAACCCGACCCAGAAATGTATATAACAGCCATGGAACGACTACAGCTCTCCCCCGCTCAATGCATGATCGTGGAGGACAATGAAAAGGGCATTCAGGCGGCCAGAGCAAGCTTGGCCCATGTCATGGAAGTGGATTCCGTGGAAGATGTCAATTACCAGAATATTATGAATCATATCAGAGGTTTTGAAAATGAATAAAACAAATATCCTGGTCCCCATGGCGGGAAAAAGTGTGTTCTTTGATGAAGAAGCCCACCATTATCCCAAACCGCTCATTGAGATCAATGGAAAACCCATGATCCAGCATGTCATTGAAAATCTATCCACCATTCACGCCATAAATAAATTTATTTTTGTGGTGAACCGGGGGGAATGCAAAAAATATCACCTGGACCATGTACTGAACCTGTTGACCGATGGTCAGTGTGAAATCATCACCATTGACCGGGAAACAAAAGGATTTGCCTGTAGCGCCCTTCTGGCCATCCAACACATCAACAATGACACTGAACTCATCATCTCAAACAGTGATCAGATTTTTGGGGAAGACCTCAACGTCATGCTGGATAATTTTCGAAAAAGACGCTTGGATGCAGGAGTTCCCGTGTTTGAAACCGTCCACCCCAGATGGTCCTATGTTCGACTGGATCCGGAAAACCGCATAATGGAAACCGCAGAAAAAAAACCCCTGAGCAGACATGCCATTGCCGGACTCTTCTACTTTCGACAAGGCCAATTTTTTGTGAATGCTGCCATGAAAATGATCAGAAAGGATGCCAGCGTCAACGGTGCCTATTACATTGCCCCGGCCCTGAATGAGCTGATCCTTGAAAAACGCAATATGGGTATTTTCACCGTTGACGGTGGGCGGTATCACTCGTTTTATACCCCCGAAAAAATCAAACTCTATGAAAACAGGAAGAAAAACTGAATGATTAACATTGTGATTCCCATGGCCGGAGAAGGAAGCCGTTTTGTAACGGCCGGATACACCACCCCCAAACCATTCATAAATGTCAACGGAAAAACAATGATTGAGCTGGTACTGGACAACCTGGCCTATCCAGATGCACGCTTTATTCTCATTGCACGAAAAAGTCATATGGATGATCAGGCCCCCCTGGTGGACCGGATTCAGTCCCGATACAATGCCCTGTTCATCTCCGTTGACCGCCTAACCCAGGGCACCGCATGCACCGTGTTGTTCGCCAGAAAAGAAATCAACAATGACATGCCGCTTATGATTGCCAACAGTGATCAACTGGTGGATCTCTGCATAGCTGATTTTATTGATGATGCCCTGGAACGGCAGTTGGATGGCTCCATACTCACCTTTGTGGATCAACATAAGGATCCCAAATGGTCCTTTGCCAAACTGAACCGGCACAATCATGTGGTGGAAGTCAAAGAAAAAATACCCATTTCTAACATTGCCACGGTGGGCATCTATTTTTTTACCCGGGGCCGTTATTTTGTGGATGCTGCCATTGACATGATCATTGAAAATGAGCGGGTCAACAATGAATTTTACACCTGCCCCACTTACAACTATATCATCCGGGAAGGGAAAAAAATCGGTGTTTTTTCCATTGATACTGAAAAGATGCATGGACTTGGTACACCGGGTGATCTGGATGCATATCTGAACAGGTAGTGGATAGTTGATGGTAAAATTTGGGTGTGTCCCACTTTTTGCACAAACTCATTTTCAGGCAAATGCTTGAAAGAGCATGTTGCCATTATGACTTGGTACTATGATATAAAAAATACATACAAGGTTGTCTCTTACCTGTAAATAGGATAAATTCCGGTCCAATCTGGGAGGCCAGCCTTTGATTTTTAAATTTGTGCAAAAAGTGGGACACACCCTATAGTTGCACATCCCCAAAAGTAAGACACAAGTACACTCTTTAAACTGGCATTGAGCAGTTGTCTCTTAATCTCTTTTTCACGAGATGAACAGGATGTTTCAAGCTGGTTTTAACCATGCTGCAAAAGATAATCAGCCACCCGAATAGAAGACTTTCCATCCAGGGGCCCCAGAAGCATGTCCGTATATTCCAGCCGTTTTGCCTCAAACTCACCGGGAGTTAACAGTTGGTGCGCCACGGTTTTTCGAAGATCCCCATATCCCCCCACATGGACGGCAATATCCCGGTATTGAAATAATTTGGAATCCATGCGTTTCAAATAGCGGAATCTAAAAGGCCCTCTGTAGGTCCAGCGCAATTTCACAAAGTCACACTCACCACTGGTTTGTTCAGACCGGCGAACTCAAAAAGTGTAGAAGAGGCATCACTAATCAACAAATCTGCTGTTTTCAAGAAAGGAAGAATGGAGTATTCGTCCGGGCCAGCGGCATACACATTGTGATGTCCGTTCCACAGCTTGAGCTTTTCCCTCTGCTTCTTGTATTTCTTTTTAAGATAGGAAAAAAAATGAAATTTCACCAAGATGTTGTAGTTCTCAAAGTCTTGGGGGAAATGGTCTGGAAACAGTTCTATTGAACTGGGATAAAAAGTGGGGGCATACAGCAGGGTGGGTTTTCCGGGATCCAGCCCCAGTTTTTCAAGATCCAGAGGCGGTTGGGT
>Ga0307929_1002507_pt1 | contig 11736 bp, 11 predicted proteins | sample AceLakmetage1330_FD_203160 | JGI IMG/M metagenome (GOLD analysis project Ga0307929, IMG submission 203160) | Saline water microbial communities from Ace Lake, Antarctica - #1330 | ecosystem: Environmental > Aquatic > Non-marine Saline and Alkaline > Saline | place: Antarctica: Ace Lake...
CTGAACAGCCGGCCTAAGAGCATATATACCGGGGCTCCGGGAGCATGGCCAACTTCTAACTTGTAAGCGCATGCAATAAACTCGCTACAATCCCAAAAACTAGCTGTTGGTTCAAGAGTTAGTAAATATGCAATTAATGCAATAATGAAGATTAAGCCACCTAAAATCCTTTGTTGCAAACGTATGTTCATGGTGCATTGATTTAGAATATACCATTAGTACACGCTGCTTAAAAAAGGTTCACTAAATTTATTGGAAAAATAAACCACTATACATTGAAAATACATAGCTTGAGGGTTTAGAATGAAATTCAATAATATAAATAAGTGGTGGTTTGAAGTCGGAAGTCAGAAGACCGAAGTAATTAGAGCCTGTCCATAAAGTCGGTATTTTTCACTAGCCCCGGGCTTTCCTAATGGATGCCTATGGCATAACCCGGGGATTAATAAAATTATCAGAGCCTCCCCCTCCTTTTCGCTATCAATGCCGAAGGCATTGATAGCGAAAAGGAGGGGCTTTTTTATCCTTCCAATTCAATCCCCGGGTTGAAACCCGGGGCTATGGATATCTCAAAACACCAACTTTATGGACACGCACTAACTAGACAGAAATTCAGGCTCAAAGGAGTGAAGAACTATGAAATCTCAAATTGATCCCAATCAAGCCCTATTGTAAATTGTTCCCTAAAAGTTTTCATTTCATTGTAAGAAATTTGACTTGTGATAATCTCTTCATTTCCCGGACTGGCTTGGGCCAGAACTTGGCCTTTGGCATCCAGCACCATCGAATCGCCTGAATGATGAATTTGATGTCCATCTATTCCAACACGGTTCACACCTACAACGTAAGCCTGGTTTTCGATGGCGCGGGCGATGAGCAAATGCTTCCATGCATAATTACGGATTTTGGGCCAATTGGCCACATAAATCATCAGGTCGTACTCATATTGTCCGTTGGTGAATTGGTTTTTGCCCCAGACTGGAAAACGTAAGTCGTAGCAAATTTGAGGTAATACTTTCCAACCATTCAGTTTGAAAACCTTACGTTGCTTCCCGCCTGAAAAAACTTTGTACTCCTCGCCCAACCTAAATAAATGACGTTTATCATAAAAATCAAAACCTCCATCGGGGTGCACCCAAAACAGGCGGTTGAAATATTTGCCATTGTCATTTATCAGCACACTTCCTGTAATGACACATTTGAGTTGCCTAGCTTTTTCCTGCATCCAGGTAAAAGCGCGGCCATACGGTTTTTCAGCAATCTTTTCGGGATTGATAGAAAATCCTGTATTGAACATTTCCGGGAGTACAACAAGATCAGTTGGCCCGTCAATAAGTTGAAGTTTTTTGTCGAAATTGACAAGGTTGGCTTTGCAGTCCTCCCAAACCAGGTTACTTTGAACGATGGTGATTTTTAAATCTTGCATAGGATTTCAGCAGCTTTTTTAAGGGTTTCTTCTTTTTTGGCAAAACAGAAACGTAATATTTTATCATCGCGTCCATCCTTAAAAAATGATGAAAGTGGGATGGAGGAAATTTTATTTTCGGCGGTGAGTCGTTTTGCAAAAGCCAAATCACCTTCATTAGAAATGGCACTATAATCTAAACATTGAAAATAGGTACCATGCGATGGGATGATTTTAAACCGTGAACCCTTAATTAAATCGACAAATAAATCCCGCTTTTGCTGATAAAAAGCAGGCAGCGATTTGTAAGTATTTTCGTCAGCCAGGTATTCGGCCATGGCCATCTGGATTGGCGTATTCACCGCAAAAACCACCCACTGGTGAACTTTTCTGAATTCCTTCATCAGGTTTTCGGGGGCCAGCACATAACCGATTTTCCAGCCGGTGGCATGAAATGTTTTTCCAAAAGAACCAATGGCAAGGCTGCGTTTGGCCAGTTCAGGAAAACGACAAACACTCTGGTGCTGGGTATTATCGAAGATCAAATGTTCATAAACCTCGTCGCTTAAAACGATGATATCGGAGTTGGTCGTAAGTCTTTCCAACTGCAACATGTCATCCTCAGTCAAAACAGTGCCAGTTGGATTGTGTGGCGAATTGATTACGATCATTCGAGTGTGGGTGTTAATCAGCCGGGCAACCTTTTTCCAGTCGATGGTGTAGCCGGGCATTTCCATTTGGGCATGTTTTACTGTGCCACCATTAACCTTCACCGCAGGAGTGTAGGAATCATAAGCCGGATCGAAGACAATCACTTCGTCGTCGTCCTTAACAAAGGCCGAAAATGCTGTGTAAAGTGCCTGGGTTGCACCTGCCGTAATGTTGATTTCAGTTTCCGGATTGTAATATTGGCCATGGTTCTTCTCTACCATTTTCGAAATGGCTTTGCGCAATGCAGGTACGCCCGGCATAGGTGCATACTGGTTGTAACCCTTTTTCATGTAGTGATGTACCAGTTCAATGAGTTCACCTGAAATTTCAAAATCGGGAAAACCCTGAGAAAGGTTAAGCGCGTCATGTTCGATAGAGTATTTTGCCATCACTGCAAAAATTGAGTCCCCCGAACGGGGTAATTTGGTTTTTATAGTCCCGGAATATTTCATGAGGCAAAAGTAAGAAGTTTAAAGTGACTAAAGTTCATAAAGTGAGCTAAAGTGCCGAAGCTTTGCTTCGAGCATCCTCGAAAAATTATACAAATCGAAGATTTGTGATTTTTCGGGATTTGGAGTAACTAAAGTTGAGGGTTTGAAGTTTGGATAGACATGGAAGGTAGGTGATAAATCTGTATTTTCCTTTTTCGTTCCATTATTTTTATTTTCCTCTTTAACTCTCCTTTCATCAGAATATCATTTTCGTAAAGATAGATTTCTCAGTCGTTGCATTCCATCGAAATGACAAAGCTCATGAATGTCAGGTAGGGAAAGGGAAAGTGGGCGCTTTGCGCCCACTTTCCCTTTCCCCAATCCAATAAACAATAACTTTGTCATTTCGACCGAAGGGAGAAATCTGTTCACAAAATACCTTTAAGAAGTTTAGAAAATGGAACGAAAAAACACTTTTTGTAACAAATTATAAGGTACTGATAAATAGCAACATCCAATATATAGAAAATCAATTATTAACACCCCACCTTCCTGGTCTTCAAGCTTAACAAAATCTTAATTTCAAATCTTGATGAATATAGTATTTTTGTACACTGAAAATTTAAAAACAATTGAAGATATGAAGACAATAGATGATTTGAATTTTAAAGGTTTAAACGCCATTATCAGGGTTGACTTTAACGTGCCACTGAACGAGCAATTTGAAATCACCGATGAAACCCGCATAAACGCTGCCATCCCAACCATTAAAAAAATTATTGGTGATGGTGGCAGGGCTATTTTGATGTCGCACCTGGGCCGCCCAAAAACCGGGCCCGAGGATAAGTTTTCGTTGAAGCATCTCATTCCGGCTTTAACCGCAAAACTTGGTGTTGATGTGAAATTTGCCAGCGATTGCATTGGCGAAGTACCTCAAAAAGCGGTTAAAGAACTCAAGGACGGAGATGTGCTGTTGATAGAAAATCTGCGTTTTTACAAAGAAGAAACAAAGGGCGATGAAGCATTCGCAAATCAATTGTCGGAATTGGCAGATGTTTATGTAAACGATGCCTTCGGAACTGCACACAGGGCACATGCTTCAACTGCTATTATCGCGCAGTTTTTTCCAACTGACAAATATTTTGGTTATGTGATGTCAAGTGAGCTGACAAGCCTCAATAAAGTGTTGAAAGACACCAAGCGACCATTCACAGCTATTTTGGGCGGGGCAAAAGTTTCAGGTAAAATTGAGATTATCAAAAACCTGCTCGATAAGGTCGATAACCTGATTATTGGTGGCGGTATGATGTTTACCTTTATCAAAGCCACGGGTGGCAGCGTGGGCAATTCACTAATTGAAGAGGATTTGATTGGAACAGCAAAGCAGGCCATCAAAGATGCAAAAGCCAAAGGTGTGAACCTGCTTATCCCAAGTAATACTATTATTGCAGACAATTTTGCCAACGATGCCGACAGACTGGAATGTGCTGCCGATGATATCCCCGACGGATGGATGGGCCTGGATATTGGTGAAGAGTCTCGTGCAGCTTTTGCTGAAGTGATTAAAAATTCAGCTACCATTTTGTGGAACGGCCCCATGGGGGTTTTCGAAATGGAGAACTTTGCCCAGGGAACAAAAGTGATTGCCGAAACTGTTGCCGAAGCTACTGATGCCGGAGCTTATTCGCTCATCGGTGGTGGAGACTCAGTAGCAGCTATTAACAAATACAACCTGGCTGACAGGGTAAGTTACGTATCCACAGGCGGTGGTGCCATGCTCGAATTTATCGAAGGAAAAGAATTGCCGGGTGTGAAGGCGATTGAAGGATAACTTTTGAAAACACGTTCAAAATTCATACTCTCATCTATTTCTGAATGTTGAACACTGAACACCGAATATTGAATCTTGAAGTAGGAAAAACTTCGATATTCAGTATTGGAAATTCGATATTCAAAAAAAAACGTACACCACAACGATAAGTGGAAGTTTTAATTTTTCTCCGCGGCATCCCGTGCATAAAGGTCACACATCGTATTTTCAAAATGTCCTGAATGGCCTTTCACCCATGCCACTTCAATATATTTTCCTTCGGTGAGTTGATCCATTTTTTTCCAATACTCAATATTTTTTGCAGGTTCACCATTGGCTGTCATCCAATTGTTCAATCGCCAGTAGAGCATCCATTCTGTTATGCCTTTCCTTACATAGCGGCTATCTGTTACCAAACGTATCTTTTTATAGGACCCCAACATTTCAAATCCCTTCATAGCAGCTTCAAGTTCTGCCAAACAATTGTTGTTGGCCAGGCTGGCAATATGTTCTAACTGATATTTTCCGTCAGGGGATTTTATTACCATGGCAATGCCACTTCTGTTCTTTTGTTCCAGGAAACAGGCATCAGTAAAAATTTCATGGATTTCGGGTTTGCCATGGTTTGTAATCTTGAGCTCATCTTCACCATTGCGGCGGTCAAGAATAATCACATGAGATAAGTCGTTAAACTGGGCAACTTCTTTTTTGTCCATAATAATAAACTTCAACTTGAACCCGGGATAGAAAGTATCGATCCTTTTGGTGCGCAAAATTTTGAGGATTTGATCCTGATTTTCCTTTAGTATCAATGAGGCTGGATCGGAGTTCGGAAATACCGCCTCCCGCTTTACAGGGTTATAAAAAATCTCGGTATGCTGATCCTGATGAATGATTTGATGCCTGAAATAGCCATCCGACCCATCCAAAATTTCCATATGAAAAACCAGCATGTTCATTTCAACCTGTGTTAGATAAATAAGAAGATGTAAATATCTAAAAAAAATGAATAAAGGTAACAGGAAAAATGGAAGAATGGAAAATTGGAAAATAGGAGGAGATATTCTTCACTCTTTTGGCATACCATAAAACTGGTTGTTAAAGTTGATAAAGTTACATTCTCCAACTTTCCAGTTTTCCAAAATCAGAGGCATAGTCCTTAAATAACAAACAAAATTATTGCGTTCATAATGAGATCTTAACTTCTCAAACCAGTTGGGTGTACGACAAATTCATACATAATTTATTTGCCTGAATTTATGAATCCTCTACGAGGATTTCCTTTATTCTTTCTTATCACATTGTTACAATTCTGTAACCTCTACGAGGTTATTCATGAAAATTAAGGCTGTTCCCGAAGCAAGTTGTCAGGGGGTCTTCTGTAAAGTGAAATAGTTTTATACAGTGTATGTCTGAATTATAGAAGATCATGCCCGGTAATTGTGAATTTCAAAAAATGGTTGTTCTTTATCAAATAGTGTTTCGGAAATTTTATGAGGATTATTAGCAATTGACCATACCTCGTAGAGGTTTCAGAATTGTAGTAAAATAGGATGAAAACAGGTTTAAATCCTCGTAGAGGATTCATAGTTTGATGGTCTTTTTAATTTAAAAGGAAATTTGTCGAACACCCACCAGCTCATCCAAACGTACATCCTGCAATTTTTTTTTATAATCATCCCATGATGGGTCATCAAAATCGAGATTTTCGATGTTCCTCAAAATTTGGGGGGCAACCCTTGACAGTGGTTTATAAAGCATGGATTCGTCCCTTGTTTCCTGTTTCAGGATATTGGCCTTGCTATCGATCATGTCGAACAACATAATAAGTACACTCATCAGGATTATACCTTTGAGCACCCCAAAAACCAATCCCAGGAATTTATTGATTATCCCCAGTGCCGCCAGGGACGCGACCTTATCGAGCATTTTTCCCAAAAGGGAAACCAAAATAACCACCCCGATAAATGTAAGGATAAAAGCAGTGATGAAAACGTAGCGTTGGTTAAGGTCGAAATACTCTATTAGATAACTGGCCACTACATCCGAAAAATAGATGGCAAAATATATTCCGAGAATCAATGCCGCCAGTGAGGCTAATTCTTTTATTAATCCTTTGCGGTAACCGGCGATTGCCAGCAGCACGATTGGGATTGCGAGGATGATATCTAAAAAGTTCATAAACGTCAATGATTAAATGAGTGAATGATTAAATGATAAAATACTGAAACTTTGAATTTTTGAATCCTTGAAAGTTATAAATAGAATTCTGTGTTTATTTGACGTTTCCATGTCCTTCGGACGATGGAAAGTCAGAAAACTAAATTAATCACTCTGTAGTATCATAGTATTTCATCATCTTATCTTTGAATCTTCGATTGCTTAAATATTTGAATTTTCGAATCTTTAAATCTTTGAATGATTAGCTCTTAATTCTATCCCATTTCCCTTATTGACCCTATTTCCCTATTCTCCCGATACCTTTCATGATATTTTTATCATCGCTGCTCTCCGTTCGAAGGTTGGTGCAGCACGAAAAAGCATCTACCAATGAGATAACCTTTAAGAAATATAATAACTTGTTTTAAAACTTCGAACTATCCTCTATAAACCCTATGTCCCCTATGCACCCTATACACTTTACTCCCCCTATACCTTTTCCATCTACTTCCAATCCTTCAGCTTCCTCGTCAATTCCGAAGAAAAAACAAACTCGTTAATTTCTTCATTCTCCGTATCCATAATTTCGTTTTTATCGCCTTCCCACCAAAGTTCACCTTTATAGATAAAGGCAATATTATCGCCAATTTCAATTACCGAATTCATATCGTGTGTATTGATGATGGTGGTGATATCGTATTCCTTGGTGATTTCACTGATCAAATTATCAATCACGTTGGCGGTTTGAGGGTCGAGCCCGGAGTTTGGTTCATCGCAAAATAAGTACTTTGGGTTGAGTGAAATAGCCCTGGCAATGGCAACACGTTTTACCATGCCCCCACTCAACTCCGATGGCATCAGATGGTGTGCCTTTGGCAGGTTCACCCTTTCGAGACAGAAATCAACTCTTTTTTCGCGTTCCAGTGGACTCATATCACCAAACATATTCAGTGGAAACATTATGTTTTGCTCCACTGTCATGAAGTCGAACAATGCGCCCCCCTGAAAAAGCATCCCGATTTCCTTTCGTATTGATTTTTTCTCTCTAAACGACATTTCCGAAAAAACCCTGTCGTTATAAAGTATCTGGCCATCATCAATATCATGAAGCCCCACCAGGCATTTCATGAGCACTGTTTTTCCTGAGCCACTTTGTCCAATAATTAAATTATTCCTTCCGGGATGAAACTGCACAGAAAGATCCTTCAAAACATGATTTTCGCCAAACGACTTATTGATAATTTTTGCTTCGATCATGCCAGCAACAATTGGGTGAGTATGAGATTAGATACAATAATTAAAATACTGCTATACACTACTGCCTTGGTGCTTGCAGCACCAACTTCGAGTGCACCACCACGCGTTTCGTAGCCCTGGTAACCCGAAACAGATGTAATGATAAAAGCAAAAACCGAAGTTTTAATCAATGCATAAGTCAGGGTATAGGGTTCGAACCAGAACCGTAAACCTTCGATGTAATCGTTGGAAGTAACTATGCCCGCAAGGATACAGGCCAGCCAGCCACCTACAAGTGCAATCCCAATACTAAAAACAATTAGCACCGGAAAAATAATTACTGCGGCAAAAACTTTAGGCTGAATAAGAAAATTAGCAGGATTTACACCCATGATCTCGAGCGCGTCAATTTGTTCGGTAACACGCATAGTTCCAATTTCGGATGCGATCCGTGACCCAACCTTTCCGGCAAGGACCAAACTGATCATGGTTGGTGAAAATTCAAGGATGATACTTTGCCGGGTAGTAAAACCGACCATCGTTAATGGAATGAGCGGACTGTCGATGTTGTAGGCCGTTTGGATGGCAACCACAGCACCTACAAAAATGGAAATGATGAGGACAATGCCCAACGAATCGAGGCCCAAACTTTGGAATTCCACAAAAATCTGGCGAAAAAAATACCTCACCTTATCGGGCTTCACAAATACCTGCTTCATCAGGAGTAGGTATTTACCAAGATTATGGATCAGTTTGAACATAGATAATATTTTTGCTAAAGTATAAAGAGTTTAGCAATCGGGCAAACAATTAAATGCTAACGTCCAAAAGCCGCAAAAAAGTTTTTTCCACACTAATCTCAAAATTTCACTTGATATTTCGTAAGGTGGTTTCATTTGCAATAGTATCATTTGATAGTATCAAAGGTAAAATAATCTGTTCTAAGAAGCTGTCTAAAATTCATCCATCAGTTTTATTATGTGTCTTTTTCGCCATCTCATCGTTATTTTTTCGCCACGTAGCTATGGCTATGCTTCTCAAAAATGCCTTGATCTGACAAAAAATACATCATAATAAATTCCAAAAACGAAATTTAGACAGCTTCTAGCGAGATTGCATTTTTTTGGCTACAATAATAATAATTGACAAAAAGGCCCGTTAATTATAAATTAACTTTGTAGTGCAAAGTACTTTTAAATCATAAACTATGAAATCAAATTCAAACAGCAACGATGATATCAAGGCCATCAAATCCATGATGGAACGCTCATCCCGCTTCCTGTCGTTGAGTGGTTTGTCAGGTATTTCAGCAGGTATTATTGCCCTCATTGGAGCGGCAATCGCCCACCACCTACTTGAAAGTGTAAAAACCGACGATCCGGGATTATTATACTTTCTACGGCCCTTTCCTTTTGGAGAAATCATTATGCCATTGGTAATCCTGGCTTTCTCTGTGTTGGTACTTGCCCTGGCATCGGCTATATTCTTTAGCTGGAGAAAAGCCCGAAAGCAAAACTTGTCGCTTTGGGTACCTGCCACAAAAAGGCTACTTACCCATCTCTTTATCCCGCTTATCGCCGGAGGGTTTTTTGTTTTAATCCTCATCGATCAAAATGCAGAAATACTTGTGGCATCGGCAACTTTAATTTTTTATGGCCTGGCCTTAATAAATGCCGGTAAATTTACCTTTGGTGAAGTGCATTACCTGGGTGTTTCTGAAATAGTTTTAGGAATCGCAGCAGGTATTTTTGTCAACTACGGATTACTTTTCTGGGCCATCGGGTTTGGCGTGCTACATATAGTTTACGGATTTGTTATGTATTTTAGGTACGAGCGATGAAAGGGATAATTTCAAATTTACACAAGGTCTTCGAAAGCCGCATACGCTTGGGGATTATGTCGGTGCTGGTGGTGAACGACTGGGTGGATTTTAATACCCTGAAACAGTTTTTGGATACCACTGATGGAAATCTGGCCAGTCATCTGAAAGCTTTGGAAGCAAAGCAACTTGTTGAAATGAAAAAGCAATTCGTTGGCCGCAAACCAAAAACAAGCTACCAGGCTTCAGAGGCCGGTAGAAACTTGTTTGCACAGCATATTGAAGCTTTGGAAAGCCTTATTAGTAAAAAGTAGTATGATTATTAAGCTGGTGTTGAAACAAAAATATCTATTGTTTTAGTAACTGAATAATGTCATTAGGCTTCGCCGTCATTAGCAATGCTGTCATTTGTGGTAAAAGAATCGATAATTTTTGATATCCATCAATGACAACCAATGACCATCAATGCCGAAAAACCAGAAATCTTTGATTTCATAGTTTTTCGCGCATCCTCGAAAAGTTACGAAAATTGAAAATTTTCTACTTTTCGGGATGACCATCAGTGACTTTTAGATGAAGAGCTATTTTAATTGTTATAAATCCATCAACGACGTTAAATAAATACACTATAATCATGAAAACATTCATGGAAGTTATAAAAAAACTATCAAGTTCAATTTCGTTAAAAGTAGGTGTTATAGGCTTTATGATTCTCATTCTACTTATTCCGGCCGCAATGATAAAGGAGCTTATCAGGGAGCGACAATACACACGCGATGAGGTGGTGAGGGAAATCAGCGACAAATGGGGCGAAAAGCAAACACTTACCGGACCTATTATGGTTATCCCCTATTTTGAGCATCAAGTGAATAATGAAGAAGTGATCAAAATTAACAGGAAACTTTATGTATTGCCTGAACTGCTGAATGTTGAAGGCGAGATCAATCCTGAAATCCGATATCGGGGAATTTACAAAGTCATCGTTTATAATTCTGATCTTAACCTTGATGGTAAGTTTTTGTTGCCCGATTTCGAAAAGTCTGGAATAAATTCGGAGAATATTGATTGGGAGAATATCACACTGGTGATGGGATTAACCGATATGCGTGGCATACAAAACGACATAAAAATAATTTGGGGGGGAGAGGCTGTTTCGGTTGATCCGGGCATTGAGAATAAAACAATAGCACATACAGGTTTCACTGCAAAGATTCCTGTCCCGGAAGATCATTCATCTATAAGTTTCAAATTGAAGCTTGATCTTAATGGCAGTCAGGGACTTTACTTTACTCCGGTTGGAAAAACCTCCAATGTTAAATTGAATTCCGACTGGCCTACGCCAAGTTTTAGCGGGGCATTTTTACCGGACTCCAGAAATGTATCTTCAGATGGCTTTGATGCCGAATGGACTGTACTGCACCTCAACCGAAACTATCCTCAGTATTGGATCGATAATGCCTACACATTGACAGAGACAAGCCAGCAGGAGAATTGGGATCATTTCCCCGGAAAATCGGACCGTACTTTCGGTGTTAATCTCTTGTTTGCTGTTGATGAATACCAGATGTCGATGCGATCGGCTAAATACGCCATCATGTTTATTTCGCTCACTTTCCTTATCTTTTTGTTTGTGGAAATACTAAATAAAAAGCGCATTCATCCTGTACAATACCTGCTGGTGAGTTTCGGGCTGTTATTGTTTTACACTTTGCTCTTGTCCCTATCTGAACATCTTGGCTTCGATCTGGCTTACGGCATTTCTAGCCTTGCCATCATTGGCCTTATTGGCATGTATTCATACAGCGTGCTCAATAGTATAAAGCTGGCCATGGTAACTTCGTCCGCTCTGGTAGTTCTTTACACTTTCCTGTTTGTGATCCTTCAGGTTGAAGATTATTCGCTATTGCTCGGAAGTATTGGCTTGTTTATTATTCTGGCGCTTGTAATGTTTTTGTCGAAACGGATAAACTGGTACGGGCAATTGGATGAAAGGAAATGATTTGGTTGAAGTCAGGAAAAAACAATTTCGAAATATTCAAATTGGAAATTGCATGAATTCATTAGCTTTTTAACGTTTCTCATAAGATTGGAAGGTAGAAAATTGGAAAATTGAGTGGAGCGAAAACAGATTTCTCAGTCGCTGCACTCCATCGAAAAGACAGGG
>Ga0307929_1002508_pt1 | contig 11735 bp, 14 predicted proteins | sample AceLakmetage1330_FD_203160 | JGI IMG/M metagenome (GOLD analysis project Ga0307929, IMG submission 203160) | Saline water microbial communities from Ace Lake, Antarctica - #1330 | ecosystem: Environmental > Aquatic > Non-marine Saline and Alkaline > Saline | place: Antarctica: Ace Lake...
ACAGCACTTGAAACTTTGAAGCTACTTTTCAACTCTTTATAAAATACTTTTTTCGCATCCAAGGTACTCGTGATTCCATATCGTATATATTTGTTAATCGGGAGCCCCCTTAATTTAAATAGGATACTGCGTTTGGTCCTTCCGCCTGGAGCAAAAATCCGGCAATAAGACTTCCAACCGCCATTGAAAAAACTCCACATCCTAACGTCAAAAGGCTTACCGAACCACTTGCCATATAACCTTTTGTAGCTATGTACCCAACTATCATCGGGCAAATAAAGAGAAAGATAAGATTCAAAAGCGGAAGCAAACCCGGGGGATCGAAGGTATATGAATCGTCAAATCCAGAAAAATGTAAAATAATTGCTAATACAAAAAAAACCAAAATTGGTATAACAGGCAAAAAATCATAAAATCGAGCTGTAGAGCCTTCGCTATTAGTATTTATGGTCTTCATTTCGCGACTCTCACTAAAATATTGAAATTTTATAATCTGTATTCGTCCCTGCCTCACAACAGGTTTGGTTTCAATTACAAGCTCCATAAATATACAGCAAGGTACGTGCCGAAAATAATAAAGCCTGGATTCTGGCTTTTTGATAGCTATTTATATTAATATTAGGAAAATAATGACATTATTTGTCAATTTTTAAGACACTATTTGTCAAATCAGGCTATTTCTGGATCAGACTCTGCAGGATGATCATCTTCCAAAATGTCAAAATTTTTCTATTTTTCAAATTCTCAACCTAATTTGCACAATAATATATATTGTGGCGGAAAGTAAATAAATTTCACAACTTAAATTCATCTATATGGGAAAAATAAAAAGCAAATGAATCAAAATCCCATTAACCTTTATTGGAGACAAAATGTACCGTCAATTATCCTGAAATGGTGCGGACTATGTCTATTTATGCTGCGAGTTTTTAGGGAAAATTTTTGATCTGGATTATAGCCAGTAGTCCGGCCTTTTTAAAGTCTTCTTTTCGGCTTGTCCGACAGCACAAAAACAAAATCAAGATTACAAATGGTATCATTGATATTTTGAACGTCTCCTGGTAGTTTCCATTAGGATAATTATTGTTGAGTTCAAATATCCAAAAAAATATGATTACGTGATCTTCCAGTCAATACTAAAAATGGACAGACGATTCTGAGCTTTTATATTATATGGTGGAAAGTCTAAGGGAGGAGTTATCGCTGCCCTCATTGTTGGGTTCCATTAAACCTTTAGGGGGAATCCATCATAAGATATTGAAACGCTTAATTTTGGCCGCTACAGGGGCCTATCAAAACCCAAACTCCTTTTCAGCATCAATTGTCATAAGCTCTTCATCAACATTTCGCTCAACACGGATTATTTTATTTTTTGTTGAAAAAATGTATGTCAAATAACAATTATTAAGAGGGTTCGTGAGGATCTTCGGATTAAAAACAGCGAGGTTCAATCCTTTAGTACGAGCCGAAGTATATAAAATACCTGGGTGGCCTTCACTTTGTATTTTTTTCCCAATTAAATTACAAACGGAATAATCGTTAGATACAAGCTCCGGATATTCATTCGTTTTTACTGAAAGATCAATCAGAATCCCATTACAGTGAACCGAAAATATTGCCCTTTCTTGCTTAACAAGATCCGGATGGTCTTCAACACTAAAAATTGCTCGAAAAAGATGATAACACGTTTCATATATAGTTGTTTCTAAGTCCATCGATCCGTACCAAACACCATAAGAGCCATTTCCAAATCGAGTATTAAGAAAAGGCTCAGTAAGAAAAGGATAAGCAATAGCTGTATTATAAGCAAAACCTTTATGTATAATTGCTGGCCCAAAAGTTTGGATATCTTTTTTAGTTTCAATCTCAAGCTGAACTGCAACTGCATGATCATTCGGATCATCAGATAAATCATCAAACAGATTAATTGATTCTCTCAAGCTGACAATATTTCTTTTGACTTCTCTATCTATGACAGCATTTTTCTCATAAACGTCTTTCAAAAACATTTATTGACCTCTCAGGAAATCAAGATGCCGTGTGACGGTTGCAATACCGATAATACCTTTTTCTTTCATTATATCTACAGGGCAAAGATTGTTCATCGTCTGATTACGCTTAGAAATCCATTGGTACCTAAAATCTTGATTATATGGATATAACAATTTTAGTGATTTATGAATAGATAATAACAGCCCTATCCTATCATTCATATCCCTGGAATTTGGTATAGCTGTCCCAGTACGATATTTTGTCAACATCGCTCGACTGGTTGTACTTAAACCAAGTAGATTGAGTTGATCAACAACTGGTAATTTCCAGTTTTCAAATAATTTTGTAACAAGTTTCGCCATTGATTTTCGGCTTTCAGGTGAGCTTAAGTCGATATTCGATTCTATGGGTTGAGCTTGTGATTGCATAATGCCCTCCTTTTATATTGATTTCTTATATTAACAATATACATATTGTGTTTATTTGTCAACATAATATGTTTTATTAAACAAATAATGTTTATCTTACTGCTTCGACTCGAGGTGATTTGGTTTTTGAGTGGGACAAACAGAATAATGTTCCATTGACCCATTTGTTGTTGATGTTGTTTTTCGGATTGGTTTTTCTGGCCCCGGGGTTGATGCTGCTGGGAGGATTGACCATGACACCCTGAAGGAGATATGGTATGTTTGACAATAAAAAAAAATAATTTCACCGGGGGCCGGGCCGGGCCGGATCTGATCGGGCCTGATCGGGACAAGACCCTGGAAAGGAAAACGAAACAGTGTTTGGATTAAGGGAATACAGAGTTGCCCAGCGCCTGGACCAGGCCGATGAATGGCTGCACGCGGACAAGGGCAATGTGATTCTGGGCGGGCTGCTCTGGATGCGCATGGGCAGGAAAAATTACCACACGGGGATTGACCTGTCACAACTGGGTCTCAATGACATCACCGAGACAGCAGACGAGATCGAAATCGGCTGCATGACCACGTTGCGGCAGATTGAAACCAGCCCCATCCTGAAGACTTGTTTTGGCAGTATTCTGGGAGATTCCGTCGTCCACATTGTCGGGGTTCAGTTTAGAAACGCGGCCACCATCGGCGGCAGTGTGTTCTCCCGGTTCAGCTTTTCAGATATTTTAACCGCCTTGCTGGCCCTGGAGACCCGGGTGCATCTTTACCGGGGCGGTGTGGTTCCCCTTGAGACCTTTCTCGACACCCCGCCCCAACGCGATATCCTGTTCAAGTTGACGCTCGGGAAAAAGCCCTGGAAAACCAGTTACCAGAGCCATCGGATGACGGCAACGGATTTTCCCGTGCTGGCGGCAGGGGTCAGCCGTTGCAAGGACCAGTGGCGGATAAGCCTGGGGGCCCGGCCGTCTCGGGCAAAGCTGGCCAAACAAGCGGCTGCCCTGCTGGCGGAAAACCCCGATGATGCATCGATTGCGGCAGCCTGCGACCAGGTGGTCGACGAGCTGACCTTTGGGGGCAACCAGCGGGGAACCAGGGAATACCGGCAGATTCTGGCAAGGGTGTTGGTAAAAAGAGGGGTGGAGGCCATATGCAGATAAGCTGTGACATTAACGGAAAATCCTATACCCGGGAGATTGAACCCGACCTGGTGCTCATCGATTTTTTAAGGGAGCTGGGATTTTTGAGTCTCAAGCAGGGGTGTGACACCACCAATTGCGGGTTGTGCACGGTGTGGGTGGATGGAACCCCCCGGCTGTCCTGTGCCATGCTTGCGGCCGGTATTGATGGCAGACAGATCACCACCCTTGAGGGAGTGGAACGAGAGGCCCTGGCCTTCGGACAATTTCTGGCGGACCAGGGGGCGGATCAATGCGGGTTCTGCAGTCCCGGCTTTATTATGAATGTGCTGGCCATGGAACGGGAATTGACAGACCCGAGCGTTGAAGAGATCAAACACTATCTTTCCGGAAACCTGTGCCGCTGCACCGGCTATGCCGGCCAGATGCGGGCCATCCGCCTGTATCTTAAGGCCAGAAGAGGGGGATCATGCGAATTGTAAACAAGGCCGTTCCTAAAATGGACGCCCTGGCCCTGGTCACGGGCAAGCCGGTGTACACCGATGATCTTGCCCCGAAAAACTGCCTGATTGTCAAACTTCTCAGGAGCCCCCACGCCTTTGCAAAAATTATTGATGTGGATACCCGTGGGGCCGAGGGGCTGCCGGGAATCGCCTGTGTGCTCACCCACAGGGATGTGCCGGGCAACCGGTTTACCATGGCCGGCCAATCCTATCCCGAACCAAGCCCCTATGACCGGCTGATCCTGGATGTATTTGTCCGGTATGTGGGGGATCCCGTGGCCATTGTGGCGGGCACGATGGAAAAAGAGGTGGAAAGGGCCATCAAAGAGATCAAGGTAAGCTATGAGGTGCTGGAGCCGGTTCTGGACCCGGAACAAGCCCTGGATCACCCCAGTATCATCCATCCCGAATCGGACTACCATGTGAACTTTGACATCGGCAACCAGGTGGCGCGCAATCTTTGCTGCTCGGGCGGGTTTGAAAGCGGGGACACAGAAGGCCAATTTTCGGCCGCTGACGTGGTCGTGGACGAGGTCTACCATGTCAAGGCCAACAGCCAGGCCATGATGGAAACCTTCAGGACCTATACCTATCTGGATCACAACAATCGGCTGACCATTGTCACCTCCACTCAGGTTCCCTTCCACATCCGGCGGATTGCGGCCAGGGCCCTTGATATTTCCAAACAAAAGATCCGGGTGATCAAGCCCCGGATCGGAGCCGGGTTCGGAGCCAAGCAAACCCTTATCAGCGAGCTGTTTCCGGCCCTTGTGACCTTGAAGACCGGCCGACCCGCCAAAATTGTTTTTGGCCGGACCGAATCCTTCATCGGCTCCACCAGCCGCCATGAGATGATCATCCGGGCAAAGGTGGGGGCGGACAACCAGGGGAAAATTCTGGCCATCCATCTGCATACCCTGTCCAATACCGGGGCCTACGGGGAACACGGCCCCACCACCGTGGGGCTTTCCGGTCACAAAACCCTGCCCCTGTACAACAAGGCCAATGCCTTTAAATTTAGCTACCAGGTGGTCTACACCAACACCATGTCCGCTGGTGCCTTCCGGGGGTACGGGGCCACCCAGGGGACTTTTGCCCTGGAATCGGCCATGAACGAACTGGCGGCCAAATTGAAGATGGACCCCCTGAAATTGCGGCTGAAAAATCTGCTGGAAGAGGGGGAAACCCTCACGGCCTACCATGGGGAGGTGCTCAATTCTTGTGCCCTGGAAGCCTGCATTCAAAAGGGCCGGGAGATGATCGGGTGGGAGAAAAAGTTTCCCTGTGTCCGGATCAGCGACACAAAGGTCCGGGCGGTGGGGGCTGCCATCACCATGCAGGGATCCAGTATCTCCAATATTGATATGGCGGCCGTGGAAATAAGGCTCCAGGATGACGCCTATTATACCCTGATGATCGGCGCCACCGACATGGGAACCGGGTGCGACACCATCCTGGCCCAGATTGCGGCGGAATGCCTGGAATGCGAGCTGGATAGAATTATTGTCAACGGGGTGGACACGGATCATTCTCCCTATGATACCGGCTCATATGCTTCCAGTACCACCTTTCTGACCGGCATGGCCGTTGTCAAAGCTTGTGAACACTTGAAAACCAAAATCATCCGGGAAGCCGCCAAAAGGCTTTCGGCAGATCCGGATACCCTGACCTTTGACGGTCGGGCGATTTTCAACGATGAAAACAGCATGGACCTGGAGGTCTTGGCAAGGAGACTGGTGGTGGGGGCGGGCAATTGCCTGAGTGCCATGGTTTCCCACTCAAGCCCGGTCTCTCCCCCTCCGTTTATGGCCGGGTTTGCCGAGATTGAAATGGACCTTGAAACCGGAAAAACCCATGTGATCGACTATGTGGGGGTGGTGGACTGCGGTACTCCCATCAACCCCAACCTGGTAAGGATCCAGACAGAGGGCGGCATTGTCCAGGGAATCGGCATGGCATTGTTTGAAGATATCACCTACGGGCGAACCGGGAAAATGATGAACAATTCGTTCATGCAGTATAAGATCCCCTCCCGCCTGGATGTGGGCGATATCCGGGTTGAGTTTCAAAGCAGTTACGAGCCAGCCGGACCCTTTGGGGCCAAATCCATCGGGGAAGTGGTCATCAACACCCCGGCCCCGGCCATTGCCCATGCCATCACCAATGCCTGCGGCATCCATTTAAGAACCTTGCCCATGACGGCTGAAAATATTTTAATGAAGCGTTTGGAACTGGAAGGAACCCCATGAGACTGGCCGGGATTCTCCTTGCCGCAGGCATGGGCACCCGCATGGGCAAGGGAATGGGCCAGAAAATCCAAGTGCCCAAACAGCTGCTGTCCATGGAGGGTTGCCCGGTCCTCGGGCACGTGATCCGGAACGGTCTGGCCGCAGGATTAGACCCCCTGATCCTTGTGCTGGGTCACGAGGCGCCTAACATCAGGGAGGCGGTGGATGTTTCCCGGGTTCATGTGGTGGTGAACCCAGGGTATAAAACCGGGATGGCAAGTTCCATCAGGGCCGGGCTTGGGGCGGTGGCAACCCGTTGCGACGGTCCTGATTGTGACGGGGCCATGTTTCTGCTGGGAGACCAGCCCCTGGTGGCCACCGGTGTTCTCCTGCAATTGATCCGGGCCTTTACCGGCCAGGGCATTGTGATTCCGACCTTCCAAGGCAGGCAGGGCAACCCTGTGATTTTTAGTGCCGGTTTTTTCCCACAATTGCGGCAGCTCAAAGGTGATGTGGGCGGGAGGGTTCTGTTTGACGCCTATCCGGAAGCGATTTGCCGGGTGCCCGTTGAAACCAACGGGGTCTGTTTTGATCTGGACACCCCGGAAGATTATCAGTGGCTTTGTCAACAGGAGGGAAGATCGGATGGACATTAAAGACTTTTTTCCTCTGGTAAGGGGGATGACCGTTGCTTTTGTGGGCGGCGGCGGTAAAACTTCCCTGATGTTTGCCATGGCAAGTCAATTGGCAGATGGGGGCAACCGGGTGCTGGTGACCACTACCACTGCTATTTTCCATCCGGACCGGGACGGGTGGCCCCATGATCTGCTGGTTCTGGGCGATCAGATCTTTCATTGCACCCCAACACCTGGACAGACGGTGGTAGGGGCCAGGGTGTTTGATCCCGGCAGTCAGAAGCTCAAGGGGTATTCCTCTGAGATCCTGGCCCGGGTCCGGGAAAAGAAGGTGTTTGATTATATCCTGGTGGAGGCCGACGGGTCCCGCATGCTGCCGGTCAAAGCCCCGGCAGACCATGAGCCGGTGATTCCCGGCGGGACAGACCTGGTGATTGGCTGCATCGGCCTGGACTGTCTGGGACGGCCCATGGACGATGGAACCGTCCACCGGCCGGAACGCTTTGGGGCCGTCACCGGACTGAATTTTGGAGATCCCATTCTGGCAGATCACCTGGTCAAATTGGCAGCCTCAAACCTGGGACTGTTTAAGAACGCCGGAAATCATATGAAAAAAATACTCGTGTTCAACAAGGCTGATACAAAGGAGTTGGTCGAGCAGGGCCAGGCACTTGCCGCCCGGGTTCTAAACGGCTGCCCCGGGGTGGACCATTGTTGGGTCTCCTGTTTGCTGAACCCTTCGGATCCTGTTATTTTTTGAGGGAAGGTGGAGAGCCAATGGAATTAAAAAAATTCAATGACCAGATCTGGCTGACAGAAGTTGAGCTGGACGGCTATCAGGTGCGGGGGGCGCTCATCCTGGGAGAATGGGATGCGGTTCTGGTGGACACCCTTTCCCATCCTCGTGATATGGCGCCGCTGCTGCCGATGATCCAGGGCAGGGAGTTGACCATTGTCTATACCCATGCCGATTGGGACCATATCTGGGGGACAGGGGGACTGCCCTGGGAAACGGCCCGGATTATCGGGCACGAGGCCTGCCTGGAACGCTTTGATACGGATGTGCCGGCCACCCTTCTTGAACAGCAAGGGGAGCAGCCCGGCAGGTGGGACGAGATACAATTGATCCGGCCCACACAAACATTCGCCCGTGAATATTGCCTTGGCGGGGGGATGACCCTTCATCATCTACCCGGCCACACACAGGATTCCATTGTTGTTTTTCTGGAAAAACAGGGGATTTTGTTCATGGGGGATACCGTTGAAACCCCTTTTCCCTGTTTGGAAAAGGGAACTCCTCTATGCCTATGGATTGCCGGACTTGAACGATGGGAAGGGGACCCCCGGGTTCAAACGGTGATCCCGGCCCATGGTGACATGGGGGGGCCAGAAATTATCCGGCAAAATATTGCCTATCTGCAGGTGTTGTCAGAGGGAGAGGTGCCTGACGTGTTTGAACCGATGACAGATTTTTATCGCCATACCCATGGGGCCAATATCGGTTTTGCCCGGGAGATCTTCACCCTAAACATCCGTAAAAATCATCTTTAAAATCTTATGGAAAATTAGGGAGGAACTCGACATGTGATTTGTCAAGTATTTGTACCTAAAAACTTGACATTTAGTTTAAGAAAGCCTATTCTTTGATTTAAAAGTACAGTATTAAAACGAGGTTCTTATGAAAGTAGCGGCAAGAATTAAATTTAAGGTAAATAGTATCCAGCCTGGAAGGATCTTTAAGTATTCTGATCTTGGGGTTTCTCGTAACGAGTATGGCGCTGCTGCAAAGACTTTAAGCCGTTTGGTTAAAGAAAAGGCTGTCAAAAGACTTTCTACTGGGGTTTTCTACAAGCCTAAAACAACAGCGTTTGGTGAATTAGGCCCAAGTGAAAATGAGCGGATTCGACCATATTTGTTTAACGGAAGAAAGCGAATTGCCTATGTTACTGGCGCAGCATTGTTTAACCAGCTAAGTTTAACCACGCAAGTACCAAAAGATATTGATCTGGCCAGCAGATCAAAAAGGCCTGCTTCAAAAGTTGGCAACATAAAAATTCGATTTGTTAAAAGCTACGCAAATGTTAACAACAAGAACTATAATCTTTTAGGAATCCTTGATGCCCTTAAAGATTTTAAGAAGATTCCTGACTTAAATAAAAAGTCAGCAATAAAACGCATCAAGGCAATGATTGATGAATTGACAGATCGTGAAAAAAAAGATCTGGTCAAGTATGCTTTGGACTATCCACCTAGAGCTCGAGCTTTTTTAGGGGCTTTATTGGAATCAATCAAAATAGAACAAAGAGAATCGTTAGTTACTCTAAAGCAAAGCTTAAACCCTTTGTCTTCATACTCTATTGGAGTGGGTCAATATATTCTCCAAAACTCTAAAACCTGGTTTATTGAATGAAGCTACATCTTGATAAAAAACTTTTTCAGGACTCAATTCAAGCTACAGCCCAACACATTGGCATCCCAGAAGTGTATGTAGAAAAAGACTATTGGGTTTCTTTGGTTCTGCTTGAAATATTCTCATCTGATATTTCTGATTTGGTTGTGTTTAAAGGTGGGACATGCCTTTCAAAATGTCACAATCTCATACAAAGGTTTTCAGAAGATATTGACCTGGTTATCATTCCTGTTGAAGGAGAGGCCACAAATCAGTTTTCCAAAAGAATGAGAATGGTAAGCAAAATTGTTGATAAGATTTTACCTGAAAAGCATATTGAGGGCTTCACGTACAAAAGAGGTAATATCAGGAAAACAGTTCACCATTATAACAGCGTTTTTGATGGCAACCTGGGGCAAATTGGCGAGCACCTGGTACTTGAGGCTTCTTTACTTGGTAATTCTGAACCATTCACCAAACAAAAGATCAGGAGCTATATCCAGGATTTTATGATCCATGCTGGAACTGAAAATTTACTCGAGAAGCACAATATGGCTTCGTTTCATGTGCAGGCCTTAAGTGTTGAGCGTACTTTGTGCGAGAAAATCATGAGCCTTGTCAGATTTTCACAGGTTGAAGATCGTGATGTGATCCTATCAAGCAAGGTTCGACATATTTACGACTTACATCTTATGCTGAAAAATGAAAAGATTTTGTCTTTTTTTAATGAAGACGATTTTATAAAGATGATAGTCAAGGTTGGGGAGGATGATTTTATCGGTTACAAGAACAACAATGAGTGGTTAAAGAATCATCCTGGTTCAGCAGTTATTTTTGACTCCCCTGAAAAGGTGTGGCAGCATATCATGGATGCTTATCAAGGCTCTTTCAAACAAATGGTTTATGGAGAATTGCCGTCAGAGTCAGATCTGCTTGATACTTTGGGTAAAATAGGCACAAGAATAAAGCCAATTGATTGGCAAGTCGGCAGATAGGTTTGGTATTACCCTAAAATATTAATCCATATAATTCGAACAAATTCGGGAGATATCTTACCTAAGGGTTCGAAAAAAAATAAAATGTACTTTTTTTGGTCAATTTGGGTAAAGGGTATAATTCCATGAAGGATTAATTTCGTGTCGTTCAATATTCAATTTTTCTAAATCATCTTTTGAGGCTTTTATCCCTTTTTCATATTGTTTTTCAACTAATATCGCATTAACTTTCAGACCGGTTTTTGTTTTTGTGCGCTTTATATATTTAAGAACTGTTTCATAGCTGGCTAATGGTGTACCTCTCCAATTTTTACTAATCTCGCTAAACAAACGATGTTCAATCGCATTCCACTTTGAAGCTCCTGGTGGATAGTGACATACAGTTACATTAAACTTGTATTTGTTGCACAATATTTCTTGAAGTTTTACCTTCCACATATGAGGCCTGTGGCCATTACTTCCTCCTGCATCCGCTACTATCAATAAATTATTTTGATTTCGATATGTTTCAGAGCCATCATTTTCCCACCACCTTTCAATAGATTCAACAGCAAACTCTGGTGTGTCGCCGGATAATATTGTTCTTCCTTCCTTGATGAACTTACCTATTGAAACAAATCCTTTATTTTGTTGTTGATCATATACTCCGTATAATGCCGCTATTCCTGTTGCATATGTTAAAAAATCGTGATCATTCGTTAAATCTGCTTCACGTTTATATCTTGTCCCAGGATTTTTGAAATTCCCAATTGGCTCTTTCTTTTTCGTGTCGACGCTGATTGCCGGCATTCTATTTTTTGCAAACTTGATTATCATTTTATTGATGTATTCAAATTGATTATTACGATCCTCATTTTGTTTTTTTGTTCTTGGCTTGCCTCCATTTGCAATCGCTTTAACATTGGTCTTTAACGAAAAATTTAAATCTTTCAAAATTTTTCCAACCCACTATAGAACCATAGAAAGGAACTACTCATGGCCAAAAAATCAAAGGAAGTTGTACCAAATGATCAGGTTGATATTGATCTGGTTGACAAAGCATATGAAGATCTGTCTCGAATCATCTTGAAAATGCTATGCAGGATGCGGGTAAGTATGTGATAAAAGAATTCTATGGGGATGATATGGAGTTGGCACGAAAAAAGGAATCTCATAGGCTATAGCGCCGTTGGAGTATAATTATATAATCCGGATTGAGCATAGATGACAAAAGAAGAACTGATTGAAATTTTAAAACGAGTTTTGAAAACAGAATCTGACATAGAGTTTCTATTGAAGTTGGATGGAACTGAATTAGAAACACTTGTTGCCATCATTCGAGACCGAGTTGAAGGATGATTTAAATATAGGCCGTCTAAATCGGGAAAATATTTTGTCCATGATTTGGACCCCAAAAAAATAACAGATAGCCTTGGTAATACAGAGTTAAAAGGCTTTTTGG
>Ga0307929_1002509_pt1 | contig 11730 bp, 10 predicted proteins | sample AceLakmetage1330_FD_203160 | JGI IMG/M metagenome (GOLD analysis project Ga0307929, IMG submission 203160) | Saline water microbial communities from Ace Lake, Antarctica - #1330 | ecosystem: Environmental > Aquatic > Non-marine Saline and Alkaline > Saline | place: Antarctica: Ace Lake...
TTTTCCAGCGTCGCTTCGCTCCGATCTGGGGGTGTCCGCTTTGCTTTGGAATAGGTGTCCGAAATGGATTGGAATGGGTGTCCGAAAATTCTTGGAATCAGTGTCCGGATTCGTCGGAATACACAATAATGATATATCAGTACAATACACTCTAAATACAATGTAATATACGTATTACAATAAGATTGGACTATAATAATAATATCAGTAATTATAATTATGTTTAAAGTGTCTATGACTATATTTTGATAGGTATTATAGCTAATGTTGGTTGTTATACTGTTTATTGTTACTTTATGTAATGATGTGTACTATAATGCTTAATGTTAGTAGCTATAATGTTGATTGTTACAATGTTTGATGGTTATTGTTATAGTATCTAATATTGGTTGTTACTGTATTTATATTGATAAGTATTATGTATAGTTGGGATGTTTATCATGTATAGTATTTATTGTCATTGAAGTTAATATTGATAGATGATAAATATTATATTGATAGTTATTGTATCTAAGCTATATAATTAGTTTATTGGGTTAAGTGTTGTAAATGCAGGTGTATAATGAATCATATGTATAAAAATATACTATTATATGAAAATGACTGGTTATTTGGCAGGGTTGTCTTAAATAACCCCAATTTCTTTACCTTTTTTTGCCACCTCTGATCGAACAACCTGGTTGCCTCGATTATTCTGGCTTTAAAGGGCTCCAAATCCTTAGTGTGCTCTGTTTCACGGCTTAGGTTTATCCCCAACTCTTTACCCCTGAAATACTCGTTCATGAAGCATTCAATGTTCCCTTGGCCATCTTCTGTGTTATAGTCCGGATAGTCTTTCGGTAGCCTGTTTGATTTACGGTCAACAAAATTCTTGAACTGAATTTGATCTTGTTTTCGTGTTGGAGTCGAGGAAGATGATTTTGGAAAGAGGATTTTCTGGAATTTTGGGCCAAGCAGTAAATCTTTTAGGTTCTTGATGCCATGGTTTTTGGCCAAGGTGCGATTCCTTTTGCTAATGGTAACCTCAAGCCTAACTCGGTTCGTATCGGTGTGCAGCCAGCCTTTCTTCTTAGTCCGTCCCCTGCCTTTCTTCTTAGTTGAAATCTCTTTTTTCGCCCTGTCTTCTCCCCGCTCATAGACCTTGACATATTTTCCTGAAAATATTTTTTTAGTTCCTATTCTCCTTTCTTGAAAGTGAATTTTGTAAACGGCGTTGATATCTCTCGGTTCTTTCCACCCATCAAATTCACCCCCATCCATCGAGACCTGTTTGGCATGATGAATATAGGTATAGCGCCTCAAGAGATAGAACAAATTCGCAACTGTGTCACTGTCTTTGCAATAGAAATCGATAGCATATTCAACTGACATAATCTTCAAACCAGGTAAGGCTTTGTCAATCATTGAAAGGAATTCAGGGGTAGAGTTTGAGGTTTCTACTATACACTGGGGTCTTAAATATAGTAATTGAGGATCGTCGTATTGTTCAGGAGTTTTAAATAAGAATACAGCCGTACCGCCCTTTAATTTTCTATAGGCTTTTCTCTTGTAGCTGTAATTTCTTTCAACAGCCATTTTTCCATAATCACTGTCAATCTTTAAGTCCTTTAACTTTTCCTCGACGTAACCATAGTCGTAATTTCCTGAAAATTTGGTACGGTGCATTAAAGGTCTTATTTCACTAAGCCCACCCAAGGCAGTTGCGATAATTGACCTTTGAAGTGCCTTCTTTGAAGTTCTTTGGATTGTCATCCCTTAAACCCCAGCCTAATAATCTCAGATGGATGTGTCATTAGACACAGAAGCTTGTTAATCACTCAAACGACCAGTCGGAAATTATCGCCCGATCTTCCATGGCCTGCCAGTATCAACAAAAGCTCCAAATATATCAAGGCAATTCTTAATTGGTATTTTTCTATCTCCTTGGAATATATCCTGTTCCGTCAAAATTGTTTATGGTATGGCAGACCTGATACATCATTATGACACGGCAATATTTCAGTTTTAATCCGTTAAAACTGAAAATTTTGGCAAGGCAGTCAACGTAGTAATCGAAAGGATCACGTCTGCTTTGGCAATGGCCATGGTACGTTCCTTGGGACTGATTCAGATATTTTCAGTGGAGCATTATTATAATCTTGATGTTTTCTAAAGAATATTTCATAGTTACAGAGTTACAGGTGCTACGGGGATCAGGATAGGGGTTAATAGTGCGGAAAAGTGGTCATGCCGTGAGCGGTTCTGTCACAACGATAAGTATCTATACAAACCATCCAGAAGACTACGGTTGCGTTTACTGTTACATGAATCCTACAATTTTCATGCATTGTGATGTTAAGCGAAACATAATCCGCTGGCTCTAAGTGAATATTTTGATAAGTAGCTCGGAATTTAAGGTTAATTTGGGTTAACCTTGAATCAACAAGCTTTTCATGTTACAAAATGAAATCGTAACCAAACCGGGCCATTGGTTATGCTAAGATTTGGCAAGCATTGGAAAGTTTTGAAAAGCCCTGAATTTTTACTCATAGCAGATGCATACTTCATTCTTTGATAACTTATATGAATATTTTACTCACTTTTACAGGTTTTCATGATCCATACACCAAAGGCCTTGTTGGCGAAGAACAGCAAACAGGTCCAATTCTTTCTTTAGTTGGTTCAAAATCATTTGATCATATTATCCTTTTTTCAACGCCAAACACTGAAATCAACACCTCTGATACCAAAAAGGCATTACAATCCCAATTCCCTAATATAGACGTTGAGATTAGAGAATTTTCCATAGAAGATCCAACTAACTATATTCCTATTCTAAAAGGATTGCGTCCCCACATTCAAGAAGTATGCAGCACATTTAAGAAAGCAAGCTACTATGTATCAGTGGCATCTGGAACTCCTCAAATGCATGCATGTTGGATATTACTGGCCGCCAGTGGTGAAATCCCCGCACATATCCTTCATGTCCGACCTCACCGTTTTGTCACTAAAAATAAGCCTATGGTCTCAGAAGTTGATTTCTCAAGGCCTGAATTCCCAATCGTTAGAGCTAATATTGCCCAATTTGAGGTGGAAGATTTACAGGTTCAGGAATTGGATACTGTTTTACAACAGGTTGGCATTGTTGGTGATCATCCCTCGATGCGAAGTGTTTTGGAGGAAGGTTCTATCCTTGCCACATCAAATGCACCTATTCTTATATTGGGAGAGACCGGCACCGGAAAAGAACTGTTTGCCCGATTTATCCACCGTCTAAGTCAGAGGGCAACCGGAACATTCGTGCCGATAAACTGCGGAGCGATTCCTGAAGGGCTTGTTGAGAGTTTTCTCTTCGGCCATAAGAAAGGTGCCTTCACGAGTGCCATTAAAGATCAGACCGGGAAATTTGATCATGCGAATGATGGTACATTATTTCTTGATGAACTTGCTGAACTGCCAATATCAACGCAGACAAAACTGCTTCGGGTTCTCCAAGATGGAATTATTGAGCCTGTCGGTGGCGATAAGCCACATAAGGTTGACGTGAGAATTATTGCGGCGACAAATAAAGGTTTGAAAAAGGTAATCAAAGAAGGCCATTTTAGGGAAGACCTTTATTACCGGTTAAATGTTGGAGAAATTCACTTACCGCCCTTACGTGAAAGGAGGACTGATATCCCCAAGATCGCCTTATATGTTTTGGACAGGATAAATGCAGGTCTTAAAAAGACAAAAAGCCTTTCGCCAGGGGCTCTGACAAAACTTCAAAATTACACATGGCCTGGAAATGTCCGTGATTTAGGGAATGTTATAGAAAGGTCTGTTATTAGAACAAGAAAAGATCTTCTTGAGGAAAATGACATAGTGATTTCTGAACCGATTGCAGGCATAGATCCTTTTGGTGTAGTGCCCACACCCCAAAAAGGCTTTTCACTTAATGAATATATTGATGAGGTTCGGAAACAATTAATTTCCAAGGCACTGGAGTTGGCAAATGGCAATAAAAGTGAAGCAGCAAGACTTTTGGGAATTTCGCCACAGGCCGTTCATAAGTATCTACAAAAACCTGATACTGTTTCAACTGAGGTTGAATAATTTTCAACTAAGGTTTAAAATATCGTGCTGTGAAAATCAGAATTCTATTAAAATACCTCTATTTTCTCATATAAACCAAACATTGAAAGTTTGGCACGATGGTTGCTATTAGAAATTCAGAAATACGAAAACAGAGATGAATATTAATAGGAGCAGAAAATGTTAAAGGAATATCAAATAACGAATTTCAAGGCTTTTGCCGGTCCAGCGAATATTCCGATCAAACCAATTACTCTAATATTTGGCCCTAATTCTTCAGGAAAGAGCGCTATTCTCCAGTCAATGCTCATGTTAAAGCAAACTATAGAGGAAAGCCGTGATCCGGGTATAGCCTTATTACCGAAGGGCAATATGGTTGATTTGGGGAGTTTCAGAGAGTTCATTTACCGTCACGATGTAGACCGTTCGTTTTCATTAAAGATGAACTTTTCAACCCCCTTAGCTATTTCCAACTTAGGCTACCGTTCTGATGAGATGTTTTTTCCTAATAACGATACATCAACTTTAGAAGAAAGTATAGACTCTGACACAATAGGGGTGGGTGTAACATTTTCTTTGGATAAGAAAACTTTCAATATTCTTGTATCCAAGATCAATTTATATATTGGGGATGACCCCAAGCCAATAGTTACATATGAGGGGAGAACCGGATCTCATTACTACTTCGAGGGGAATTTCAATCATAAGTATTGGGCTACTTACTGGAAACATTTTGATAAGGAAAATACTGAAGGCCTTGAAGAATTACTAAATAAACATATCGAACGGGCACAACCTTATAACATTACAGACACTGTAAGTGAAATACTTAATAGATGCTCTTTTAAGAAAAAAGTAGCATTTTTGATAGAAGAAAGAAAATCAAACATAGGGCTCCTCTCTAAAGCAATGAGGCAAGATCCAGCTTCGGAAAAGGCAGTGCAAAAGCTTATTGGTAAAATTAACAAATGTGCAGAAAAAGACGTCTCACTTGAAAAAAAAGAACATAATAAGGCCCTCCAATTAGAAAAAATGATACAGGATACAACAGTGACAGACAAAATGACAGATTTTGAGTGGGCTATTGAAGCCTACAAGTGTTTATTTGAAGAAGACTCGCTTGATATAATAAAAGGATTTTTGCCTGGAGTCTTTAATCGTTTAGACCCTAAACTTATAATGGAGCACGACACCTATGATAAGGAACGTAGACATGTATCCCTGTTCGCCCTTGCAGCCGCAGATCTTATTGAGAATTTCCTGCGTGATATTAGGTACATCGCCCCTGTAAGGGAGTATCCTGAAAGGATCTACATATATGGAGGCAACCCGTTACAATTTGTTGGGGCTTCCGGGAAAATGGTCTTCGATGTACTGTTTAATAATCCAGAGCTTATTAACAGTGTTAATAAGGAGTTTGAACGCATTGGTGTAAACTATGAGTTAAAGCTGTCTCCATTATCAAAAGAAGGAACAGAAATCAACGAGGCTTTTTCACCTCACCTTTTTGATAAGTCTACTGGTGTTCCAGTGAGTTTTAGGGATGTTGGTTTTGGTTTTAGCCAGGTTCTGCCCATTATAGTTCAAAGCATGTTATCAAAGAATACTACATTGCTCATTGAACAACCTGAACTTCATCTCCATCCAGCTCTACAAGCAGAATTAGGTGATTTGTTCATTAAATCAGCTCTGGGTGAAAACAAAAACACTTTAATTATTGAAACTCACAGCGAACATCTGATTTTGCGAATTATGCGCCGGATGAGAGAGACGGCCGAGGGAAACTTGAAAGAAGGACCGCCAGTGTCTCCCAAAGATGTATGCATACTTTATATAGATAAACCTAAAGATAAGAAAAGCTCTGTTGTTTATGAGATGAGATTAGATCGGGATGGAACATTATTAGACCCATGGCCAGGTGGTTTCTTTGAAGAGGGATTTAAGGAAAGATTTTTGTAAGATAAAACCATGATCTATGAACTAGCACTCACGCCAGGATTGTTCTCTGAGAATGACAATTCCTTCAGTTTACCTTCCTTGCACAACCTTTTATATGCCATAGTAAAGGATAACCACCTCATCGGGGTGGTGCGCAAGAAATTGTGGCGGCCTGCGGTATATAAGGCAATAGCATCACTTGAAGACCCTTTTCGAGAAAGGATTGGCAAGTTGCTAAATACCCTTAAAGATCGCGGTCGGATCATTCCCCGCCAATACCAAACAAATATAGGGAATCCTCTTGAAAATGATCTATCGTGGCTACATGAGTTCTTGTTGGCTCACAGGGAAAATCCATTCAATGCAATTGTGACATCATTGACATCGCACGAAAATTACGATGGGTCAACAGATTGTGTTTACGATGTTAAATCCATTTTGGATGCACCTATGTTGCAAAACTATGAGCGTTCAAAACAAGTAAAGCGAGAAACTCCTGAATTCATTAAAATGCTGAAACCTCTTCTCCGTTACTCCCGAAGCATCTTGTTGATAGATCCACATATAAACCCAACTGTCCAAAGATACAAAAAACCCATAACCGGTATAATCAATAAAGCATTTGATAGAGGTCGATATCCAGCACCGGCGTTTTTCGAAATTCATCTCAAAGCCAGTAAAGATATTTCTGAACAAGAACAAGAATACAAAGAAAACCTTACTCCGTTAATGAATCGTGGAACCAAAGTCCGTGTTGTTTTATGGGCTGAATGGGAGAATCAGGAGACTTTTCATAATCGGTTTATCCTGACCGACCTTTGCGGCATAAAAGTAGGCCAAGGACTCGATGAACCAAAACACGGGGGACCTGATCATGATGACTGGGACGTGATGGGAGAGACACATAGACAGAAAATCTGGTGTCAATTTCAAAAGGGAAGCACAACTTTCGACCGAAAGCATGAATTTAACCTGACGCCGCCATAATTAATCACATTGGCTTGATCGTATCTCCACATTATTTGTTGTTGAATTTATAACATTCCTCTAAGAATAGGGACATGCCCTTGACGAGCAATAAAAAAAAACAAATCAGACTTCCAAACATAACAGCTTAGTCCCTCTTTCGGATTTAGCTCCCAATAAACATGAAGATTTACCCTTTATGGTTCCGGCTTGTCCGGGTTAGGGAGTATGAAAAGACAAATGAAAAATATTTTAACAGGTAGTTCAATCTTGCTGCTCAGTGTCGGGATGTCGATCTTTTTCAGTGGCCATGCCAACTGCCAATCGCAGTCAGTGTTTCCATCCGAGCTGCAAGAGGAAGAAAGATCCGAACAGCGGTGGATTAAGAAGAAGCCACCATCAAATCGAAAAGTTAAAGTTTTTGTTGATGGACAACATGCCATCACAATCTATCCACATCAATGGCACAGAGACAGTTCGGGGAATATTTACATTCGCTCCGATAAAACACGGCGGTGGATTAGAGAGGAGGATTAAAATGAAAGAGGCCGTTTCTACATCTCTTTGCATTACAGCTACAGTCGGTATCTTTGCACCGGGATGCTGTTTTGGAGCAGAATATACTAAAGAGCGCATAGCAACAGTTTTTATAGGAGCTATTGAATAAAATGTTGGAAAGATTTTTGAAGAAAGTTTTAAGATAATGGATGAAGTAACAGAAGAAGAGATAGCTAATACAAATAGAAGATATGAAAAAATGAAGTTTGAAGCAGAGAAGATTGATAGAGAATATGAGAAAGAAATGGAAGAGATGATGAAGAGAGACATATGATGCAATTTAACGAAGGACATGCATGGATAATCATAACTCTTTCCTTCCTCCTCGGAGTTCTCGCATTAATCAACAGCGATTTCGGAAAGAGGGGGAAGATGGGAATGCGTATACAAAGAGTCAAGGAACGACTTGATCGACTCGAAGTGCTTGAACTGTCACGATCTTTAAAGAAGGGAAGATTTGTGACGACAAGACAAGATGTAAAAAGCGAGGCAAAATAAATTGCAATTTGTGAATCTGTCAAATTTTGAGCTAATCCTATTGGATATCACAGCTTTTGTCATTTTATTCATACTCAATATATCTGACCTTCAGCGATATTAGGTTTTCTAATACAATAACAAAATCCATTTAAAGACGGATAACATTAACAAAGTGGTAATATCCAGATCTGTATAATTACTTGTTAGATTATGGAAAATGTTCTACTACAACCGGTCTCTCTAGTTAGAGAGGTATTGAGTATTTCCAAAAAATGTGGGTGGGCACATGAATTGTGGGGGTTCAAGCTTCTCAAATATTTTCCAAATTCGTGTTGTAAACTCTCTTGCCAAATCCTAGCCTACTATTTATTTGAGAACTCAATTGTACCTCAAGCTGAGATTACGTTTATGGTCAATGCAACTAGACAATGGAACGGTTGTAAATGGATTTCTGGCAACATATCTGAGAAGAATGTTCAGTCCCATGCATGGCTAAGAATTAAAAATTGGGAAGTCGATATCACGGCAGACCAATTTAATGACCAGACTAGAAAGATTATCATAGAAAAAAAAAGTAAATGGCACAGGACATTTATATCTTATGATGTTTGCGAATATCCTGAAGTGATGAGCTTTCATGACGTGTTTGAAAATGCTTTTCATATGTTTTATAGGAATGCTTTTGATAAATGAGAATAATCTAACGAGGCGCTCCAGCCGCCCGCTCGCCGTTGGCCGTGTTCGCGAGTCTTAAGGTTGGGTGGCCGGCGGACGTCGACTAACCTTGGTCGTTCAGCCCTGTCTGATCAAAATGGAGGAATTTTTGCGAGATAGTAATTAGATGGATAATCCTCTTACTAATCTTTTGGTGGGAGTGGAGGAAGAGATGAAGTACTTCTATCACAGTAAGGATTTCTAATTGGTCTTTTTTCAAAGACCTATCGTGATTTTTTGACCTCAAAGATAAAAGGAGAAACATGACAAAAAAACTAGCTTTCTTTTTGTGCCTTTGTGCTTTTTCAACATCTGTCTTGGCCAAAGATTCCGATATTCAAATTTTTGATGATGAACAGAATCGTCAGTTTACTATTAGAAAGAGAGGAAATCAATTTGATATCTATGATAACTCATGGAGACGAAAAGGGTTCATTCGAGACGATAAAATCTATGACGAACGATGGAACCGAAAAGGTTTCATCATAAAGGGATGTGATACAGAAAAGAAGTAGGGGCGAAAACGGAATTGTCCATAGCAACTTTTCTTTAAAATCTTACACTAAAGGTGTGTGGAAAACCCCATGAATGATGCTTTCTTTTCACGTCTTAACTTGTTGGATGGCTTTGAATTTGAAAATCTCATTTCAAGGCTGTTAAAGGAAATGGGTCTAGGCGTTACTCAGACGAGAAAAACCGGTGACGGGGGCGTAGATATAATCGCTCAATCGAAAGAACCGATTACGGGAGGCGTTTATGTCATCCAATGTAAGCGGCAGAAGTCGAAAGTCAGCGAACCTACGTTGAGGGATCTGTACGGCACGGTTTTCCACAATAACGCATCGAAAGGAATTTTGATTACAACGTCCTCCTTTACTAGCCAAGCCAGAGCGTTTGCGAGCGGGAAACCGCTTGAATTGATCGATCAAGAACGCTTGAGAGAATTACTTATACGGTATCGATTGCATGATAGTAGCGATTCAGAAGCGAACGTGTATGTTTTGCCGGCGCCTCCTCAACCCTTTTGGCTAAATCTACTCGAAATAATATCAAAAATTGAAGATATGCTCGAAATGGATTCAGTCAGTACTTTTCGTGGCGGAAGACAATGTTCTTTAAAAGGACTAATTGGTCTGATAGACGAAACTCTCAGATGCGTGGGTAATGCAGGCATTGAAATTGCAAAGATTTGCATAGATGTTTCAGATCGGTTTAAGACCATCAGTGTCGGCGAGGTTAGAGTCCGCAAAGAAGCAGTAGGTGAACATTTCTCACAAATAATAAGGTCGCACAATAAAATACGAAAGGCGAATGTTAATGATTCTTATTTGACCCTCAAACAGACTGGAATGAATATGGTTAATAGTTTTCTTAGGCAGTTGATGGATTTCCTCAGGTTAAATGCCAGCTTTTTAGATTACGATGGGAAGGAATTCAGCGGCACAGTTGAAATCACGGGCAGTTTTGTCCCTAATATCGACAAAGAAACCAAGGCGCTTCAGAAAGAAACGAAAAGAGCTACGCGCCATGAGATAAGAACAAAGAACAAAGGTCGAATAAAGAACAAGTATAAAGACGCTTCTTATGTTATATTGGGTTGGATTAGCCTTTTTGTGATATACATCCTTTCCTAGGAAATGGATGCTCGTCCAAATCTCAAAACCGTCTTTTAAGCCTCCCGGGGTATGTCGATATTGAAGCGGATTAAACAAATGTTTATTCCGCGCCCCAAAATTTCGTAAAACCGCCGGACATTCTGCCTGATTATGCCGACTCAGGCATACTCATATCCTGACAAAAATCAAACAAATCGGCAAGTTAAAAAGGTTGTGATATCTCAATTAGCATAGATTGAGGGAACCTGAGCTATCTGATTCCGTATCTCAAGGCCCGATGTTGTCAGATTCGCACTTGCTTTCAACTTTAAGACTGTTTGGTCAAATATCGATTACTACATTCATTGTTGTTTACAAAATCGGAAGACGCACAGCCACAATCCCCTCTACACTGAACCCCGACTTCTTGACAGTACATCCCTGTTTTAATGAAAGTTTCAAAACCAATGGGTCTACCAGTATATTACACACGAATACAACTTTGCCCCTTTTATAGCCATTAAATCAAGGGTTTGATCCATAGGATTGAGGCCTGTGAGCCATCAAATGACCCCTTAACTTTACGGGCATAATTCCTTTAATTCTGACTATTTTCTATTTGAATGGTTTCAACAAAAGCTCAGATGTATCAAGGCAATTCTTAATTGGTATTTCCCTATCTCCTTGGAATATATCCTGTTCCGTCAAATGGTATGGCAGACCTGATACATCATTATCACACGGCAATATTTCAGTTTTAATCCGTTAAAACTGAAAATCCGGGACAAGGCAGTCTACCCGTAATCGAAGGGATTACATCTGTTTTGAAGATGGTCAAGTGGCGCTCCTGGGATTGATTCAGATATTTTCAATGGAGCATTATTATAACCTTGATGTTTTCTACAAAATATTTAATAGTTACAGAGTTGTAGGTGCTACGGGGATCAGGGATTGTGCGGAAAAGAGGGTCACGTTGTGAGCGGTTCTGTCACAGAGTACGTCCACCTTAAATATAAGGAGGTATCAATGGTTAAAGAATGCGACGAAAAAGTAGTGTTCGGTTTCAAAAAAACGTTGATGAGACAGGCGACAAAATTGGATGCGTTGAACGAACTCCTGGTAGAAAAAGGGATGATCACCAAGGAGGAGTTCTCGACCAAACTGAAACAGACTGAGGAAGTACTGGATACAAAATACCTTTTCTTGCCGGAGGCGTGTATAGAAATTGAGGCAGTCTCTAAAGGCTTGCGAATTACTCAGGGTTCAGAAAGCTACCTGGCAAAGGAGTTTAAGCTAACTAAGGACGTAGTGCATTTTATCAACTTATGTGTCGAGAAAGGTTTTCCGTGTGTTATCAGGGACAATCATCCTAAACCGGGAAATCGAAAGAAGGGAGTTGAATACATAGGTTTTTCCAGCCATCGAA
>Ga0307929_1002511_pt1 | contig 11715 bp, 6 predicted proteins | sample AceLakmetage1330_FD_203160 | JGI IMG/M metagenome (GOLD analysis project Ga0307929, IMG submission 203160) | Saline water microbial communities from Ace Lake, Antarctica - #1330 | ecosystem: Environmental > Aquatic > Non-marine Saline and Alkaline > Saline | place: Antarctica: Ace Lake...
TAAACATACACTATCTTATCCTGACCAATACGATGCACCCGATCAGTTGCCTGGTCTTCTATTGCTGGATTCCACCAGCGATCTATATGTATAACATGATTGGCTGAAGTCAATGTTATGCCATGACCCCCTGCCATGAGACTGCATATCGCAATAGGAACTCCACCAGCATTAAAACGATCTATAAGGGACTGTCTATTCCTAGTCGAACCATCAATTCTTATGTAGTCAATTCCTTGATCGATTGAAAGGCGCTCGAATATATCCAGGGCACCGAGAAAATGGCTAAAAAGCACTAGAGATTCACCCTTCTTCCTAATCTCACCAATCTTCTCATGAATGAGATCAACTTTCTCTGAACGCCCGAGGACTGGATCAGTAACACCGGTTATTAATGATGGATGATCACATAATTGCTTGAGTTTCGTCAGGATCGGTAAAATGTTCGTTGCATAACTCACATACTCTCCCCGTGCTAATGCATTTCTAACCGGGACAATACGTTGCTCCTGAATTTCTAAATATATTTGCCGCTGTTCATTCGTAAGATCACACCATTCGCTAATATCAATCTTTTCAGGAATATCTTTGGCAACATTTTCTTTGAGTCTCCTCATCATAAAGGGACGGATTCTATTAGAGAGCTCTTTTGCTCGCCCATCGTCTCCAAGAATTATTGGATCATCAAACCGATTACGGAACCTCCCATACTTGCCTAGGTAACCACTCATTAAAAAATCAAATATTGACCATAACTCTGATGGTCGATTCTCGATAGGTGTACCAGTCAATGCAATACGATGCATTGACTGTAGACTTTTAATACCTCGAGATCTAATAGTGTTGGGATTTTTAATCTTTGTCGCCTCATCAAGTATAATGAAATACAGGAGAACCTTTTTAATAAAATAGGCATCACGAGCTATAGTTGCATAAGTCGAAACAATGATAAGCGGTTCTTTCCTTCGCCAAATTTTTCGCCTGCGATCTGTTCCAACATATTCATATGTATCAATATCTGGGAAGCACCTTTTAACCTCTCTAGCCCAAAAGCGTACAACAGATTTTGGACATATAATTAGGCTTAAGTTTTTGACGTTAGTTTCCCGATAACCAATGCCCATAACCGCACACGCTTGAATTGTTTTTCCGAGTCCCATATCATCTGCCAAAACCCCGTTGAGATAATATTTTCGCATCCAATTCATCCAATGAATGCCCACTCGTTGATATGGACGTAAATTGATGCCGGTCTCTAATAAATGTGCTTCTATATCTAATGGCAAATAGAAACTATCATCTGTTTTAAAGTCGGTAATTTCATTGATAAACTCTCGGTAACAATCTGTTGTCTCTTTGGTTCCCCCAACTTTTTTAATAAAATCATCAAATGTTGCAAATTTGGTTATTGGCACACGATATCCGGTACTGGTTTTAATGGGTGACAAATCCTGCAAGTGGTTGTTTATTGCCTCAATATCTTTAGGGTTATATTGACTCCAGGAGAAATTATCGTGTTCTATATACGATCCGATCCCATCCGTAATGTCATCGTTACCAATATTTTTCCCTCCTACTGAATATTCCATAGAAAAATCCAGCCAACCTGAATCAATTGAATTTACTTTAATATTTGGAACAACCGCAGCATCCTGCACGGAAATTTTGCCGGCTGTCTCTGACATATATACCTTGAAATCATTCCTTAGAACCGGGAGATAATTCCCAATAAACTGTGGAATCGAATCATGAGGGATTCGCTCTTTATAACTTTCCCCTAGTTTTTCAATGGCAGGAAAAATCTCAGACGAGAAGGGGGCGAATACTCCATTAAATCCAATGTAATTCCCATCTGTTGATAGACATAATTCTTCATTATTAATAAAATCAGTTGCTCCCGGGTGAGAAATCCCTCTTTCTATAGAAAGATCGCCACCCGGATCATAATCTAATCTGACTGCAGGAGAGACTGGGTTTTTAGAAATTATTACGGTTTCTGATACTGTAGTTTCTTTGAGTCGTGTTCTCTCTCGAATGAAATCAAGTATTTGTGGAGCTAAACTGAATGCCAGACCGCCATCCTCGGATAATTCTGGTTTACGAGAGTAGAGTGATAATAAGACCTCAAAGGAGTTTAAGTCTGGAATATATTTTATTCCATTATGTTCGATTATCGTTCCATATTTACACAATTCCATAGCATCATTAATAAGAATTCTCTCTCCTCCCACGCACATATAAGACTTAACATGATGTTTGCCATTTAGGTCCAGCCCTGCTTCAAACTCAAAAGGAATCTCAAAAACTCGCGCGGCCTGAAATTTATTTTTCAATTTCCCGAACATCATTTTTTGCCAAATTTATCGATTATTTGTTGGTACCACTCCGGTGCAGGTTCCCACCCAGGGAACACACCTGTTATATAGATGTTCACAGCTTGGAAATCATTTTTCTCTCTAATGAAGCATTTTACAAAATCCCGTGCAGTAATACTGTGCAATATTTCAACTTTATCCTTAGCTTTTTTGACCAAGACCTTTAGATCTTCCATCTGTTGATCCATTAATATAAGTTGTTTATTTAAATACTGCCTCTTCTGTTCATACTTTTGAACAATCTCACTCCGGCCATCAAAATCTTGTTCCATTAAGCCTGGCAATTTCCTATTCCATATAGCTAACCAATCATCTATCGCTTCTTCCTTCATCCCACCAACCCCACTCACTCTCCAGGCATTACCTATACTTGCAAGCGTACCATCAAAACACTCTGAAATTATCCTATCTCTCATTTTTCGCCCGATACCAGGAACTTCCGTTAGATTAGAATAGACGATCCAGTTTGTAATAATTCTTTCGATTTCTCTTTCCTGTTCATCATCTGCGATAGAGATCTTTTTTTTAAGTTCGGAGATAGTCTTGGAAGTTTGCTCTATTGCCTCTCGAATCTTTTTGAGTGACTGATTGAGTAGTTTAAAATGCTGTGTTCCCCGGGTCCGGGAATAATGTTTCTTTGCAATTCTAAAAAGGCGCCGGTTATATAACCAATCGGGAAGATACCAGAGAAAAATTAGCAAAAAACAAATTCCAATAAATAGTATTACTCCGCCGGAATAGTAGGGATACTGAAAGAAATAGTTTTTAAAAAAATTGAAATACATCGTTATCATGTAGTCAAATTTTGAAGTAGCTCAATTACATCATTTTGGCCTCTATCTGATGTATATATTTGCCCAAATTGCTTACAATGGTACGACACCCATCTTACGCCAAAATCATCAATACCATCATACTCATAACAAACTGGTTGGGGAGAACTCTCTTCCAAGATTAAAAAAAGCGGTAACATTGGAAACGGCTCATGAGGTCCAGAAATACTTTTTGGAAAAATATACAATGTGCTTTCATCTGGAACTCTTGCCATGGAAATCTCTTCTTTAATCAATGGTCCTAAAACCCCTGTCAACTTCGTTACAAACTGCTTCGTTTGTTGATCGGATATTTTTTTCTCCGTTTTAATCAATTCTAATCTGGTACTAAAATTCCCCACTATAGATTTGATAGTATCTAGAGAATCCATCAACTTTTTAATAACCTGAGCAAGCTCATTGCGATTATAAGATGTCCCCGACTCCCTCCAGTGAGTCTTTAGGATTAGTACATTGCGAAGCACGGCAGAAAGATCCTTTGATCCAAGTAATCCAAATATAGAGGTGCTGACACCGGGAGTTTTAGATGAGAATTTTTGATCAGACCCATCCAGAGATTCTTCTCTCCTCTTTTTCCCAAGCCATTCAGATAGAATTATCCAACTGGCAAATGAGGGATTTCGAAAAGTTTGACCAAAACGATTGTTACTATATGATATTAACTCGGATAATGTTCGATAACGATTATTATCCGCTACATATTCACTCAAGAGAAGAGTGGCAGAAAATTGGGAAAATACTTTGAAGAAATTAAACAATCGTACCGCCCTCTCACTATCATCCTTCTCCGCAAAGCATGAACTCAAAATGGAAGCTAACGGAAATGGCAAAGACACCATCCATTCCTGATAAGAGGGAGGTACAATTGTCGCTATTAAAGGAACATATAGATCTGGGGTTTCATAATCTGATTTAATCCCTTGCTCGCTTGGATAGGCACCTATAGCTTCCTCGCTTATATTCTCACTCTCTGCCTCAGCAAGATCTTCAAATTCATCTATTGGTCCTAACGGACGTTTGTTTCCTACCTGCCCCTGCCTTCTGTCAGCATTATTATCTAATGAATGAAGCCATACATCATAGATTTGTCGCTGATTTGTAATAGTTATCTCGGAGCGAGACTGATCTTCATCAATATTGATACTATCTGAGAATAATGGATCGTAACTGATTAGCACGGAGAAGGTACTTTCCTCATCCACATCCTGCAAAGGTCTTTGGCTGGTAATAGATCGTAGATTAGACAGTTCAGGCCAGATTGTATTATCCCAGATAGATTTATCGCTTAGCTTAACAACAATAATACTCTCATTCTCAGAATCATATAAAATGTGCTTATACTTAATATCATATCTGGAAAATATATTTTTTATTTCAGTAATTAATTTGGAGTATGATCCTGTCTGCCCACTAGATGCGGCCAATTTTGGCAAAATATTTTCTCGTTTTTCAATAGGTTGATCAATATATTGATTCTTTTTCTTTTCTCGCCTTAAATGAACTTGATCCGGGACTTGCTTTTGCCTATTTATTGATCTATCTTGCTGCAGACAAATTGGATCCATTTTAATATCTGCTAAGTATTCCAGTTCAATAATATTAAATCCTAATTTTTCAAGGTATTGATTTGTTTCCTCTCCTTCACTGAATGCAGATGGATCTAACTCTCGATCATTAGCAAATACATTGGCGATAGATATTACATGTTTAGGAGGATACTTCTTACCTTTATGGACTAATATATACTTCGTATTGCTTCTACATTCTGGTAGTCCGTCAAGATATATTTTTTCAAAAGCATAGAGAATATGTTCGCGATTTATGTTGTGAGGTATCATTTTAAAAATATTTCATTATCTGGTGGGATTTGAATTAATCTCAGCTATCATGGCTTGGACTATGGACAAAACCCCCCGGTTACATAATTCATTTTACAGCATAAATTCTTCTCGCATTACGGCTATCTATCTTACTGCTGTTTTTGATCTATTGCGTTATCCTGCTTGGTGCGCTCGCTTACCTATTCGGTTTAGCAGATCATTCAACCGAAGAGGTGAGTGCGCACATACAATATCTTCCGCAATCCTCGCATACTCTTTTCTCCATGGCTTTTTATCCCTATGACCTCTGGCATAGATAATTGGAGTGCGTTTAAAATGATCTCCCGGGATTATAATATTACTCCTTTGGTCACTGGAAATCAATTTCCCTTGGGTGGCGGTAATACTATACACATATTTAGCACCATTTGGATCTAAGGGAAAGTTATGATTTTTTCCATACTCTGGTCGAGGGCGTCTCGTGGACAAAAAGTTAGCCTTCTCATACCATCCGACCGGGACCAGGGGGCCTTTCCCATTAAGAGCTGCACAAAATATTACCAGCCAATCATCGGGACAATCGGGCTTGGGAAGCGTGTATTTTCGTCCTCGCTGGCTTCCAATTGGCGGTAAATAGCCGAAAAATCGGCCACTGATCCGTATAAAATTATACTTTTCGTACGCATCTCCAGAGTCACCTACATATTTATGCCTCCCCACAACTTCATCCCCGTCATAGTTTTCTGCCCACCCCGTTTTTATAAAAGCAATTCTCCAGAAATATTTTTTATTCATAGGATATACTCGTCCTGGCTATAAGGAGAAGCTCCCTAACCCTTCAACTTTGTATTTGGGGCATACCCAGAATTCCTTATCTTCCCCATAAAAAAGAAAGGCACAGTCTCAGAAGAAAATCACAGTCTCGGGAGTAGGCTGAGGGAGTGGGGCATCAGGCGGGATTATCAATATGTCATTCATGCCCGTCTCCAGAGGCATTCTTCCCGCAGGGAACACTGGGAACAATTCGGGTTGGTGGGGAAACAAACTTGCTTTCCTAGAAGATATAGTTGCTGATCCAATAGCCACGGTTCTTCGGGGTGCATCTGCCGGGTTAGTTCTATTACTTCGGGGATCTCAGACAATTCAAACCCCATCCCCTGGACTACTCTTCCCAGCACCCTGCGCACATGGATATCGGCTTTAACATCTCCGCCCCGGTTGATGATCCCTGTATCAAATAAAGCACCCAGGATCATCTGGGATATTTGTTCCCCTACCCGCATCTTATGGAATCGATTTAAGATTTCATCGGAGGTTCCGGTATTCCAGATATTTCGAACATCTCCCTGGTAATCCCGCACTATATCTTTTCCGATCCGCCATACCCGCTCGTGAGCAATTGGGAAACGATGCAGCCTATACTCTCTCCGGCGGCTCATCCATTCTTCTGCCGAAAAACTTGTTATCCGGTCCCATATGTCATCGGGATCGTCAAATATATCTTCCGTCAATCTCCGGGAATTCCCCCAGGCGGTTGCCGCAGGAATTTGATAATCAAGGATGGCCCCCAGGAAAAATTTATTGGCATCTTTTTTTGATACCGCCGATCCTGCACCCAACCAATGCCAATCGTCAGGCTGATGATGTTTTATTAATTTGTTTGCGACCTCTTTGAAAATTTGCCTTGAATTCCTTCTTACCGGCTTTTCTTTCTCCCGACTATCGCCGCTGCTATACATGTCTTCCTGATCTTTCTTCCTGTTATTCCGGAATTCAATTCTACGGGGAGGTTTTTCCCGGCTCAAGTTAGTTGAATTCACTTCTGCAGATTTCTTTCTCTTGGCCGGTATTGATATTAAACTTGCTTGTTGAATTTTATTACCCGAATTTTCGGTTCTCTCAGCATATTTTCCATTTAATGGGACGGGCCAATCCTGCCGGATGTACTCTCGATAATCCGATAATATTTTTAGCTTTTGCCGGATTTGCGATTTTCCGGGTTTAGTGCGACCCCGATTCCAACATTCGGCTATAAACTTATCCAGGATCCCTTTTTCTTTGAAAAGCTCAATCAATCGTCCTCTTCTTACGGAAGAAGTATAATTGCTTTCTTTAGGCCAATGAATTTCGGTCCGGCGAATGATCTCCGCTTCACGTCCGCATCCATTTCTATCAGCAAACGGATATGCTGACTGCAAAGGAAAAGTTTTTGTCTCGGCCATTGTGTCTCCCATTCTGGTATCACCGGTTATTCACTGCCATAGAACTACCTGTCATCAAAATTCCTTTCCGGCTCATCAATCCTACGATCCCAGGAAGTATCATTAAGATTATTTCTTCCCTTTGATGAACTGGATCCTGCGGCAATCCCGGACCAGGCACGAACCGCCTTTTTTAACGAACTCTTCGCGGTCGGAATTCTAAACACTCTTGGACTGCGAATAAATCTCATCTTTCACCTCCTTTGTAGCTAATTAGGCCTAACTCCATCCATCACGACTTGATTGATGACGGCCTGAGCTGGAATTGCATAGTTAGGCACTACAATCTCCTTTCAGATTTTGATATTTTTCATGTTGATATAACCATCAACGGCGACATGGTTACTCAGTTTCGTCTATATATATTTCAACGATCGAGATACCACGATTATTACTCTCAATATCTTCTTCAGATGATTCTGTGATTTTAGGGGGAGTATCTCCCCGTTCAATAAAACCATTAAGATCGGTATTTATTTGTGAACCCACTAAAATAGATGATATATCGCCCACTAAGAAACACGACAAATCACCCTTCCCGCGTGGCCCTTTTGTATAAGAACTGACCCTGTGTGATGTTACATCGATTAGGTCAGTTATTACCTGGTCCCAATTGATATTATTGTCCGATGGTTGATAAATAAACCTCCTCCCCGCATTTCCAAACAAGAGATTATATAATTCGAATGTAAAATAATTAAAACCGGAGATATGCGGTTTACTAGGATATGCTGTAACAGCATTACATTCCGACAATCTTGAATATTCAATAAAGCAACAACATAATTGACAATCAACCATTTTTCTACGCAAATTCAGCTCCTGTATCCCTTCCCCTATTAATAAATACTTTGCTCCATTATAAAGATGTGGACCAGTCACAAGACGTTTATAGCCATTCAATGCCGGTGTAGAACGTACGTATTCAAACTCTGGCCAATAAGCATATAGATGATGCTGGTTTGGGTTGGTAGGCTTCGGAGGACAATCTCGCATCCTTTTTACCTGTAAAAGCAAGGCATTTCGACCTAATGTACCATTAGAAAACTTATGATTTACGATTAATAATAAATCTCCAATTTCAACAGCCTTTGGTGACTTTTTAGGAAAATTTTTGCATTTTACTTGAGGCTGTTGATGAACAAATACTCCTCCAGACTTTACATAAATTCCATAATCATTAAATATTATCCTTATTCGTTTATTCACCATGTCAGATAAGTAAAACACCAAATTTGCCACCCAATGTGGCTCACTCTTAGTAATATCTGATAGGGCGGTGGAAACGGTTTTCTCAATAATCCCAATGATTTTACCTCTTTCTTTTTGAGCCTCTTGTAAACTCATCGTATACCGTTTATCCCCCATCAATAACTATGGGATCGTGAACCTTATTCGTAACGTATGGCGCTTCGCTGGTTCGTCGAATTCACGTTCCACATCTTCTCTGTCAATACGTGAAAGCCGGCTCCAAGAAGTTTTTTGGGTTTGATTTCTTGATTCAGCAAAACCATAAGGCATACTAATCCCAAAAATCTTAGTAATCAAATATCTATCATGAAAATCATCCCAGATAAATATATTAGCCCTGAGATTTATTGAAGCGAGCAGTTTGGATAAATTATTCTGAAAAATTGATACCCATTCGTTATTCGGTATCACTCTTCTTGAAGGTCCGGAGCCGCGATAACAAACCCGATGAATCTCAATTAATGGGGAACATTTATCTCGTTTAGCGGAAACAAGAAGTCGGTAAAAATTCTTATAATTTGGTCTCGATGGATCTATGTGAGGATCAATAAACATAATCGAAGTGGCATGTTTAAGTATCAAATTAAGATGCTTCAAATAATCATTGACTGTCCGAGCCAGGCGAACTGATTCACTTCTTTTTTGCCACCACGAAGCAGATGACAATTTCTCTATTGAAGCTATTTCCGTTACTTCTTTGTAATTATTTGCCTCTGATGAAGAAGTAATTATCCCATTAAGCGAACTTATATCATGTGATGCTAATGCCTCTTCGCACCATTCATGATTATTACAAGGAGGACTTCCTATACCAGGGGGACTTTTTCTTAATCTATTGTCTCTGTGTAATTTTTTAAGCAATTCTTTAACACAGGGCGGCCATCTCGATATATGATTACTTATATGCTTGCTCCATTCCCCATCCCGAAGATCCCTAACCAAAGCCTCATTCAATAATACATCTTTGATATTTTGTATACGTATCCTGCATACCTCCTCGGAACTATATGAAGTACAACTAAAAATATCTGGAATTAAGGCATATTCAGCTAGCATCTTCTGGAAACACCTCCCGCAGACCTTCTTCAAAAAAACCGCCAGGCCATGCTTTTAGTAATTCTCCCCGCTCATTTAATGGCATTTCACGTACAATACTATGCGCACCATCAGGTTCTACGAAAAGAACAGCTATATCATCCGGTGTTACAGGGGGAATACCATCGGGGAGTTTTCCCTCAAATGTCTCTCTCATTCTTCGCATAATTCTAAGTAATAAATGCTCGCTATGACTCTCCAGCAAGAAGGTATTTTGTCGCGTTCCAAGAGCTGACTCAATAAAAACATCTGCTACTTCTGCCTGCAAGGCGGGATGGAGATGGAGCTCAGGCTGTTCAATCATTATTACCCGATTATTCAAACCAAAAGATGATATTAATATTGGTAGTATTTGGTTGATCCCCATCCCAATATTTTTAGATGAAACGGGAATCTCTGTACGCCTATCGATTAATATTAAATCTTTTCTGATCATCTCTTCATTTATCGCCTCTCCGAGTGCTTCATGGAAATGTTCCGCTGTATCTAAACCCAGATTCCGGAAAAATCCAGGAACATTAGAGTTCCTTATGGCGTCATTTAATTCGACTATGACTGATTCCAATTCTCCTTCTTCTAATTTATTTCTAAAATGTTTTGCAAGGCCTATCGTGAGTTCCTCCCAGTTAATATGTGTTATTTCGCCTAAGACATCATCATCACAAGGAATATATTCCCTCACTACAAACATATATGAAGTCCTTAGTTTATCTTCTGAGATCAACCACTTATTTACACTGTCCATAACTCCTTGATTATTCAGCAATATCTCATTAACATCGAGTGATCCTGAGACGTTATAGGGAATAATATAAAATTGTTGAAATTTATCCTTCTCATCAGATAATGATCGAACTGGACCAAGATATTCTAATGATTCAATCATATTTTGAACAATCACTGATATTTCATGCTGTAAATTGTTTAATTGCTGTATGATATTTATACTAACTTCATTAACTACTTTTGCTACATTTTTGCTAATATTGGTGTTGGGATTATTGTTTATTACTCCCCTAATGGCCTCTTTTGCTTGAGTTAAATAAATGCCTTGGGGAATGATAGGACCGCTCCTGGCTCGGCCCTTATGAATCAGCTTATCTGCCACTATTTTTTTGATCAAACTATTCTTAATTTGTTCTGCAGATCCTTTATTAATAGTTGAGCTTAATACTCTACTGATAAAGGAACTATTTAAATTTATTTTTTCAATATTGTAATTTTTCTCGGTATAGAAACGCTTCCCGAATGCAGGTTTTACACTTGGACGCTTCATATATAGTAATATTTGACTATTAATCTCTATTTCATATGTATCTTCTGTAGCTTTAATTAATATTTGTTCCGCTGGTTTTAACAGCTTCCTCATATCTCCTGTCAAATATTTTGTTTTGATTTTCACTCCCCATTCAAATGGTGCACGAAAATAATTCGGCGAGCCAATCGAAAAACTAAAATCTGATGAGTCCAATGGGAATTTTCTACGCCGGTCTGGATACGACAAAACAAAATCATTCTCTCTGTGAAGATAAGTATCTAAGCCACCTAAATCAACAGATCCGTCTCCAAGTCGTGGCTGGTGAACATCATATTCACCGGTTGTAAGGATATGATTTAATGCCAACAGGGAGTGAATTATACTTGATTTCCCGGAACTATTTGCACCATATATTAGAGTGAGTGGTTTTATAGGAACTTTTTGCAAGTCAGAAATTGCTTTGAAATTTCCTATATAGAATGAACTTATTTCTCTCTTCTCACTTCCTTTGTCTCTCCAGCTTTCACCAAGGTACGCACGAATAACCCCTAACAAATATGTAGCATCCTTTGAAATATCTCTATACTCCACAGGGCGAAATGAATGAATTGTATTGAAACGATCCAATATATTTTTGATAACCTTTTCTTTGTGCCATATACTGTAAATATCAAAGTTATATTCGAGCATATATTTGAACCCTGTTTTACTTACATCAGCATAAAATTTATTCCCTTTTCCTATGGTCTCAAATTCTGGCTCCTTTATTGTCTGAATATAATCTCTTAGATTATTAATATTTATCGTTTTCATTAGCTTCTC
>Ga0307929_1002513_pt1 | contig 11706 bp, 16 predicted proteins | sample AceLakmetage1330_FD_203160 | JGI IMG/M metagenome (GOLD analysis project Ga0307929, IMG submission 203160) | Saline water microbial communities from Ace Lake, Antarctica - #1330 | ecosystem: Environmental > Aquatic > Non-marine Saline and Alkaline > Saline | place: Antarctica: Ace Lake...
AGGTCGGATAAAACGGCAGTTTCATTTGCATATTAGTTAGATTTTGTTGCAAAACTACGACATTTTGTTTTGCGAGCAAAGGCTCCTAAACTATCTGGAAATCAAGCACAGGTCAGGAGGTCTGAAAGTATCAGCAGTGCAAAAACCGATAAGGATACTGATAATACGGTAGCCGTTGATGATGCTAAAGATGCCGCCACCGTAAATGTTTATTATTTTCATGCCACACGCCGCTGCGCAACCTGCGAGGCTGTGGAAGCGGTAACCGTGAAAACCATCAAAGAAAACTATGGCCCGGAGGTAAGCTTCGAATCCATTAATAACGAGGAGGATGAAAGCAATCCGCTCATCGCAAAGTGGGAAGTTGAGGGACAAACCTTATTAATCATCAAGGGCGATGAAAAAGTGGATCTTACAAATGAGGCCTTTTTGTACGCCCGAAGCAAAGCCCAACGGCTTGAAAAGAAACTAAAAGCCACCATCGACTCAATGTTGTAAGTATGGATGTATTGTATAATTTATTGGAAAGCTCGCAGTTTCCGATACTTACGGCATTTATCCTGGGACTTATGACCGCCATAAGTCCCTGCCCCCTGGCAGCCAACATTACAGCTATCGGTTATATCAGCAAAGACATCGAAAGCCAGCGCAAGGTTTTTGTAAACGGCTTGGTTTATACCCTGGGTCGGGCAATTTCATATACAGCCATTGGCGTGATTTTCTTTTTCGGGGCAGGACAGTTTGCCCTGGAAGGATTTTTTCAGGAGTGGGGCGAAAAATTATTAGGCCCACTCCTGGTCATCATCGGCTTGTTTATGTTGGGCGTTTTAAAACTCAAAATTCCCGGCCTCGGTTCGCTTAGCGAAAAGATGGAGAACAAATCCAACAGTGGCTTTTGGGGCGTTCTTTTGTTGGGCATTGTTTTCGCTTTGGCATTTTGCCCTTACAGCGGCGTACTTTATTTTGGGATGCTGATGCCAATTACTATCAGTAGCGCAAGCGGCTTGTATCTGCCACTAATTTTCGCCATTGCCACAGGCATACCCGTTATCATTTTTGCCTGGCTCATCGCTTTTAGCGTAGGTTCGATTGGCAATGTTTACAATAAAATAAAATTCTTTGAACTGTGGTTCCGGCGCGTGGTTGCCGTTTTATTTATCGGGGTTGGGATGTATTACATTTTCACACTTTTTTTCTAACCAGCATAATTCCAGAACTCCTGACTTATCGTATTTGCTATGTCGCATTTTATACCCTTTGTGAAACTTAGTGTCTTCGAGCCTTCGTGGCAAGGGAATATGGGATAGCCACAAAGACACCAAGGCACTAAGAAACACTAAGTTCTTCAGTATGAATTTTGCGACATTTAGATTTACGATAACATTGCTGTAAGTATTTGATTAAAAGCTCCTGGCTCAGGAGGTCTGAATTCACAAAATTTTGTGAATTATGTTCTGACATCAGGATAAAAAATTTACAATGATTGTTCGTGTTTTTACGAACACTAAAATAAACAGGTAATGAATAGGTTTAATATTTTCACGAAAAGCAGGGGCAAAACAGAAGGTGTTTCCTATGCGCTTGAAGATCCAAATGAAATAAATCAGGATAATAAAAGCAAAGTACGATTAGTAATTTTGATCGCGATTATTTTGCCACTTTTGATAGCGCTGTACCACTATTTACCCATACTGGTCGATGCTTTCACTTTTGATTTATTAAAACTCAATCCTGAATCACACCTGGGAACAGCCGTCAATTTTTTCTTTTACGATACCATAAAAATCTTAATCCTGCTATTTTTAATCAGCAGCTTGATGGGCGTTATCAATGCTTATTTCCCCGTGGATCGATTACGAATTTATCTGACAACAAAAAAAATGTATGGACTGGAATATTTCTTTGCTTCATTTTTTGGTGCCGTTACTCCATTTTGTTCATGCTCATCCATCCCTTTGTTTATTGGTTTTGTAAAAGGAGGTATTCCTCTGGGCGTAACCTTTTCGTATTTAATAAGCTCCCCCTTGGTTAACGAAGTGGCGGTAGCCATGTTTCTCGGTTTATTTGGCATAAAAGCCACAGCAATTTATGCCGGAGCCGGGATATTAATGGGGATGATTGGTGGTTTTTTGCTGGGAAAACTTAAACTTGACAAATACCTGAGCGACTGGGTACGCCAAATACAGGAAAATGCGATTCAGGAAAACGAAGAATGGGAAGGCGAAAAAACATCATTTTTGGATCGGCTCCCAAGCATTATTAAAGATGGGTGGGATATTGTTCGGAAAGTGCTTTTGTATGTGATTATTGGAATTGCCATTGGAGCTGCCATGCACGGTTACGTGCCCGAAGATTTTTTTACCGGGTTTTTGTCTGCCGATAAATGGTATGCCATTCCATTGGCCGTAATCCTTGCTGTACCCATGTATGCCAATGCTGCGGGCATAGTTCCCGTTATTCAGGTATTTGTTGCTAAGGGTGTTCCGCTCGGAACCGCCATTGCTTTTATGATGGCAGTAGTAGGTTTGTCGTTGCCAGAGGCTACATTATTAAAAAAAGTAATGAAGTGGAAACTCATAGGAATTTTCTTTGGCACCATAAGTTTATTCATCATTCTTCTTGGATATTTATTCAACCTTGTACTTTAAAAACCGAGAATATGAAAGTCTTGATTTTATGTACCGGCAATAGTTGCCGCAGCCAGATGGCACACGGATTTCTGCAATCGTTCGACAAAAACGTTACCGTCCGTTCTGCCGGAACCGAAGCCTCGGGAAAATTGAACGCCAAAGCCGTGAAAGCGATGGTGGAAATTGGCATCGACATCAGCCACCACACCTCCGATTCGGTCGAGAAATATTTGGGTGATGCATGGGACAATGTAATCACCGTTTGCGGTGGAGCCAACGAGGCCTGCCCTACATTTGAGGGAAAAGTAAAAACCCGCCTGCACATAGGCTTCGACGACCCATCGCACGCCACAGGAAGCGAAGAATTTATCCGTGGTGAGTTTATCCGTGTCCGCAATGAAATTAAAGAAGCATTTTACAAATTATATGATGAACAAATTAAACCACAATAATACTTATGGCTATAAAAAAACAAATCGGATTTTTTGAAAAATACCTCACCCTTTGGGTAGCTTTATGTATTGGTGCTGGAATTATTATCGGGAATTTTGCCGGCGAAAGTGTGGCAGTCCTGAGCAAAATGGAAGTATTTAAAGTAAATATTCCCGTGGCCATTTTGGTTTGGCTGATGATTTACCCCATGATGCTGCAAGTGGATTTTTCGAGCATCAAAAATGTGGGCAATCGCCCCAAAGGATTAATCCTGACATTAATAGTCAACTGGCTGATAAAACCCTTTACCATGGCATTTTTTGCCTGGATATTTTTTACAAAAATTTACGCAGCCTTCATCACCCCCGAAATGGCCGGCGAATATATTGCCGGGGCAATCTTGTTGGGCGCAGCACCTTGCACGGCCATGGTTTTTGTGTGGAGCTATCTCACCAACGGCGATCCAAACTACACCCTGGTTCAGGTTTCGGTAAACGACCTTATTATTTTGGTGGCTTTTGTGCCTATCGTGGGCTTGCTTTTGGGCATTACTAATGTGCAGGTTCCCTACGATACTTTGGTTTCGAGTGTTGTAATATTTGTGGTTGTTCCACTATTGGCCGGATATTTTACCCACAAAATACTAATCAATAAAAATGGTGAAGCATGGTTTAAAACTACCTTTTTGCCCAAGTTTAAACCGGTTTCCATTTTAGCCTTGTTGCTAACGCTGGTTTTATTATTTGCATTTCAGGGGAATACAATTACAGAGAATCCCCTAATAATATTGCTTGTCGCCGTTCCGCTCATTATCCAAACCTACTTTATCTTTTTTATTACCTGGTTTGGAGGCCGAAAATTAAAACTGCCCCATCCGATTTGCGCGCCTGCGGCCATGATTGGCGCGAGCAACTTTTTTGAATTGGCCGTTGCCGTTGCCATTGCCTTATTCGGCTTGCAATCGCCCGCAGCCTTGGTAACGGTAGTTGGCGTTTTGGTGGAAGTGCCGGTGATGCTGTCGTTGGTGGCTTTGGCCAAGCGGTGGAAATATTAGCCGCGATTAGCATAGTAGAATTTCAGCAAATAGCATCTTCGTTATATTTTAGATAAAAATTAATGCTTAGCTTTGCCTCTCAAATTAATGAAGGCAGCGAATGAGCAATCCTGTAATCACTTATGCTAATGACATCCACCGCGACAATCCCGTGGTAAGCCTGATTTTTGAGAAGGATTACGCACTCATCGCTAAAGTAAATCCTCTGGAATCCATTGCTTGGAAAGTAAAGGCGCACGGACGTGCGTCTCTAATCAAAAGTACCACCTGGAGCCAGAGCCGTGGGTTCTGGTACATTCCCAAAGAAGATTTTAAACTGAATGAAGTATTTGAGGCTTTGAAGGATGTGGCGTTTTTAGATTCTTCAGCCATCGAAAATGAAACGATAAAACAGAGGGAAGACAAGAGCAATTCATCCACTAAAAAAAATGAGCCTAAGTACCTTGCTGTAAGATGTAACGAAAAAGAAAAAACATTTTATTTGGCCTTGCCTTTTGCTTTAAAAGAACAGTTTAAAAAACTGGAGGGAGCCTGGTGGCATCCTAAGTCAAAGCAATGGTCGGCACTGGATACCGAAGAAAACCGCGAGCAGCTCAATGAAATATTATTGAGTGCCGAGTTGCGCCCCATTTATAACATCGACAAAATCCACCCAAAGAAAAAAATTAATACCCCCAAATTAACTAATCCTGTGTAGCCTGATGAAAAATTATTTCGGCATTTCGCCATTGAAAATAAAGCACAAAATACCATCAAACAATACAGCTGGTATATAACATGGTTTTTAACGCATTACAGAGACAAGGAAATAACGGAAGATCCGGGAGAGCTTGTAAAGGAGTTTCTTTACAAGCAGTTGCTGGGACGCGGATATAGCAAAACGGCACAAAATGCTGCACATTCAGCCCTGCAAAATTACTACCGGATTATGTTTAACATCGACTTGCATACTGAAAACATCCCGCGACCTAAACAAAAAAGACCCCTCCCAAAAGTATTATCGGTACAAGAATTCGAACAGATATTCCGACAGTGCCACAATCCGAAACACAGGATCATTTTAAAACTGATGTATGGTTGTGGATTGAGGCGGGAGGAAGTGTGCGAATTGAAGACAGCGGATGTAGATTTCGAGAGGGAAATCATTTTTGTTAAAGGAAAGGGAGGTAAATACAGACCAATAAACCCGGGAAGACGCTTGCAGGAGGATATGAAAAAATATGTGGGAGATTATAAACCGGGAGAATTTTTTATCGAAGGTCAAAAAGGTGGGAAATATTCTGGTACCAGCATTGAGAAGATTGTAAAGCGTGCTACTGAAAAAGCCGGCCTAAAGCGCAAAGTAACGCCACAGATGTTCAGGCACACGTTTGCAACCCATCACATGGAACGGGGGACAGAGCTACGATTGATACAGGAAGCTCTGGGGCATGCCTCATTTAAAACAACCGAAATTTACACAAGGGTTAGCCGGACAAACATTAAGAAAATGCCAAATCTATTGGATGATTTGGAAATATGATTAACTTTGAACCCATGAAGAAAAAAGACACGATGTCGGTTTACTGAGGGTAAGCTGGTTCAGTAAACGGAAAAAAGGTTTGTTTAAAAACAAGTTACCCAACATAAAAAACAAGAATCAATTATCAGAGTATTAACCAATAAAATAGGAGGTCAATGATGCGAAACAAAAAAATTAAATTTAGTACAATTCTATTGATTGTACTTAGCCTAACCGGCCTTAATGCACAAGAAGCCATACTTGCTACTGGTGGTAATGCATTGGGTAGTGGAGGCACGGTTAGCTATTCCATTGGACAAGTAGTTTATAATATGAATTCCGGAACTAATGGTTCGGAAGCACAAGGAGTACAACAGCCTTATGAAATTTCAAGTGTAACATGGATTGAAGAGGCTAATAGAATGAAAATAGAATGTACAACTTATCCAAACCCTACTACCGATTTTCTTATCGTTAAGTTTGAAAATTACTTCAATGAAAATTTATCGTACGAACTTTACGATATGAATGGAAAACAAATTGAAAGTAAAAGGCTCATTTTCAATGAAACAAGAATAAAATTGAAATCACGTGAACCTTCAAACTATTTACTAATCATAAAGGAAGAAAATAAAAAAATTAAAACGTTTAAAATCATAAAAAACTAATAGAGATGAAACAAATAATTACATTTTTTTCAGCATTAATAATAGCAGCAACTGTATTTGCTCAGTCTCCAGAAAAAATGAGCTATCAAGCAGTAGTAAGAAATATAAATGATAGCCTGATAGTTAATCAGACCTTAGGGATGCAAATTAGCATCTTGAAAAGTTCTATATCAGGTTTAGCCGTTTATGTAGAAACACACACGCCAGAAACTAATGATAATGGCTTGGTAACTATAGAAATAGGTAGTGGTACAAGTTCAGATGACTTTTCTACTATTGACTGGTCAAATGGTCCATATTTTATTAAAACCGAAACAGACCTGACGAGTGGAGTGAATTACACAATAACAGGAACAAGCCAATTACTAAGTGTCCCATACTCTTTTCATGCAAAGACTTCTGACAGTTTAACCGGCCACTTTGTAGGTGAGTTATATGGTGGAGGTATTGTGTTTTGGGTATCACCAGACAAACAACATGGTCTTATTGCCAGTCTACATGACCTTGATGATGGTAGCGGAGTTGCTTGGAGTGCTACTCAAAATATTTCAATAGGTGATCTGCAAGAAGTATGACAGATGGGGAAAGCAACACAGCAGCAATTATTGCACAAGATAATACTCCTGGTTATGCAGCTACTCTTTGTGATACTTATGCAGGAGGAGGTTTTAATGATTGGTATTTACCAGCAAATAGAGAATTATATTTATTAGCCGAGCAAGATATTTTAATTGACCAAATTTTGGATAATGATGGCGATATTACAACTCATGGATTTTCACAAGAATATGATTTGCTTCACGGGCGATATTGGAGCTCTACTGAGTATACAGAGAATCAAGCTTGGCGATACCATTTTGGCTATGGTTCCTCGGAATTTAACAATAAGAATTATACATCAAGAGTCAGAGCTATACGCGCATTTTAACACTAGTTTTTTGAAACCGTATGGTTGATTTTTGTAGCTGATTTTCTATAAAAAAAAGGAATTAAAAGAATTACGTTGGGTAACAGCAAATCATGGCTCACAGCCGGTTAGCGGGCATTTGGAGAAATGATTGGAAAACGAATCACACGGAACCACAAAAACCTTCCGGCAATTGGGCGGCTGCGGGCCATATTTGCGGAACGTTATAGGCAAGTTTTTCTTTAGCGAGGTGCTAAACAATTTACCATTTTATTATGAAACTTTCTCAAATTATTAAGTAATGACTTTTAACTTTTTATAAAATTATGTGGATAATTTGGCAAACGATTCTGAAAAGTTAAAACAGACTCTTTCTTAATCACACCATCTTCGATATTAATAGCTTTTTGAATTGTAGCATCTTTCATCCAATTTTTACGACCTTCTAAAATTGTTGGTAAATAGACAACTAATGCTGCAGATATTGACCTTGAAGCACTTTCCCATAGATAACTTGGCGTGTGATCTACTGCATAATAGTCGATCTTATTAATATTAAAAATTGGATTTTTAAAAGTTGTAGGTTTAGCAAAATAGAATCCCATACCTTCATCACAACTAACATCAATAATTAAACTTCCTGGCTTTAAAGAATCTTTTTCATCTTCTGTTACAAAATTGATAGGATTGTCTGTATCCTGATAGGTACCATTAATAATAATTTCAGATTCATTAATTAAATCGGATAAAGGACGAACTGTGCCATCATGTTCTATAGTTACCATTCTGGCTTCCCCACTATTACCTTCTCGGATACGAACGTAATGAACATCTAAAATTTCTTCACGTACTTCATGATCGGGTCTTTGAATACAAATTGTAATATCTCTGAAACCATGTGATTTTAGTGCATAAATAGCTCCTCTACTAACTGCTCCAAAACTAAAAATAATTACTTTACGCTGGTTACCGTAATGACCATCAATACCTCTTAATTGTAATGCATGAATAACTGCACAATAGCCTGCCATTTCATTATTCTTATAAAATGTATGTCTACCTATTTGACCACTTGGTGTCCAAATAAACATATCCTCAAAGGCAATTAAAGTTAATTTTCGATCTATTGCTGTTTGTGTAATATCTCCTTGCTGAGCACAATGTGGATAACCCCAAATAAACCCTCCTTCGTGTATTTCTTGTAAATCAGCTAATACTGGTTTAACGATAATAACTGAGCCAATTTCGGCTAATAATTCATGACGAGAAGCAACTCCTCCTGTTTGAGAACGAAAAAAATCATCGTCCAAACCAAAAGCCGCGCCATATCCTTTTTCAAAAACTAATTGTTTTCTAATGTTTTCTGGCAAACGTGATAAATGATCCGGATGAATTGGAACACGTTTTTCATCTTCTTTTCTTGAAGTACCAATAACTCCTAAGGTTAAATTTTTCATAAGTTCTCCTCTGTTAAATTCGCAATAATAAATTAATGTCGGCTCGACAATCCGTAATTCAACGAGAAATCATTTGCTGGAGTGAAAGTAAATATTATTTAAGCAGCAAGATGGAGTAATGACTAATCGAAATCAAAAATGGTATAAACCAGATGCAAAGGTACTCTATTTTCCTAAGACATGTTTGAATTATATTGATAATAAACTATTTAGTAAAAAACCAGCCTATAACACGCGTTCAACAAAAATGCGGGGTTTTGTAGTTTAGCATAGTTTCGTTACTTTTATATTTCATTATCAACGGGTGATAATGAAACAAGGCGGAAACCCGAACTATTGTTAACGCGGGACCGTTGTGCCCCATTTAAAGAAGCAGTTATAGGCAAGGAATTTATGACAAAAAATGATTAAATTTGTAGTGATTCATTAAATTTCATAGAATATGTTTAATACGATAGAAATTGACCGTAACAAGCTTACGATTATAGGAGTGCAATTTTCCAATTTGAAAACTTTGGAAAGTACTGCAAATGCAATCGGAAGTAATATGTTTGAAGGTTTTGAGCCAACTCCGAAAGGCGTTGAGATATTTTGAGATAATGTAATTGGAAAAATTACATTATCTGAATTTATAAGATTTGCAAAGGAAAAATCATATGCCTGATTCTTATAAATATGTTGACCCAGATTATACCTACACTGACCCCAAAACAGGAATACTCAGAAATTTAGCGGACATAAAAGACCAAGAAGTTTTGCTCTTTTTTGAAAGTGGAGCTGTCACAAAACGCATTAAAGAACTTTATGAAAATCCTATCAAAATAAAGGGTGTAGAGAGTCTTTTTGCAATTCATAGATACTTATTTCAAGATGTTTATTCTTGGGCTGGGAAAAAGCGACTTGTAGAAATAAGTAAAGCAGGCAAACAATTTTTTCCAACGACACATTTTGAAAATGCTTTCCGTTTCATTGACACTTTAATTTTGGATTACAAAAAAATATCCCCGAAAGACAAACAGCAAATAGCTGAGAAATTAGTTGATATTTTGGATAATGTAAATTACCTGCATCCTTTTAGGGAAGGAAACGAGCGAGCACAAAGAGAATTTTTAAGATTGTTGGCATTGGAAAAAGGTTCAACATTAAATCTGAATCCGCCTGACAATAAAAACAAGCGGCTGCATTACTAAAGTAAATCAGGAAAACAAATTATGGATACTCAAATAAAAGATCAAATAATACAATATAGCAAGGAACTCAGGTTGCCAATGTTTAGGCGTGAGTTTGAACAGCTAGCCATGGAGGTAGCAAAAGAAGGAGCCGATTACGAAACTTTCTTATTGCGCTTGATGGAAAAAGAATATGAAACACGTCTGGAAAACCGCAAGAAATCGCAAATCCGTCAGGCTGGTTTTCCCTCACGAATGTATCTTCAGGATCTGGATCGGGCACACCTGCCCATTGATGCCATCGAAAAATTGCCATTACTCGAACGACTTGATTTTATTAAGTCGGGTCAAAATGTTGTGCTGGCCGGGAACCCCGGAACAGGCAAAACACACATTGCCATCGGGCTTGGACTAAAGGCCTGCATGCAAGGTTGCAAGGTACTCTTTACAAGCGTTCATCGTTTACTTACCCAGCTACGCGAATCGCAATCACAGCGCATGCTTCGCCAGGTTGAAGCCAAGTTTGAAAAATACGATTTGGTTATCTGTGACGAATTCGGCTATGTCTCATTTGACAGGGAAGGTGCAGAATTACTCTTCAATCATCTCTCCATCAGGGCATCTCGTAAGTCAACCATTATCACCACAAATTTAGGTTTCGACCAGTGGGAAGAAATCTTTGGCGATCCGGTACTCACAGCGGCACTGGTCGACAGGATCACACACAAGGCACATTTGGTTAATATGAATGGAGAATCATACAGAATAAAAGAAACCAAAAAACTTATCGAAAAATGAAAAACCCGAAAAATATCCGGGCACCTTCAACAATCTTTTCTGGGGTACCCCAGAAAAGATTGTTGAAGCCATTGCTATTTTAATAAAATGGTATATTTTTGAAATGAAATACTGGTAACCTTTTCAATTGAAATAAACAAAAAGTGTCCCTTCCTGGGTTTTTTCATAATTTGTCCTGATAAAATATACCCCTTTTGATTTGTCGTCTTTGACCTTGTTTTCTGTAATTGTCCATGTTAGGCCTGTTGCCTTTCCTTGTTCTTCTGTTAGCTCCATTTTATATCTTGCCGAAACCCTGTTGTGCTTTTGCTTTGCCCTGCCGATACGTTCCCATACTCTGTTGATGAGTTTTGTTCCTTCTTTTTTTGAAAATGATGCTTTTATTGAATTCAAATCCTGCTCGAACCTTTGCCTCAATTTTACGTTCATTGAGTCTTCTTTTTTTCTTTTTGCTTCACTCTCCACTTACGTCCATGTGTCGTTATAGCCATCGGGATTGAAAATACTCAACTCTACCTTGTTTTTTCCTCTATCGGTAAGTTTTATTGTTTTTGGATTTGATGGAAATCATAGAAGACCGTCATGCCAGATCATCAACGATCATTGCGAGCCAACTGCCTGTATCCAATTGGTTTGATGTAATCGGCGAGGAAACCATTGCCGATGCAATTTTAGACCGCTTGGTACACACGTCACACCGAATAGAATTAAAAGGAGAAAGTTTAAGAAAAACACTGTAATTTTGTCACCCCATCACGTTCTTTGAAACCAAAACCCAAGGGGGGGCAATATGACCGATTTGGGGGGTCAGTATGACTGAAATATCCACCTTACTTCGGAAAATTCATTTATTTTCTAAACCTGCAATTTTATTACAAAAAAATTCTTCATTTTATTTGTCATGGCAAATATTTTCGTTTATTTGCCATGACAAATATTTTTTTAAAATTTAACTAACGAATAAAATGAACGAAAAAAACGAAAAGATTTTGAAGATTATCCACATCGTGGCGATGTCGCTTTGGTTTAGTTCAATCATAATTATGGGAACCATCACCTTCTCGATAAAGAGCATTGCCACCACCGATGC
>Ga0307929_1002517_pt1 | contig 11694 bp, 8 predicted proteins | sample AceLakmetage1330_FD_203160 | JGI IMG/M metagenome (GOLD analysis project Ga0307929, IMG submission 203160) | Saline water microbial communities from Ace Lake, Antarctica - #1330 | ecosystem: Environmental > Aquatic > Non-marine Saline and Alkaline > Saline | place: Antarctica: Ace Lake...
CAGAAAACATGAACGGGAAAATACAACGATTTATAACCAACAACTATGGCATTAGAGACATAGATTTTACCCTATACCGAATCGCTAAATACTTTTCATAGCACTCCAAAAAAAGAATTAGCCAAAAATCATAATAATTTTTCCAAAAAGAAAAAAGATACTACATTTGGAACTTGTTTTTTGATTTGCATCTTTAAACTAAAAAATGTACTAATGAAAAGATTGTTCCGGATCATGAAGTTCGCAGCGTTTCAGAAGTTGTTTCTCAATAAGTTTTTCTTATTGTTTTTCCTCTTTTCCTTTTCAGCTTATGGCATATCATTATATGCCCAGCAAAACACCAGTGAGGATATTTTGAAAAAAACCGGCGAAGACCAATATATGCTCAAGGAAATGACCATTGACGTAGCAGAAAAAACCATCACCATTCCTTGCACGGTCAATATGAACGAAGGCTTGATAGAGGTAGTAATGTGCCGCAAAGAAGGAAAGGTACACGAAAGCCTGCTGGTAACAAACATTTCCCCGCTCGAATTTCAAACAGCACTGCTGCTTTTGGGCTTGGATGCTGTAAACGAAATTCCCGATGACAGCACAAAGATTGACCCGATGAGTAATTTCCTGAATATCGAGACACCCGGCGACAGCGTGCTTTTGTTCCTGGCCTATATTTCTGATGGCAAAACCATCACCCTGCCTATTGAAGATTTTATTTTTGATGAAAACAGCGGCAAGTCCCTAAGTCCATCCACCTGGCTTTTTCGAGGAGCATCCACCCACAAAAGTGGCCACGTAATGGTGGATCCCGAACTTACCATGATCGCTACCTATCATGATATGCATGCGCTGATGGAACTCAATGCCCTCTCGAAATATAATGATGAATTATTTTATGCAAGTAAGGCGATGAACCTAAAAATAGGCGAGCCTGTAAACCTAATTGTTAAAGTTAAAAAGTGAATCCTATGATCCGAAAATTACAAATAATTGTTTTGGCCTCTCTTATACTTTTCACAGGAACGATTTTCGCTCAATCCGATGAAACCAAAATTAATTTATCCCTGGCTAAAGAAATCGACCATTCCATCAAGGAAGGACTCAAGTGGCAATACAGTCAGCAGGAAGACGATGGTTCGTGGCAGCACTATCCGGCCATCACGGCTTTGGTACTTTCCAGCTATCTCAGGGCACATCCCAGCATTTCTATCAACGAGCCAGCAATTTATAATGGCTTCGAGTTTTTGAAAAGCTGTGTCCAGGCCGATGGTGGTATTTATCTTGACGATATGCCCAATTACAATACGGCTATATGCCTGGTTGCATTTAAAGATGCCAATTATGAAGGTTTTGATCAAATCATCAAAAATGCAGAGGATTATTTGATGGGCTTGCAAATTGACGAAAGCGATGACTTTACCCCCGACAGCTTATTTTATGGCGGAGTAGGTTATGGCGGCGATGAACGACCGGATTTATCCAACCTCCAGTGGGCTATCGAAGCCATGGCTATGGATGATGTAAAAACTGTGGATCCGGAGAAAAATCTAAGTCCGGAAGAAAATGAACGTTTGCAAAGCAAGAAGCTCTTTTATGATGAAGCCCTTGTTTTTTTGGCTAAATGCCAGAATCTACAAAGCGTAAACCAAGAGGCTTATGCGCAAAACGATGGCGGTTTTATGTACGAACCTGGCGCAAGCAAAGCCGGTGGTACCAACTCGTATGGAAGCATGACCTACGCCGGATTGAAAAGTATGATTTATGCCAACGTGGATAAAAACGATGATCGTGTGCAGAATGCTTTCGATTGGATTCGTACCAACTATTCGGTAGAAACCACACCCCGCATGGAAAACCAGGGGCTTTATTATTACTACCAAACCATGGCCAAATCGTTGAATATTATGGATATTGAAGTAATCGAGGCCACCACCGGGCAAGAGCATCATTGGCGCAGCGAGCTGGCCAATCAGATTATCAAAATTCAAAGCCCGGAAGGATTCTGGATCAATCAAAATGGGCGTTGGTGGGAAAACAATCCTGTGCTTGTAACAGCTTATGCTGTTTTGGCCCTAGAAGAAATTGCGGGCTTGCCCGAATCTACGACTATCAAAAAGCGCGAAATGATTTTTAAATCGAAATAATTTTTTATTATTCATATTTTTATTCACTTAAACTCAGGAGGTTCATTATGAAATTAAAACATTTATTAATTGCGATTCTTGCAGGATGCTTTCTGCTGTTTTCCGCACAATCGGAGGCGCAGAAATCGAATATCCTGATCGAAAAGGGCTTGGCCTATCTGGCCTCAGTCCAAAGCACAACCAAGGGCTATGAGCCGGGATTCGGCCCCAGTATCGACCCTGATTTACAAAACATACCTTCAAAAACGCCCGGCGATTGGAACGGTGCTGGTATTTCCGCCTTGTGCCTTCAGGCTTTTTTGCAAAATGGGCACAACATCGACGACCCCCTATATGGTGCCGTTGTAACTAATGGCATCAACTATCTGCTGGGCAAGCAAACGCTAACAGGAAGTGATGCAGGAAAAATTGGTACCTGGTCGCAGGGTTACGAAACTGCCATGTCTATCGAAGCGTTGAACCTTGCCCTGAACACGCCGCTGGCTGGCGGTGGATACATTTCGGGAACCCTTTCCACCGATATTCAGGATGCTATCGACCTGGCCATCAACTATTACATGCAGGATGTAATTGAAGGATGGACTGCAGTTAGCTGGCGCTACAGCCGGGGATATACCAGCGAATACAATGGTGACATGTCGATAAATCAGTGGGTTTATCTGGCTCTGGATGCTGTGGACTATACCGATAAGGATATCTGGAACAAAATTTATCAATATTTGAACAATAAAAAATGTACTTCGGGCAATGCGTCACGGGTAGGCTATACAAGTTGTGGAACTCGTGCTCAGGGAATGACCTGTGCAGGTGCCTGGGGTGCGGTGTTGGCAGGCAGCCATGGTGTTGCCGCAGCTCCGGCATTGAAAACCGAATTCATTAATTACCTGAAATCTTTTTCTATCAACCAACTCATCGATCCGGCTTACATTGGCAGCAACCAGATTTACATTGGTGGTGGATATTATTACTATCTCTATGGCTTTGCCAAAGCCATGTCCTTGTCAAACGAAACCATAATTAATGGCACCGACTGGTACACCTACATGTATAATAAGATTGAGGGTCAGCATCTAACCGATGGAAACGGCAACTATTATTGGAATCAATGGGGAGGCGAAGGAACGGATATGGAAACAGCCCTTGCTTTACTTTGCCTGCAAACACAGGCCGTCCCACAGGGCAGCACGCTGAAAGTTTCGTTTGAAACGCCCCCTGCAAAAGATGACTGCCTCGAATTTGTAATTTATGATGAGCTGGGCAATGCAGCAGGTCAGGTGGACGATGTTTGGTACACTAATATTCCCAACTCGGAATGGATATCCAACACCGGCGGCTATTACGAGCTTTCGATCGAGGTGGAAGAAGCAGGAAATTACAACGCCGAAATGATTAATACCTGCGCTGAGCCAATGAGCGGCGAACTTTGCTATCGTTCGTACGTGGAAGATGTGCTTACCGACGAGGAATGCTTCCTTATCGAAGATATGCCTTATCTTGTTCCCATTGGAGCCACCGGTTTTGTAAATGCCATTGGCGGTTTGAATATCATTATTGTGGTGCCTCCAGTAGAGTTGCCAGTTATGCAAATAAGCCCCAATGTTTATGGCATCCATCCTTTCGAGTATAATCAAACCTACAACTTTAGTTTTGATATTAACGAAACCGGCGGGGGTTCTCCAATGGTCGAGTTAAATATTTTTGCCTCCGACCTAACGGACGAATTTGGCAATGTTATTCCGGCTGCGAACTTTACCTTTACGCCAGCCTACATCGAGGCTATCGTGCCTGGTGGTTCGGAGACAGTGCAGGTAAGTTTTACTACTCCTGCCACTCTGCCGCTCGATCCGGGTCTGTTCCAGGGCAACATTACAGTGCAGTCAGCTCAACAGGCTAAAGGAATCAACTTCGAGATTGGTAAGCCCACCATGAGCATTGACCCCGAAAATGCCTATGTGCCTTTCGAAGCCGGAACTACCACCTTTGCCATTGACTTTACAGGCCTGATCGGTTCTGATTGGGACTTGCTCGAAGATGCTGACTGGCTGACTGCAAGTCCACTTATGGGAAGCAACGATCATGTAGTTACCATAAACTATGATGCCAACAACTCTGGCATGGAGCGCACGGCCGAAATTACCATCTCGGCTCCGGGAGCACTTAATCCCACGGTTGTTTTCACACTAACACAGGCTACTACGCCCTTCCCCTACTTTATTGTAGCCGATTTGGAAGCCAGCGAAGATCAGATTACCTGGTGGAATGTTGAGGGTACGCTTGGTGGCGGATATACCCTGAACATCGACGAAAATATGCCCGGTTACGCCCTGACTTTGGGTGATGAAACTGAAACAAATGTGCCCCTGGCCGAGGACATGTTCCCCTTCTACCTCGATACAGATATGCTACCTGCAGATTTTTATACCTATTGGGCTGCCCGTGGCGTGATTGAAGGATCTTCCGGCTGGCAAGGCATCATGTGGGAGATAATCAATGGCAACGAGCCTACCTTCTACATTAAGGCTTCCAACGCAAAAGATCAAAACTTTATGCTCGTAGATGGCCTGCAGTTTTTGGTTGGCAATGGCGAACTTTATCTTACCATTCCAGGCGACTATCCCCTGGGTGCCTATACCTACACAGGCTATGTGATGGACGATTTTATGGTTTCCTCAGAAATGGTTTCGGTAATCATCACTTTTGTTAGCGACTTTGTGCAAGAAATAGACTTGCAGGCAGGATGGCTCGGCATTTCATCGTATCTGATACCCAACGAACCGCCACTCGAAACTGTTTTGGCAGATATTGAAGATGATATGGTAATTATGCTGGCTAAAAATGGCTTATACTGGCCCGCCTATAATGCAAATACCATAGGCGATTGGAACACCTACACCGGCTATAAAATCAAAATTTCCAATCCTACTATTTTGGAAATTACCGGAAGTCCAGCCAATACTACGCTCGAAATTCCTGCCGGCTTCCATTATATGCCTGTACTTTCATCCACTCCGATTGATAACGAATTGTTTGCCGATATGGGCGATGCCTTGCTCTATGCCTTCAACTTGCAGGATCAGTTGGTTTACTGGCCAAAGGGCGAATTATATACCCTCCAGGAACTGGAACCAGGTATCGGCTATCTGATCAACCTTTTCGAACCGGTAACGGTAGATTTCTCGATGTACAAATCATCGGCAAGCCAAAGCATTAAACCCATTCAGAACAATTCGATTTGGGCTGATGTTGTAAATACAGGTAATGCACATCTGATTTCGATACAAAGCAAAGCCCTCGATGCATTGCAGCCAGGCGATTATGTAGGTGCTTTCGATCAGGAGGGCAACATTGCCGGGTTATCGGCCTATCAGAGTGGCATCGAAAATCTACAACTAATTGTATTTGGCGATGATATTTATACCGATGCAAAAGATGGCCTTGCTGATGGAGAACGCATGGATCTGCGCGTGTATAAAGCCAACGAGAATGCAGTTTACCAGATTGACGCAGCCTTCGATGCTCAATTTAATACGGGAATTTTCGAAAGTAATGCAACTTCGATTATCAGCGGATTAAAATTAAGCCCACTGGGATTTGGCGAGGGTCTTGCTGCAGGGTTCAACATCTATCCCAATCCAAGTAATGGTTTGCTCAATCTGCAAACCAATGCCTCGTGGCAAATTGAGATTGTAAATGCCGCAGGACAAGTAGTTCATAACTTTGCAGCCAATGGCAATACCAAAGTTGATATTTCTAATCTTGAAAAAGGGGTGTATTTCCTGAAAGCAAGTAACGATTCAGAAAGAATTGTTGAGAAGTTGATTGTGAAATAAGCCTACACTGTTTTAAATGGAAAGCCCGCTAAAGATTAGCGGGTTTTCCTTTTTAAGAATGTGTTTGCTCTTGAAAAACTTTTTATCTTTGTAATCGTTAATAGCTTATTGACAATGAAAAGAATTTTGAGCATATTATTTTTGGCACTGCTGGCTAATGTGGTTTTTTCACAAACCAAAGAAATTCCTTTTACCCTGGATGACAGGGATAGAATAATCCGTACCGAGGAAAAACTCAATTCGATGGGGTCAGAACTCAATGGTAAAATCGAATCGCTGAATTCGGATCTCAATGGTAAAATCGAATCGCTGAATTCGGATCTCAATGGTAAAATTGAATCGCTGCGCAATGAAATGAATGCGCGTTTTGAAGCGATAGAAGCAAAGATTGAAGCAGGTAATTCAAAAACAGATACGCTTTTTACATGGATGACCGTCATTGTATCATTACTTGTTTTGATGTTTGCCTATATGGTTTGGGATCGACGCTCAGCACTGCACCCAATTCAACAAAAAACCATCGATCATGAAGAACGCCTGCGCAAATTGGAACGGATAAGTAAGGAGCACGCCAAAAAAGATCCCGCCTTCGCTGAACTCCTCCGCATTGCTGGCTTATTATAAAAACCCAATTATCAATTCTCGTCAGTTATTTAATCCTTCCCTTCTCCACAAGATTAAACTCAATTCATTCCTCAGCCTCTTAATCTTTGTCGCCAAATAATTACTTTGACAAAGCTCCGTTAGAGAATTACTTTAAACGAAAACTTAAAACATAGTGGCCAAGATAGCAGAAGTAGAGGAAAGAGAAGTGCTAAGCCTGTATGATGCCCTCAAAAAATCATGCACAGGATGTTCGCCTGAGGATTTGCAAAAACTGGAGAAAGCCTTTCAATATGCCCTGGCAGCTTACGAAGGTAAAAAGAAGGAAAGCACGGAGCTTAAAATTATACACAGTCTCAATGTAGCACATATCGTTTCCAAAGAAATTGGCCTACGCTCGGCATCAGTAATAGCAGCCCTGTTGCACGATATTATCGACAAAGACAAGGCAAACATTGCCGAACTTAAAACACTTTTTGGTACTGATGTGCTAAGCATCATCGAGGGCTTTAAGAAAATATCCACACTGCATTCCGAAAAAGTAAGCCTGCAGTCCGAAAACTTCAGAAGTTTATTCCTTAGCTCTGTCGAAGATGTGCGCATCATTTTTATCAAATTGGCGCACAGGCTTTACGATATGCGCATTTATCCAAGCCTGCCCGAAAAGGATAAAGTATGGTTTCTCGCGGATGTAAAATACCTTTATATTCCAATCGCACACCGCCTGGGTTTATATCAGATAAAAGCCGAGCTTGAAGACCTTGAGTTCAAATACACCAATCCGAATGACTATAATCAAATAGTACTGAAACTCAACGAAAGTGTAAAAGAACAGGAAAAATACATCCAAAAGTTTATCCTGCCTATTCGAAAAGAACTCATCGATAACAATATTGGATTTGAAATAAAAAGCCGCACCAAAACCATCAGTTCTATCAAAAATAAAATGATAAAACAAGGCGTGGAGCTTGACCAGGTATATGATCTTTTTGCCATTCGGGTTATCTTAACCAACAGCATTACTAAAGAGGAAATTAGTTTTGTAGAGGATTTTCAGCAATCCTTATTCGAAAAAGGCGATTTGCGATTAAGCCGGAAAATGAAAGGCCTAATGGCCGATGAAGCAGATATTTTGGATTTTGCGCCCGATATAAGTCTGTTGGATGATGTGGAAAAAGAAAAACGAAAGGCAGATCTGGAGGAATACGAAACCAAACGCGTAAAATACAAGGAACTGATGCACGCCGAAAAGACCGCTTGCTGGCGGGCTTACTCGCTCATCACCAATATCTATGCGCCCAATCCCAAACGCCTGCGCGACTGGATTTCCAAGCCCAAGGCCAGCGGCTACGAATCGCTGCACACCACCGTGCTGGGGCCGGACAAAAGAAATGTGGAGGTGCAGATACGAACCCGGCGCATGGACGATCATGCCGAGAAAGGGTCGGCGGCACACTGGCGTTACAAAGAATCGGCTTACGGCAAAGATGTGGATAGCTGGATGAACGACATCCGCAATGTGCTCGATAGCATGGGTGTCGGGAAACTGGACCAAGGCAACGCCTCGAAAATCCATGCCAGCCTGGACAAGATTTACGTTTTTACCCCCGAAGGCGATTTGCGCGAGTTGCGCTCGGGGGCCACACTCCTCGACTTTGCCTTCGACATCCACTCTAACCTGGGATGCACCTGCTCGGGTGGCCGGGTAAATGGAAAAGTAGTGCAGATAAGGCATGAACTGAAAAATGGCGACAGAGTAGAAATTCATGCTTCAAAAAAGCAAAAACCCAACTCCGACTGGCTTAAATATGTGGTTACCACAAAAGCCAAAAGCCGAATAAACCGCGCCCTCAGGGATGAAAAATTTAAGGAGGCCGAAAGTGGTAAGGAGATTTTGAACCGAAAGTTTAAAAACTGGAAAATTGAAGTCAACGACCAAAGGCTGAATATTATTTGCAAGCATTTCGGCTTTAAAAAACATGTGGATCTCTATTTCAATATTGCCCTGGAAAAAGTGGACATGCTGGATATAAAACAACTGTTCCAGAATCCGGATGAGATCGAAGCCAGCATCGAGCAGACAAAGACTCCTTTTGAACTTACCGAAGACCTCATCGAATCCCAATCAGAAAAAGACCAGGGGTATATTTTGATCGAAGCCGGGGTTTCTAACCTCAACTACTCTTTGGCCAAATGTTGCAACCCCATTGCCGGCGACCGGATTTTTGGTTTTGTAACCGTTAAAAGCGGAATCAAAATTCATCGCTACGACTGCCCCAACGCCTCCCTCCTACTTCACAAATATCCCTACCGCATTATCAAATCCAGGTGGAAAGAAAGCAAAGGGATGCAGTTTTTCGTTACTACCCTCCGCCTCATGGGCATCGACCGACTGGGGCTGGTTAACGACATCACACGCGTTATTTCCAACGACCTGAAAGTAAATATGCGCGGCATCAGCTTCAACAGCGAGGGATCGGGCTTTGAGGGCATACTCAAAGTGCAGGTACGCGATGTACAGCATCTGGGTTTCCTCAAGCAAAAGCTGCTCAAAATAAAAGGCATCAGCAAGGTGTCGCGTATGGATTAATCGTTAATCGTTATCCGTTAATTGCTCATGGCTGTTGCCGATTTAAAAAAATGTACATGGTTTGAAAGAACCATTTATCTTTGCTCGTCATTCGCTCTTGCAAAATCCAGTATCAATATTAATTAGATAAATCACACTGATGAAAACTATTGGCCAAAGTGCTGCTTTGCGTGGCATAATTTGCCTAAGTGCCATGCTTTGGTTTTTATTGTTGCCCCCAAATCCCGCCTCCGCACTATCATTACCAGCAGACGACAGCACTGCCAGCATCAGTAATCTTGGTGCGGGATTAGATGCGGCGACCGACCTTTACGGCAGCCTGCGTTTCAAAGCCGGAGCTTCGTTTAAGGGCGAGTTTGGTATGCGCGATCAGTTTAGCCGATTAGGCATAAACCTTCGCACCAATATCACCCCTGGGATCGATGCCATCGGGCAACTGGAGGTGGGCGTAAACATGGTGGGCACCAAAACGAAAATAGAATTCAATGCTGACCCGGGCGGTGCTGTGGGCGAAATCGACAATATTTTCACTTCACGCATTGGCTGGGTGGGAATAAAAACGCAATTTGGCCAGCTAACCTGGGGAAAGCAGTGGTCGGTGTATTACGACATCGGCCAGTTTACCGATGCTTTCAATGGTTTTGGTGGCGATGCCTCTGGAACCTATGCTGCCGGCACCGATGGCTCAATCTCAGGAACCGGTCGCCCTGCCAATTCGTTTCAGTATCGTTTTTTGCACAATTATTTCGCACTGGGTCTGCAGGTTCAAAACCGGTCTATTTCGCCCAACAGCAAAAATTACGCAGATACTTATGCCTTGTCTTTGCTGATAAAGCCGGTTAAAAATCTACAGTTTGGTGGTGCCTACAACCAGGTGCGCGATGGCGTGGCCAAGCCCGATAAAACCGAACCCCGCCTCGGCGACGAATCAATGATTGCCGGCATACAATACGACAACCAACGCTTCAAAGTGAGTTTTACGGCCACGTCCTTTACCAATCACGAAATCGACGAGCGGCGCGTATATTTTAGCGGCTATGGCTACGAATTTCACAGCCAATATCACTTCCTTAAAAAATGGTCGGTTTATACAGGCTTCAACTATCTGCTACCTAAATCCGGTGAGCCGGTGGGCGATTATTGCCTGCGCTATCTCGATCTAGGCGCAAGTTATTCGTTTAGCAAAAGCAACCTGGTATTCATCGAAATTAAATTGGACGATAGCAACGACAGCACAGGCACAGCCATCAACGAAAGCATTGCCGCCTTTGGCTTGTTTTTAAATTTTGGACATTGAGAAAGAAGTTAATCGTTATACGTTAATCGCCCCGAAAAACAGATACTGAACCTTCGGGATTCAATTTTCGTAGTTCGACAGTTCGACAAGCTCACTGCTCACTACCAAATTTTTCGAGAATGTTGCAAGTCCGGGATTCCTAAACCCTGGATGCACCTGGAGGGCGGCATTAATTATTGAGCGTAGCTGGAAGAAACGCGCAAGCGGGAGAGGCTTGCTAATAGCGCGTTGGTGCAGGGGAATGCTTGCGAATACGGGATGAGACGCGCTAATAGCGCGTCTGTACACAAGAATGCTTGCGAAAGTGGATGGAGGCAGAGCCGCCCAATTGGGCGGCTCAGTGATTTCCCGGGCAGATTAGTGATTCCCCAGGCGATTTTATTATTTTGATGAATTTTAAAATCCGACAATAAAAAATTATACTTAGCTTTGGCGGCCTAAAATAATGAGCACAAAGCGAATGAGCAATCCTGTAATCACTTATGCTAACCACACCCACCGCGACCAGGCGGTGGTAAGCCTGATTTTTGAGAAGGATTACACACTTGCTGGCCAGCAATTATTAGAACACGAAAGTTCAAAGGCCACAAAGATTTGCCCCCACTTTCCGAAAAATGCGCACAAGAGAGTCAACAACCCCCTGAATGATTTCGGCTAAGTTTTGCAAAAGGTACATATACACACCTGAATATGCGATGTATGCGTACCCTTTGCAAATAGTAATAAAAAAATATAGGTAATATTACATATAGCCAGCCGTTGCCAGTAATTAAAAACCAAGAAGAGAAACCGAAAATATGAATGATGTTTGGCATTTTCTCAGAGAATTTGAGAGTAAAGAATTAGTGAAAAGATATATTAAGAATCGTTATGAATATAGCTTAAATACTTCAAAAGCAATTGAAATAACTTCAGCTTTCAGTCAAGGTCGAGAATACTTTTCTAATTCGAATAAAGCTGATATTTCAGTTAGACCTTTGCTTCAATACTATGGAGTAGTAGCATTAAGTAGAGGACTAATTTTAATATTGAACAAAACTGCGAGAGAAAATAATATCGTACCATCTCATGGATTAAAAATTAAGAATTGGGATGAAGTAAATAAGTGTATCCCCTCTACCAACCAGGTCATAAATAATTTTGGGGGATGTTTAATTTTGCATTAGTGTGGTGGATTATTGTCCTGTGTTTCTGCCCAGTTTTGTGGCAGGAGCTCTGATAGCTTGTTGGCTT
>Ga0307929_1002519_pt1 | contig 11679 bp, 8 predicted proteins | sample AceLakmetage1330_FD_203160 | JGI IMG/M metagenome (GOLD analysis project Ga0307929, IMG submission 203160) | Saline water microbial communities from Ace Lake, Antarctica - #1330 | ecosystem: Environmental > Aquatic > Non-marine Saline and Alkaline > Saline | place: Antarctica: Ace Lake...
TATGATAAAACTTCACATCGATGGTTGTATCGGCATCGTCATTCTGGCTGGCGACAATAAAGTCCTGGAAGTTGTTCCATTCGTTTTGGTAGTGGTCGATCATGACCTGGCTTTTTTGGCTGAACAGGATTAAGGGAAGAATTGCGAAGATAAGTAGTACGCGTTGTTTCATAAGAAGTAAATTGGATACGAAAGTATTGAAAAAATAGGAAAGGTGGTGCTGAGACCTAACAGGTTTTTAAAACCTGTTAGGTCTTCTTAATAGAAGAAACACCCTTTTGTATTCAACTTCCTCAGCGACTTCAAGTCGCTAAGGAAGTTTTTCTTCGCGCCCTCCGCGTCCTCTGCGGTTTTATCTCCAAGGTATTAGCAGTTAATCTCCCCCACAAAATTTCCCTCCCTGTTTTTGCCCTAACAATCCAAAATATGTTTTACTTTTGCACGCTAAATCAAGGAGTAAGCCAATTTGGAAATTCGATGGTTTAGCGATTTGATAATTAAGACATTAAATGAGCTCAAATTTTAAAACAACATAAAAAAATATCAATAATGGAAAGAGACAGCCAGGTTTTTGACATCATCAAAAAGGAAAAAGAACGGCAAATGATGGGCATCGAATTGATTGCCTCCGAAAACTTTGTTAGCGACCAGGTGCTGGAAGCTATGGGTTCGGTAATGACCAATAAATATGCTGAAGGTTACCCCGGAAAAAGATACTACGGCGGCTGCGAGCAGGTGGACAAAACCGAGCAGCTGGCCATCGACCGTGCCAGCGAACTTTTCGATGCTGAATATGTAAACGTTCAGCCCCACTCTGGTGCGCAGGCCAACATGGCTGTTTTTCTTGCCTGCCTCAAGCCGGGCGATACTTTTATGGGACTCGACCTTTCACATGGCGGACACCTTTCGCACGGCTCTGCAGTAAATTCCTCAGGGATTCTGTACAAACCGGTTGCCTATGAAGTGGGTAAAGAAACCGGTACCGTGGATTACGACCACATGGAAAAAATGGCGAAAAGCGAAAAGCCGAAAATGATTATTGCCGGAGCTTCTGCCTATTCACGCGACTGGGACTACGAACGCATGCGCGACATAGCCGACGAAGTGGGTGCCATCCTCATGGCAGATATTGCCCACCCTGCCGGGTTAATTGCCAAAGGTATCCTCAACGATCCCTTACCTTACTGCCACATCGTTACAACAACCACACACAAAACCCTTCGCGGGCCACGTGGTGGAATGATTATGATGGGCGAAGATTTTGAAAATCCATGGGGACTCGCTACCAAAAAAGGCGTAATAAAACCTATGTCGATGATATTGAACTCGGCTGTATTCCCCGGAGTTCAGGGTGGGCCTCTGGAGCACGTAATTGCATCGAAGGCTGTAGCTTATGGCGAAGCACTTACCGATGGATTTATGGAATATATCCTTCAGGTAAAGAAAAATGCCAATGTAATGGCAAAGGCATTCATGAATAAAGGTTACCACGTAATTTCTGGTGGCACCGACAACCATCTGATGCTTATCGACCTCAGGACAAAATTCCCGGATATCACCGGACGCCAGGTTGAAGACACCTTGGTTAGAGCCGACATTACCGTGAACAAAAACATGGTTCCGTTCGATAGCCGCAGCCCCTTCCAAACATCTGGTTTGCGTGTTGGAACTCCAGCCGTCACCACACGTGGCTTGAAAGAAGAACATATGCCGGTCATCGTTGAACTCATCGACAGGGTGATTAATAAACTGGATGATGAGAAAAATCTGATAGACGTAAAAGCTGAAGTAAATCAAATGATGAAAGATTTGCCACTGTTCGATTACTAATCGAGTATCTGAAAAATAATTCCAAAAAGCTGCTTCATTTTAATGAGGTGGCTTTTTTTCTTGGAGAGGGTAGAAGTTAGATGATAGAGGGGAGATGGTAGAACAAAGATATTTCAGCTTTACAAAAGAACCAAATTTTCGTTAAAACAAGCTTTGCCCACGTCGCTGATAATCGTTCGAAGTTGAGCGCAGTGAAATCCCGCCAATTCAGGGTTGGAGTTGTTAGATTGAAACTTCTGACAAAAAGAAAAATACGAGGCTATCTACAAATCGGCGGAAAAACTTCAAACTCGCAGTTGTCCTATCATGTTTTACTCTGTGCCAGTATTATTTCATTACCGACTACTGATCACCGATTACATAACTATATTTTCTACCATTCCATCATCCTACTTTCCACTTTTCCATCCTTCCACCCTTCCATTCTTATCTTCCCTTCCAAAAAATTTGTACTTTTGAAGCAACTCAATTTAGCGAAAATTTATGAAAACAGTATATATCATTCGTCATGCCAAATCTTCGTGGGAGCATCCCCATTTAGGCGATCATGATCGCCCATTGATTGGTAAAGGTAAAAAGCGTACAAAACTTGTTGGCCAGTTTCTGGTACGGAATAAAATTTCTGTTGACCAGATTATTTCAAGCAGTGCCGTAAGGGCTTACGAAACGGCCAAAATCGTTGCAAGATCAATCGGTTATCCTGCGGAAGATATTCAAGTTGACCGGGGGATATATCACACTGATGTTGATAGTTTGGTGAATGGCTTGTATGGTTTATCCAACGACATCCAATCGGTAATGTTTTTTGGCCACAACCCAACGTTTACCTACTTCGCAAACGAGTGGCTTGACGAGAAGATAGACTGGCTCCCAACATCTGCTGTAGCAGCCATCATCTTTGATACTAATAATTGGGAAGAATTAGCCAATGCCAAATTTGAGACTAAATTTTTTGTAACACCACGAATGCTAAAGACATGAACGACTAATAAAAGCATGACCAGTTGTTAAAGGATAAGAGTTAAATAGATATGAAAAATCAGGAACATGGCAAAACTTAAGGACCATTTGGTTAATCGCGAAATAAGCTGGTTGCAGTTTAACGGAAGAGTGTTGCAGGAAGCCAGGGACGCAACTACACCGCTAATTGAAAGGCTGAAATTTCTCGGCATTTTCTCGAACAACCGCGACGAATTTTTTAGGGTCCGGGTGGCAACGCTTCGCCGCATGTTGAATGTTGAAAAACTTGACTATAAGATCAAAACTTCACCAAAGGAAATTTTAGATGAGCTGATTGAGATTGTTTCGGACCAGGAGAAGGTATTTACCCAAACTTTTGAAGAGATCATTCCCTTGTTGGCTGAAGAAAATGTTCACATCATCAACGAAAAACAGTTGAGCAATGATCAGGGGGAATTCATTACCGGGTATTTTCATGAATATGTCAGGCCTCATTTATTTCCCATCATGCTCGACCCCATGCGGGACACTATCAGCCTCGAAGACAAATCTATCTATCTGGCCGTACACCTCAAAGCAAGCCATGATTCCGTCAAAGAGGGTTTTGCCATTGTGGAAGTGCCAAGTTCGCAGGTTTCGAGGTTTTTGATTTTGCCCGAAGAAAATGGCAAAACTTTCATCATGATGCTTGAAGACGTGATCCGTTATTGCCTGCAGTATGTTTTTTCAATTTTTGGATGGGATACTTACGAAGCCTACACCATAAAAATAACCCGTGATGCCGAACTGGATATTGACAATGATGTGCAGAAAAGTTTTTTGGAGATCATGAGCGAAAGCATCAAACAACGCGAATCGGGATTGCCGGTCAGGTTTGTTTATGATAATGCTATACCCAAGCATTTTTTGAAACTGATACGCAAAAAACTGCAATTTTCGGAAGACGACCACCAGCGCGGTGGTGGCAGGTATCACAACTTTAAAGATTTTATGGGCTTCCCAAAAGTAGGGCCTAAAAAATTTGTTTACCCTTCAATGCCTCCCTTGCCACACAAAGATTTGCCGGTGAATAAAAGTATTTTCGATGTCATCCGTCAGAAGGATGTTATGCTGCATTATCCTTACCAGTCGTTTGAATATATTGTCGATTTTTTGCGTGAAGCTTCCATCGATCCGGATGTCCGTTCAATCAAAATGACTTTCTATCGTGCTGCCAGTAACTCTAATGCGATGAATGCACTGATGAACGCCGCCCGCAATGGGAAATCAGTTACCGTATTTCTGGAACTCCAGGCCCGTTTTGATGAACAAGCAAATATACATTGGGCCGAAGCTTTGCAAAAAACCGGGGTAAAAATATTGCCAACTATCCCAGGACTTAAAATTCACAGCAAACTGATCCTGATCCGTCGTAAAGAGAATATGGAAAATGTTTATTACGCGAACGTCAGTACCGGGAACTTCAACGAATCAACAGCAAAAGTTTATGCCGACGACAGCCTGCTAACATCAAACCAGGACATTGCATACGATGTTTATAAAGTATTCCAGCTTTTCGAATCAAGGTATTTTATACCGCGGTTTAAAGCCTTAATTGTTTCACCCTTCAATACCCGCAACTTTTTTATCCAGAATATCAACCGCGAAATCCGCAATGCAAAGCAAGGCAAAGAGGCTTGGACGATCATTAAATTAAACAGCCTTGTTGATAAAAAGATCACACGCAAGCTTTATGAAGCCAGTTGTGCCGGGGTAAAGATTAAGATTATTGCAAGAGGGATCTGTGTATTAATCCCCGGAATCAAAGATGTAAGCGAAAATATTGAAGCGTATAGTATCGTTGATCGTTTCCTGGAACATTCGAGGGTTTACATTTTTTGTAACGACGGAAACAATGAATACTTCACTTCGTCGGCTGACTGGATGCAACGCAACTTCGACCACCGTATCGAAGTTTCTACACCCATTTACGATAAGGAAATCCAGAAGGAACTGATGACGATGATTCAAATCCAAATGAAAGACAATAGTAAAGCCCGACTACTTAACACCGAAAATGTGAATGAATATAAAAGAACGGAATCGGAACAGAAAGTCAGGTCGCAGTTCGAGATTTATGATTTTTACAGAAAGCAGTATATTGAGAATAAGTAAGAAATTATGTTTTTATTTAGGTGGTACTGGAATGAGACAAATCTATCGGATAAGCAAGTTCAGTTGTGTCATTTAGCTTCGCTGTCATTAATTGTCATTTGCGCTTCGCGCGTTATTTTTTTGTATCTAATGACTATCAATGACCAATAATGACCATCAATGACATTTAATTGAAAAAAGATTTATTTTAGTAAAACTATTGATCACCTTAACTATTACGATTTAATTAAAAAATACAAATGATATTTGCTGCCATAGATATCGGCTCCAACGCCGTCCGCCTGCTGTTTGCCAATGCCTTCGACAAGGATGAACAAGTTCACGTTGAAAAAGCCACACTCATCAGGATTCCAATACGCCTGGGTAAGGATGTTTATAAAAACAATACCATATCCAAAAAGAGGGGCAGCAACCTGATTAAAACCCTCAAGGCTTTTAAGCTGTTAATTAATGTTTATAAACCCGAAGGTTATGTGGCCTGTGCCACTGCTGCCATGCGCGAAGCAACAAATGGGCCCGAGCTGCTGAAACAGATCAAAAAAGAAACAGGAATTGACGTACGGACAGTTGACGGCTTGGAAGAAGCAGAGATTATCCGCACCACCAATGTTTTTTCATCCCCTGAGGGAAAAACGCTCACCATGTATGCCGACCTGGGAGGTGGCAGTACCGAAATTTCGGTTGTGGACGAAAAGAAACTTATTGATGCCCGCTCTTTTAAAATAGGTACCATCCGCTTATTAAATAAAAAAGTTGGGGATGAACAATGGAATGAAATGAAGGACTGGCTGCTTCAGTTCAAAGATGATTTTGGTAAAATCAACATTATTGGCTCGGGTGGAAACATCAATAAAATTGCTAAACTCTACGGCAATACAATCACTAATACCATCAGTTATGAGCAGCTTGAATATGCCTTTAAACATTTGAAAAGTTTCAGTTTGAAGGAGCGGATTGAACAATTAGGCCTCCGCCCCGACCGTGCCGATGTAATTGTACCTGCTGCAAGGGTTTACATGTTTATTGCCAAAACAGTACAATCCGATTCAATCCTTGCACCTAAAATTGGCCTTGCTGATGGGCTTGTGCATCAACAGTATGTCGCATACAAACAAAAGAATAAATGAGCTTAGTGTAAAAAGCAATAATTTGGCGGGATAGCTGTCAGACAGTTTGATCTAAAAGCCAAATAACTAATGTTTTAACTTTTGTGTTTTGGTTAAAGGGTAACTGTCTGACAGCTTCTTATACCGGACTCATAAATAATTCCCTCTACCCTGTGTTCTTTTAATAAATTAAATTTGCATTATGAAAAATCTCATTCATTTTAAGAACCTACTCCCGGCAGCATTTCTGCTGGTGTTTTTCCTGGCACAAAACTTTGGGAATGCACAAGCAATATTTGGCGACAAACATATTATTGACGACAACGGAAGTGCTTCTGAGTTACATTGCGCCGATATTAATAATGATAATATTACAGATCTGTTAGCTTTATCCAGCGATCACATCGCAGTATATTACGGGCAAGGTCCGGGGAACTTTAGTGAAAAAGAAACCTTAATTAATTTTCCCAGCAGTTATAATGTTTCGATGTTTATTTTTGATTTTGATAATGATCAGGATGTAGATATCCTTCTTGACAAAACAGATTTGTTTCTTTTCCCTAACGACGGTCAGGGCAATTTTGAAAGTTCTGAAACCCTGCTTTCAAGCATTCCGGGCGATGACTTTTATGTAGCCGACATTGACAATGACAATGATGCTGATGTGCTTAAAACGACCTACTCAGAATCAAGTAATATGCTTGAAGTATTTCTATATGAAAATCCTGGAAATGGAAACCTTAACAGTGGAACAGTAATTTATGACAAATTTATTCCGCCCGAAAATAGTATTGTATTGCATTTTACCGATTTGCAACAAGACGGGGACCTTGACATTATGGTGGATTTGTATTATAACGATTGGGATGAAACATACAACGCAATCTATTCCGGGATAAACTCGAACAACGCATTCGACTTTGATTTTGTGATGTCGTCCTCCAGTTCAATTAGCATTCAGCCGGTCGATCTTAATGGCGACAATCATCCTGACCTGTTGACCCTGGGGATGCTAAATGACGTGTATTGTTGGTACTGGTACGAAAATGACGGGAACAACGAGTTTGAAAACGCACATCATTTAAGTAATGGTTCATTATCCAACCGACTTATGATTGATGCCGATATGGATGGAGATACAGATATAGTTTACGGGAGCTACTACCCAAACGAGCGTAACGCCATGAGTTGGATTGAAAATGATGGGACGGGCTTTTTTGCCGATAGCTATTTTATTGCTGCCGGATATATTTATCCGAAAAAATCATTTGATGTAGATGGTGATAATGATTTAGATTTTTTATATAGCAGTTACCCATCTGGTATTGGTTGGATGGAAAATTTGACAATCAGCAAATAAAAGACCCTAGATTATAAATTGGTCAAAAAAAACATTGAATATGAGAACAATAACATTAGTAACACTATTTACTACCTTGCTGTATTCGTCCGCCTTTTCACAAAACAACCTGCAAGATGAATTCATTATCGATGATTATTGCGGGAATGTTTTCGACATCCATTCAGGTGATATTGATGGTGATGGAATTAAGGATCTGCTAACAATGCATTTTTCGTACATACAATCTTACAAAGGCATTGGCAACAATCAATTCGGCGTACCTTTAAAACTGATTGATATTGGCTATTCATCTACAACAAAAATGTTTTTAAATGATTTTGATGGTGATGGCCACCTCGACATTCTTTGTCAACTTGGGAATGATTTACGCTTGTATCCTAATGACGGGGATGGCAACTTTTCGGATTTTTCGCTTGTTCTTTCCATGAGTGATTGTGTGTTTTATCTCGAAGATATTTATGGCGATGGGGACATTGATGTGATCGTGGAAAAGTTAGAATACTTCTGGGGCTGGGAGTATTATGATTATGACTTGTATTTTTATGAAAATAACGGGGACGGTAGCCTGGCAGGTTCACAACTTATTCTTTCATCAAATGAATATACTTCATCCCATTTAAATTTTAATGATGCTGATGGCGATGGTGATATGGATTTTACCATCGTTGTAACTAATTATTCATCCTGGCAAAAAGAATATCATTTGGCGATTAATACAGGGAGTAGTTTCGATATTTACTTATTGGAGGACTATCCGGGGTATAGTTCTGGAACAGCGATACCGGTTGATTTTAATGGTGATGGCCACATAGATGTTTTGGCACACGATAGTGAAGGCAACACGATTGTGATTGAGAATGATGGCAATTCAAATTTTAACGAATCTTATTTAATTAGCGATCAATTTTACAAAAACATCCAGGTTTTTGATGTTGATAATGACGAAGACTGTGATATTGTTTATTGCAGTGGCGACACATGCTACTGGGATGTTAACGACGGCAACGGTAATTTTGATACCTCAATAGTAATACTTGAAGATGTATTGCAAACCTATCCGCTAAACCCTGACGATGACCTCGATTTGGATCTTTTTGGAAACTACAGGAACAAAACAGTTTGGTTCGAAAATGAGGCAAACCTACCTCCCTTTACATTTGATTTTGATTTATGCGATAACGACAGTATTTATTTTGCAGAAGAATGGATACATACCGGAGGGATTTATTACGACTCGTTGCTTAGTATAAATGGCCAGGATAGCATCATAGTTTATAACATTACAAGTTTACCATCTCCGCCCGAATTTGCGGTTTCAGGTGCTACAGAAGTGGCACTTAATTCCATCGAAACTTATTCAGTCCCCGAAAATATTGAGGTAGAATATACCTGGCAAGTTGAGTATGGAAATATTATCGACCACCCCTCAGATAATTCGATAACTGTTCAGTGGAGCAATACCAACATCGTAGGTGAAATTGAGGTAGTTTCCGAATTTATTGAAACGAATGCATGCTCTTATAACACAACTATTACAATAACCGTTGGCGATAATGGAGTAAATGAAATTAACAATTCAAACATTTCAGTTTATCCAAACCCTGCTGATGAATGGATATTTATAAACTCCGACAAAGCCCTGACCTGTACTATTTATAATCTTCAAATGAAGCAACTCCTCCAAACTAAAGAATCTGAGATCAACATTTCCCATTTTACAAACGGCGTTTATCTCATTAGCTTACAAGATAAAACCAACAAAACAGTTTATCAAAGCAAACTTGTAAAAAGGTCATGGTAGGTTAGGGCCTGGTGTCCCCTGGAAGAAATAGAGGTATGTTCAGGAGTTAGCGCCAAGTTGAGAAAAATTTACAACAATGAAAAGGACAATAAAACTGATCTTTATACTAATAAGCTTGAATTATGGACTGATCGCTCAAACTAACAAGTCAAATTGGGTTGGTATCAATGCTTCAATATCATCAGGGGCACTGATACGATTTGGTGGAGTTTTGGATGGGGGATATAGTTATAATGGTGGTATAGGGTTTTTGTTTGGAATAGGATATTCAAGGGTAATTAACGATAAACTTGATTTTGAAACAGGTATTGATTATTCAAGAAATTCATTTGACTATGTATATACCAATGGTGAAGGACAAGTAATAAATAGTGTAAGTCCTGAGAATATCGATTTGTTGACAATCCCCATAAATATTAAGATTAAATTTAAAAAGCAATTCTTTTTGATTACAGGAATACAATATGACCAAAGGTTTATGTCGATTAAATCACCAACCATTGATAATCAATCAGGAATAGGTTTAAATCTGAAAATGGGTAGGGATTTTAAAATAACTGACAAAATGATTTTATATGTTGCCCCTGAAATTATTATTCATAGCATAATACCCTTTTATCCTGAAAAGAATCAACAAAGATTGACAGAAATTGGATTAAGCATGGGTTATAAGTTTGGAGTATAAAAAAGCAAGCAGGTGCCAACAGCAATAATAAAAGCAAACCCCGCCGCCTCGATTAGAGGGGCAGGGTTTAGCAAATGTAAAACATATATTCTATAGAGGGAAAGAACTAATGTTTTACAAGACGTTTATTGATGACAGTGTTTTCAAGTTGTAGGTTTAATATATAAATTCCGGGGGCCAGGTTGCTAATGTCGATATTTGTATTGCAGCCTGAGATATGTTTAGCGTCAGCTTTTTGACCATTAAGCTTGTAAATTGTAAGCTCTGCCTTATTGAAGCTTTCGGTATCAATAGATAGAAAAAAGTTATCTTTTGCAGGATTGGGTGCAATTTTTACATCCAGGTCACTGAATGAGTTCCCCAGTCCATTGGCAACAGATCCTATATCAGTAATTGCAGACAGTCCATTATTGGTGAAAATCATTTCGGGATTTGGCATTGATTGATCGAAGCTTATTTCCAGCACTGATTCCTCTCCTGTTTCTGCCTTCCAAAGCCTGAACTCAAGGCTTTCATTTTCGGTGAAGCCATCCTTATCGGTACTTGCCAAATCGTCGCCGTTGATAATTAGTGCCGCTGGTTCCTTAGCGTTTGAAAATTCATGAACACCAAAGCAATTCCCATGTGCATCAAAAACCCCGATCAGGTCGGAATGAGAAAATTCATTAACAATGTGCATTGGAATTGAAACCAAATGCGCGTTAGGCATATTTTGTATGTCACCCCAAATAGTCTTGACATTGTTCGTGGTGGTATAATCAGCACCGCTTTGCTTCGCACATTCAGGGAATGTAATAGTAATGTCTGCCGATGTATTGATCATGTAGGCATTTCCGGGCATCAATTCCTGAAGGGTAAAAATACCCGGGCCCGGCCAATAAACTTTGGTGCCCGCTACTTCCCTCACCAAAATGATATCATCATTATATAGACCGAAAACCTCGGCTGCAGAGACCGGGCATTCTGAAAGTACTGGTAAATAGTGCCAACCTGCAGTTATGCTAACTTCCCGTGAGTTTAAATGTCCGCCACAAAATTCGATGTTAAGGTCTGACGAAAACTTAATGGCATAACCCGATGTTATATCCCAATCGTTGATTGTATTAACTGGAACCGATGGCCAATAAACCGAAGTGAGGTTTCGCATCAGTACAAGGTCATCCTGAAAAGGGGCAAAAATATTTTCGACTGAAAGGTCATTTGGTTTGATGTATAATGAAACCCCATTCCACCCAGTTGTGAAGGAATTTTGCTGGCAAATTGCAGATTCTAAAGTCAAAACGTTTGAAACCCCAAAAGGCGAAAATAAACCGCTATTGTTGGGTGATGCCATATCATAGGTAGCGTAGGCAGAATATTCTTCTCTCTCGCTACAATTAAATATTCTCCACCGTAATTGTTCACCGTTTGCGAATCCTTCTTTTTCTTGGGTCAGGGGATCATCAGCATAAGCAATGACAGTAATATTGGTACTTGTTTCCCATTGTGTTGTCCCGCCACACTTTAATCCGCCTGCATCGTCAATATAAAAAACCCCGATCCAATCACCCTCGCTTATTGGTTCACCATCAATGTTTGGATTTGCTGTTGTTGGGACTGAAATTGTGTGTGTTATAGATGTTGGTGTTGGCGACCACGGATTGCATTCCAATTCTTCTGATGGGAATTCAATTGTAAAATTTACACCTGAATTTGAAGTTGTCAATAGGTATGCTTTCCCTGGTCCTAAAGAAGTGAAATCAGGGTTTGAAGGAGTCCAATATTCTTCAGTCCCCATATC
>Ga0307929_1002520_pt1 | contig 11674 bp, 15 predicted proteins | sample AceLakmetage1330_FD_203160 | JGI IMG/M metagenome (GOLD analysis project Ga0307929, IMG submission 203160) | Saline water microbial communities from Ace Lake, Antarctica - #1330 | ecosystem: Environmental > Aquatic > Non-marine Saline and Alkaline > Saline | place: Antarctica: Ace Lake...
GATTCATCTCTTAAATCTGAGATTCCTTCAATTCTTTTATCTCGAACCATCCCTGCAATTTGTTCTAATAATAATGATTTATTAACCATATAAGGAATTTCATTTACAATTATTTTTCGTCTTCCTTTAACTTCTTCCATAACCGTTTTTGCTCTAATTTTAATTTTCCCTCTTCCCTTACCAAAAGCATTTCTTATTCCAGTTTTACCAAGAATGGTACCACCAGTAGGAAAATCTGGACCTTTTACAAGTTCTAATAATTCTTGAAACTCACAATCTGGTTCATCAATTAATTTAATCGCAGCATTACAAACTTCAGTTAAATTATGTGGAGGAATATTAGTTGCCATTCCAACAGCAATTCCTGAACTTCCATTAACTAATAAGTTAGGAATTTTACAAGGTAAAAAAGAAGGTTCTTTTAAACTTCCATCAAAATTAGGAACAAAATCAACAGTTTGTTTATCAATGTCTTTTAAAACATCTTCTGCAATTTTTGATAAACGAGCTTCAGTATATCTCATTGCAGCAGCACCGTCACCATCAACACTTCCAAAATTTCCTTGTCCTTGAACTAAAGGATATCTTAATGAAAAATCTTGAGCCATTCTTACCATAGAATCATAAACTGCACTATCGCCATGAGGATGATACTTACCTAATACTTCTCCAACAATTCTTGCGGATTTCTTATAAGGTTTATTATGAACCAGTCCCATGTCATTCATAGCAAACATAATTCTTCGATGTACTGGTTTTAAACCATCTCTTACATCTGGTAATGCTCTACCAACAATAACACTCATAGAATAAGCTAAATAAGATTCTTTCATCTCATCTTCGATTACTTTTTTTGTAATTTTTTCATTAGAGACTTGAAGATTTTCTTCTTGATTTTCAGTAGATTCTTGCTCTTTATTTTCTTCCAATTTAATCCTCACTAATTTAGAAATGTTACCCATTTATAAACATTTTGGTTGTTTAAATGTATTAAAAGTATAGACGACAAAGTTACTTAAGGGCTCCCCCTTTTTTTTTAAAACTCTTTTCTAAAAAATTTAATCTTTTTTCAAGATTTTTCAACTTATTTCTAAAAGTTTTCAATGTTCTATTCATTCCAACTATCGAATCAAACATTAGCCCTTCAACAGGCATCACGGTAATAAAATGTAAAAACCTTGGACGCTTATGTACCATTTTTACTTCACTTATAAAATTAAGAAATATCATAGTTACAATAAATCTGCATAGTGCTGATAACAACATTGCTAATAACAAACCATTTGAAATAATACCGTATGAAAAATTTAAACTTCCAAGCCAACCAGCAATTAAACTTCCAGCAAATATAGCAATACCCCTTAAAACATTATGATAAGAAATAAATCTTATTCTTAATTCGGGTTCAACATTATCATAAAAAAAATTACCAGAACTTATATTAAAACCAGCCCAAGCCATCCCACTCAAAAGATTTATTCCAATTCCCATAAAGAACTGAAATGGTTTAGGTATTAAATTAACAAAGAACCAAAGCAAAGGTAACAAAAACAATAAGTTACTAGTTACCCATAAAATTGCCTTATTACCATAATGGTCTGCATGTTTTCCCCAATATGAAACAGTAATAAAACTAGAAATGGCTGACACTGCAATAAAAACTGAATATTGTAAATAAGTAAAATTCAAATAAGTCAAAAAATAAATAACAAATAATGGACCAACCATAAAAACAGAAAAATACAATAAAGAATTATATAATGAAAACATTCCAAAATTATTATTTCTTATATTTTTTAAATATTTAATAAAACCATAAGGTTTAACATTTCTTATTTCTACTATAGGTTCATACTTTTTTGAAAGGTAATAAAAGCTTACCATTCTACCTACAAAAGCAATAAAAAATAAAGTTAAAAAAGCAAAATGAGTATCAAATTGAGACAATTTATCTAAAAGTATTCCGGCAATAGATACCATCAAAAAAGAAAAAAATCCAACAGTTCTATTTCTCATTCCAAAATATCTACCCCTCATCTCTTCAGGAACTAAATCACCCATCCAACTATTCCATGCAGGTCCACCAATTGCTCCAAAAATAAAATAAAGAGAAGACAAAATAATTAATACCCACACATTCTTTGTAAAACAAGAAACACCAATAATTAATAACCAAACAAGAGCCTGTAAAAATGCAGAATACAAAACTAATTTCTTTCTTGATGAAAAAATATTAGTTAATTTAAAAGCAAACAACTGAAGAAATGACGATAGTACCAAAGGAATAGACGCCAACATACTTAATTGAAAAGGTGTTGAATTTAAAAAAACCGCAAAGGCAGACAAGTAACTTTGACCAAAACCAGCCATGACCGCCCACCAAGAACCATCCTTAATAGAATAAGATAAACTTTTATTTATTTTCTTTTTAATGTCTTGTGAAGTCTCTTTCATTTTTCATGGAATTTTGATTGTTGTTTAAAAATTTAACTCATTATATTTTTTTTACAATATGTTTAATTACATCAAAACTTTTACCACAAAAAACACAAGTTTTTCTTTTTTTAAGAATTTCTTTTTGATTCTGATAATTCTGATAATTACCACATTTTGGACATCTTAATTTTAACATTTTATTCTGTTTCAGGAATAGGATTGGGTTCAGGCAAAGGTGGTTCAGGTGAAGGATCAGGCTCAGGATTTGGATGAGGTTCTGGATTAACAGACAATACAACTTCTTCAACATCTTTTTTAGTAATTGTATCCAATTGCTGATTTTCATCTTTCTTTTTCATTATATCTTTTTGTTCTTCAACTTTCTTTTTAACTTCTAAAGCTTTACCTTCTTGTTCAACAATTTCCTTTTCGATTTCTTTAAAATCAGAAAATAATTCTTTTAATTTATCTTCAGGTAAATCAAAATAATCAAAGAATTTTTGTGTTAATTTTAACTTATAACTTCTTCCAAATTTTTCTTTAATTACATATCCAGATTCAACTAAATTCTTAATATGGTCATATGCTGCTGCATTTCTTACACTAATAACCTCAGACTGTAAAACAGGATATTTAAAAGCTATTACTGCCAAAGTTTCCATAGTTGGCCTATCTAATTCAGTTTTAGTTACAATTCCTTTTACTAAATCTAAATAGGAATCCTTTACAGTTAATTTCCATTTGTTATCTTGTTGAATTAAATTTAAAGAAGTTTCTTCATTAGCATACTTTTCTTTTAGTGAATTCAATAAAGGTTGAATATTCTTTTTATTAAGCAAGGATTTTATTTCATTTTCAGGAACCAATTTGCCGTAAGCAAAAAGCACTGCTTCTAATTTCAACAAGTCATTATTCATTTTTTGTAATACTTTTCATCCCTCTTTTCTAAAGCACCTTGTTTTTCTAAATTATCCAATAGGTTTTTTAATTTTTCTAATTCTATTCCTGTTTTCTTTGAAATTTCTTCAATTTCAGCACCTTCTTGCGTTAAGTATGAAATGAAATTAACAAGAACTGTACCTAAATTTGCATTAAGAACTTTTAATTTAGCATTACTATTTTTTAAAAATTGATCGTGCTGATGCAAAGTTGCTAACATATCATTTAATGAAGAATTAAAATCCCTAGCATTGATTGTGAGTTCTTCTGGTTCTAAAATGTCTACTGAAGCAGGCATAAAATCAAAACAAAATTCATATAAAAAAACAATTTCATTAAAAGAAACATCTATTTCTGCAATAGCACTAAACATTTCATTTTTTTCTTCAATGGGTAAAAATTCTTTTTCTCCTAAAACATAATTTTCTTTTTTATCTACTTCTTCAACTACTTTTTTAAGAGTTTTTTCTACATGTTCTTTTGGAAAACCTGCCACTTCCAAAATTACTTTTGCTTTTATTTCAGTCATGGTTTGTAAAAAAGTAATCCTATTTAAAAAAGTTTGTATGAAGTTTTAACTACTTTTGAATACTACTAAAACTTTAATAAGGACTAAAAGGCTGATTAATATATGAATTGGTTTAAAAGAAAAAAAGAGGTACTTCCAGAACCGCCAAAGCCAGAACAAATGTCTATGCCGGAACCTATTAAATTGCCTCCTTTTTCTGAAGAAATTGAAGATCCAAGAATTGATATACCACCACAAATTCAAGAAGATCCCAATGTTGTTGAACAAGAACCAATTGAAAAAGAAGAACAATTACCTATTAAAAAAGATACTTTAGAAACATATCATAAAAAAGAACAACCTTTTTTCATACAAAAATCAAGATTTCAAGAAATGCTTGCGGAAATATCCGACACAGACATTTCATTAAAGGAACAAAAATCAACAGTTGATAACATTTCGGAAATTGAAAAAAAACAAGAAAATCAATTTGAAGAAATTAGAGTTTCATTAGAAGATATTGAAAGAAAATTACTTTATGTTGATGGAGTATTATTCGGAGAATAAAAATGGAAAAAATGCCTGTATTTATAAAAATAGAAAATTACGAAGATGTTTTGGATGTTGTCAATCTAATTAAAGAAAAAGTTGCGGGAATTAAAAATGTTTTTTCACAAGTTGAACAACTTAAAAAAGAAGAAGATAATAAAATTGTCGAATGGAGAAAAAACATTGAACAAATTGATTCAAAAATTAATAACATAGATCAAATTTTATTTGAACCTGAAAATTAAAAAATGAATAAAGAAGAATCATATTATGTGGGTTTTAAAGAACCAATAATTGCAAGAAGAACACTTCTAGAGACTTCAAAAGAAGTATTACACAATTTACAACTTTATGAAGAAATTAAAGACTTAAAAGAAAAAAGAACAAAACTTCAAAGTATTATTTCTGAAGAAGTTGATAACTTAAGAATCTCAATTAAAGATTTAAAAAAAAGCTTACCTTCAGTTTCAAAAACAAAAATAGAGAAAAAAACAAAAGTGAAAACAACACCAAAAGAAATAGAGGCATTGGAAAAAGAATTGTCAGCTGTTGAAAAAGAATTAAGTTCACTTAAGTAATAATAATAAGTTTTTTATATGAATTAGATTTCTTCAATTTTATGCGGGGATGCCGGAGCGGTCAAACGGGGCAGACTCAAAATACGGAGTACTGTGATGCTCATAATAAGTCATCTGTTGGCTTAGTGCCTACGCGGGTTCAAATCCTGTTCCCCGCACATTTTATTTTCTATTAAACAAATTTGTACTACATCAACATTAATTAAGTAAATCTACCTTTTCTATCTGCTCATAAATATTCTCAATTAAATCATAATTCTTAGCTTCTTGTAAAGTTACCCAAGCATGTTCTGTTAATTCTTCTTTGGCCAATTTAACCTCGCCATTAGCATGATCGGCAAACATACTTACTATAACAGTAGAAAAACCATTACCTCGAATAAAAGCTAAATTTGAAACATAACCGATGTTTTTTACTTCAAGATTAGTTTCTTCTTTAACTTCTTTTCTTAAAGTTCTTTCAAAAACATCAAACCAATGAGAAGTAGTATCCTTAGGAGTTTGTAAAAAATCATTAACTTCTAACTTCCCTCCCGGAACACACCATTTATTTGGAAAAGCCTTTTCATTTGGACTTCTTTTACAAATCAAATATTTACCACCTTTCCTTACTATGCCAGTTACAGCAATATAATGAGCTTTTTGTTTTAGTTCTTTCATTTAAAATTAAAAGCATATCCAATATTTTTAAATAATCCCTCAACTTAATTCGAGTAAATGAAGTATTCGGGAAGTTTAGTTAAAAAAGAAAGAGAAGAAATTTTCAAGTTATTTTTAGAACATGAAAAATTGAAATTTAATGAGATAGAAAAAGCACTAAAAATACGTTCTAACATGGTTTGTTATCATATTGAAAAAATGCAAAAAGAAAGACTTTTAGAAAAAAAAGGAATGCATTATTATTTAACAAAAGAAGCAGAAGAGTTTCTTCCAATAATTCCACACATAATTGGAGAAGAAATGAGTCCATTACCCGTTGTTTTAGTGGCAATAGTTAAAGGTAATCAAATATTATTAATAAAAAGGAAAAAGAGACCTTACAAAAATTATTGGTCTCTAATCGGCGGAAAAATGTTAATGGAAGAAGGATTAAAAGAAACAAGTAAAAGATTAGTATTAGAAAAAACAGGATTAAAATGTAACTTTGAATCTAACAATGCAATCTTACATGAAAAAGTTAAAGGAGAAGAAATTATTAAACATAGTTTTATTTTGTTTTTTACAAAAGTTAAAGCAATTAATTCAGAATTAAAAGAATCAGAACATGGAAAATTAAAATGGTTTTCTTTAGATAAATTAGAAAAAGTAATACATTCAGATTTATGGTTAATAAAAAATAAATTACATTCTCAAATTGAAATTAATGAAGCAATTATGGAAGAAGATAATGGAAAATTAACTACATTTGAATTAAAATGATTAAAAAATAATAAAGTATAAAATAAAGAATTATCTCATCTGTCTTTTCTTACGTTCTTTCTTCATTCTTTTACGTTGCCACTTCCAACGCATTTGACCTTTCTTTTTCCATCTTCGGGAACTTCTTTTCATCTATGGTACAGAATTCGACGTCCATTTAAAAATGTTTCTGATGAATTGAGAACAAACATAATAAATTAAACAATAATTTTTAGAAATCATTAAACATAATTTACAATTATGAATAAAGCAAATATTAATGGAACTTTTGAAGATAATAGAGAATTTGCAAGCACACTTTATTTTGCAAGTACTGTTTTAGCACTTCTTATGAATACAGGATGTGTTATGGGAAATAAAATGCCAACATACGTTAAATATACATTACTTTAATACCTATCGCACCTAGTGGAATACCAATTTTAACAAGTCCATTTAATCAAATAATGGAAAATTTGGATCATAATAGATTTAGAAGAGAACCAATCAAAGCAACTTAAAGGTCATTAGAAGAGCTTACAGTTAATGCCACTATTAGAATTATTTTGCCTGCAAAAGCCTTTGGTGTTGGTTATGCAACTACAAAAATAGTCAATAACCTACCAAGATATTTTTCTTAATGTTAAAATAATACAATAAACAAATAAAATAATCATAAAAATTCTAAAAAATAATTAATAAAAATGGCGCCCCCGCCGAGATTTGAACTCGAGTCTTCGGATCGAAAATCCGGAATGATTGACCGGGCTACACCACGGGGGCAATAATTAAAACCTGATTGTTGTTAATGAAATGGGCCTACCCGGAATTTCGTATTCAAAATGAAACATTTCGAACAATCTCGAACCGGGGATCAACGCCTTTCTGATCAAAATATTTTGACTGTAAGGGCGGTGTCATAGCCACTAGACCATAGGCCCGTTACTTTTAAGAATTTATAATCCATATTTAAAGGTTATTGTTTGAGTGGATTTTTAAGAAGAAAAAATGCGGTAGCAGGGATTTGAACCCTGGTCACAACGTTGGCAACGTCGAATACTAACCACTATACTACTACCGCAAAAATGGGCCCACGGAGACTTTCACTCAAGTTTCAATTATAAAACTTGTGGTTTGAACTCCGGACTTCCAGCTCTCTTAGAGCTAATTGATAAAACGTAGCCATATAAGACTGGCGCTCCACCAAACTAAGCTATGGGCCCAATATTAGATTGAATCAAGATTTTTTATTTAAAGATTGTTATTTTACTTCATTTATTTTATTCATTTAAAACAATTCTTTAAACCTTAAAGCCATATTAGATATAGTTCAAAAGTATAATTCTTTTTGGAGGTGAAGAAAATGAAATCAGCATACTTAGATTTTAAGGTATCAAGATGTAGAGATCGAAAAGGAAAATTTGCGACTTGTAGTGCATCAGAAGAATACTTTAGAAAAATAGAAGATAGCATGAAAAAAAACTGGGAAATGTAGTTCCAATAAGTTTATAAACAAGTTAAGTTAAAAACATGACATGAAAAGTAATGAAAAAATCTTCAATATATTATTTAATGAAGATGAAGTTACTTGGCAGTCTATTATTTACGACCTTGTAAAAAGTGAAGAAATCGACCCATGGGATGTAGATGTTTCTCTTTTATCTTCGAAATATCTTGTAATGTTAAAAAAATTAAAAGAATTAGATTTTAGAATCTCTGGAAAAGTTCTTCTTGCAGCAGCAATGCTACTTAAAATCAAATCTAACAGATTAATGAGTACGGACATGATAAATTTTGATAATATGTTTAAACCTGTTGAAGACGATGAAACATTGGGAGATTTTTTTGATTCAGGAGATTTAGATGACCAATTAATGAGACTAGATGGTCTAAAAGACAACAAACCATCACTAATTCCAAGAACTCCACAACCAAGAGAAAGAAAAGTCACAATTTTTGATTTAGTAGATGCTTTAGAAAAAGCCCTAAATGTTAAAAAAAGAAGAGTGTTAAAAGAATTACCAGATGTAGATATTAAAGCTCCAGTAAAAACAAGAGATATTACCGAAATCATAAGAGAAGTTTATACAAATGTAAAAACACATTTAGTAAATAACAAAAATAAAACACTTTCTTTTTATGACTTAATTCCTTCACAAAGCAAAGAAGACAAAATCATGACTTTTGTACCGCTATTACATTTAGAAAATCAAAGAAAAGTTAATTTAGAACAACATCAACACTTCTCACCAATATTCATTAAAATGATGGATAAAAAGAGGTAGTTTTTTAAAATCAAACCAGTTGGAGGTAAAAATGGGAGAAACAAATTTAAGTAAAGAAGAAAAAGAATTACTAAAGTTTTTAGTTAAAAAAGAATTAGAATTATTCAAAAAAGAAAAAAGTACAATTACTGACAATATGAGTCCAAAATTTATAAAAAGTGAAGAATTAAATGAAGACTTTTTAGAAGAATTAATTGCAAAACTTAAATAATTGGGAGTTTAAAAAATGAATGAAGAAGTTCAAAAAAAATATATGGAAGTGCAAACAGCGCAACAACAAATTCAACAGCTTCAGCAACAAGTAGAAACATTACAACAACAAAGGGCTGAATTATCAAGTACCATTTCTTCAATAAAAGAATTAAAAAATCTAAAAGAAGAAAAAGAATTATTAACCCCAGTTTCACAAGGAATCTTTGTAACTTCTAAAATTAAAGAGGTTAAAGAATTATTAGTTAATGTTGGATCGGGAGTAATAGTTAAAAAAAATGTTGATGATGCAATAAAATTAGTTGAAGATCAATTTGAAGAAATCGAAAATATTAATGAACAATTCACTAATCAAATTCAAGAATATGCACAAAATGTTTCAAGATTAGAAAAAGAATTAGAAGAGTTAATGAAAAATGTTTAAATTTTTTAAAGAAAAACTAAAAAATACAGTAGATAAATTCTCAAAAAGTGTTAAATCCGAAGTAGAAGATTTTGAAGAAATCGAAAAGGAAATTGAAGAAAGCGATGCCCTAGAAAATAGCAAAGAAATTCTTGAAGATGTTAAAGAAACATTAGAAAAACCAATTGATGTTCCAAGAGTAATTGTTGAAGATTTATTAAAAGAAGAAAAAATCAAACAAGAAATTCCAACAATACAAGAAGAACCTGAAATTAAACAAAAAGATGAAAAAACTATAGAAGATACAAAACCTCAAGAAGAATTTAAAGAAAAAATTGTTGAAAATAAAGAAATTAAAACAGAAATTAAAAAAATAATTCCCAAAGAAGAACCCATAATAAAAGAAGAAAAAGTTAAAAAACCATCTTTCTTTGAAAAACTAACATCTAAAAAAATCAGTGAAGAAAAATTTGAAGAATTATTTTGGGAATTAGAAATTATGTTATTAGAAAATAATGTTTCAATGAAAGTTATTGATAAAATTAAATCAGATCTGAAAGAAAAATTAGTTGAAAAACAATTAAAAAGAGGAAAAATAGTTGACACAATTCAAGATTCTTTAAAACAAAGTATAAAAGAAGTTTTAGATGTTGAAAAAATAGACTTGGACAGTTTAATGAATGAAAAACCATTTGTTATTTGTTTTTTAGGAATTAATGGTTCAGGAAAAACAACAACTATTGCAAAATTTGCTAATATGTTACTTAAAAAAAACAAAACTATTGTTCTTGCAGCAGCAGATACATTTAGAGCAGCAGCAATAGATCAATTACAAGAACATGCAGATAAACTAAACGTTAAATTAATTAAACATGATTATGGTTCTGATCCAGCGGCAGTGGCATATGATGCAATCAAACATGCAAAAGCAAAAAAGATTGACGTGGTTTTAATAGATACTGCAGGAAGAATGCATTCAAATATTAACTTATTAGATGAAATGAAAAAAATAATTAGAATTGCACAACCAAATTTAAAAATATTTGTTGGCGAAAGCATAACTGGAAATGATTGTGTAGAACAAGCTGAAAAATTTGACGAAACTGTAGGAATTGATGGAGTTATTCTTTCAAAAGCAGACATTGATGAAAAAGGCGGAGCAGCAATATCGATAAGTTATGTAACCAAAAAACCAATTTTGTTTTTAGGAACGGGACAAAATTATGACGATATTGAAACATTTAATTATGAAAAAGTATTAGAAACATTAGGCCTATAATTCGGTCATATCCAGAATAGATTTTTGAAATAGTATTCAAAAATCAAATTAGCTATATTATTTATGTTAATCATTTTCTTTATGTTATAAAATATCACAGTCCAACCCATTTCTCTTTTCTTTAAGTAATGTAATTTACTTCTCAATTCAGGTTTTATTGATTTTATAGAATGCATTACACTTTCAACAGTGTTTCTTTTAGCATACAGGTCATTTCCTTTTGCACAACGTTTTCGATTATATCCTCCTGGATTTTTTTTATGATTTCTAACTGGTGCAAAAAGCAAATTTCCTTGCTTAACTACTTCTTTGTGAAGTGGTTCACTATCATACCCTCGGTCTGCAAGGATCAAGATATTTTTTTGTTTAAATCTTTGAAAAATAGTTGTTGCACCAAGAGTGTCATGTCTTGGTTTAATTCGTAAAACCCAATCATGAATTATTCTTGTATCAGTGTCTATAAGGATATCTGCCTTAGCATAAGGCACATGGTCTTTATGACCAAAATCTCTAATTCTTTTTTCGTAATGTCTACTTCTTTTCCAAGAATCAATACCAGTTGCATCAATTGCCATAATTGAAGGTGTTTCATTTTTTACCTGAATGGATAATAAGTTTCTTATAAAGTCAAGACCAAAAAGTTTAGTCCAATTATTCAATACTGATTTAGAAGGAATTTCTTTTAAACCCAACCACGAGACCCATTTTGTTTCACAAAATTCTTGTAAAAAATCAATTAATGACTTTTTACTTCGAATATATAAAATTATCAAAGCAATTCTTTGATAATTCGTATAAATCTTAGGGCCTTTGTAATTATAATGGAGTGGAAGCTCCACTTTATGACAAAGTTTAATAATGTGTTCGTTTAACTCTACTTCATACTGGTTTTTAATTGTTTTTTGTGTCATAACTTAAACAATCATTAACCAGTATACAAATCTATTCTTTTCTGGATGAATCCTATAATTCGAAAAGTATTTAAACTAATTAATCAGATTTTTATTGAAGGGGTGAAATTATGAATATTATTGGTGAAGCTATTAAAAGACCTTTTACAGATTTTAAAAAATTAGTAATTGGTATTAT
>Ga0307929_1002523_pt1 | contig 11660 bp, 8 predicted proteins | sample AceLakmetage1330_FD_203160 | JGI IMG/M metagenome (GOLD analysis project Ga0307929, IMG submission 203160) | Saline water microbial communities from Ace Lake, Antarctica - #1330 | ecosystem: Environmental > Aquatic > Non-marine Saline and Alkaline > Saline | place: Antarctica: Ace Lake...
ATTCAATCGCCCAATTGCCTGCTTCATCCCCTCCAATTTTGATGGCAGCATGGATCCTTGGGGACAGTTCGGGGAATATGCTTCCTTTTTGATTCAATTTCATAAGATGCTTTCCGTATTTGTTAAAATCATTCCACAAGCAAAGTTTTGCTGCGCAAAACAATAATCCCGAAAAAAGACAGGACAATGATGTGTCTTTACTTTTATTGCTTTCATCAAATTGGTTGACAATTTTGAGTCCTTGAAGAAAATATTCTTGGGCCTTTTGATATGGTTCTAAGCACTCTTCCTCAGAGACTTTCTTTATTTCTATCAAATAAGAATCGCCCAACTCATAATTTCTTTGATATTCCCCATTCGCATCGTTAATTTGTTTTGCATATTCCAGACTTTTTTGAAAACATTCTCTGCCCCCTATATATTCTCCTTCTTCTATTAATAAATAGCCCAGACCACCAAGACTTCTAGATAAACCGGGTCTATCATTTAATAACTTTTTACGTTCAATACTACTCTTAAACAATCTAATAGCTTCGGAACTGTCATGGTCCATCAATTTCCTTGCAAGTTGATCTTCAGCCCAGGAAGCAAGTGTCTGAACTTGATCGTCATGTCCTGTATCTATTGATCTGATAAGTTTTAAACATTTTTTTAGATCATCAATCCGTTCATCCTTATTGTCTTCATTTATAGCTTTATAAAAATAGACTTCTGCTTTGGCAAATTGATCGATTGATTTTGCCAGTAGTTTTATTATACTTACTTTTCCTTTTTCTCTGTATTTTTTTCTTTTTTCAATATATTTTCTTTTTTCGTTTTCAGAAAGCCAGTCGATATTCCGAACAGCCTCATAACAGCTTCTAAGAAGTACCTTTAACATCTTAATTGAAATATTTTCTTGATGTGCATCAAAATGCACGATACAATTATCTGCAATCTTAAATGCATCCGTGTTCTGGATATGTGCTTTTTCGCAATCTATTAAAAGCATTTCTTCTCCCCGGTTCATGGGAATACCAAGGTAGTCAGCACAGTTTATGGCCATTTCAACATAATTTTTGGCCAAATCAAAATCATAACTCTTTTTTGCCACATCTGCTGCCACAAAGCAACATTGCATTGTTCGCTGGGCATTTAACCCTCCTGAAGCATAGAAATGAATGCATGTATCAAAGATATAATCGACTTCTCTTTCTGTCTTTTCAAAAAAATATTTTGCGATTTCCCCATGAATTTTTTTAACCTTTTCACTAACCATAAACCAGGGAGGCCCCTCAAAAGTAATATTAAAAATATCTCGAACCTTGCTAATCGTCATGGAATCTCTGAATGAGAAACAACCATCCTCTTCTGGGTTATCAAAAACAATTCCAGAAATTTTTTCTATTTTTTCAAGTGTTTCAATAATTCCATCATCTTTCAAACACCCGGAAAGAAACTCAATATTAAAGTTTTCTCCTAAACATGCTGCATATGAAATCACCTTGATTTGTTCTGTGTTTAGCTTTTTTAATTTATCTTTTATCATTGAAATATAACTTTCAGGCTCTTTCAAATTTTCAGGCATATCCGTATTTAAATATTTTCCCATCAGCGTAATTTTATCCATACCAGAATCAATTAAAATTCCACTTTCTGCAAGCATGGAAATATATTGAAACATTGCAGACAGCTTGTTTTCCATCTGAGAATTAAATTTATTTGAAATTAATTGAGCAGATTTCTCTTCCAGGCAAAGGGAATAAATGATCATTTCCTGTAACTCTTGTACATCTGGAAAATCCAATTCAAATGGAGTTATATTCACTATTTGCAGCAACCGATCATTATTTCTCATTCCAATCATGAAAAGAAGCGATAATTTTTGGTTGGGAGGAAATTCGACCAATAAAAATGTTAAAAGTTTTTCAGAGGCAGAATCAATCTCCTGCATATTATCTAAAAATATGACCACCATATTCTTTTCTGTTTTTTCTCGAATATAATTGGCAATCATCTTAAATAATTTTCTCTGTTTTTGTTCATCCATAACTTGGGACGAATCATTATCAAATGTTGAAAGTAAGCTATCGAGTCCGAGAAAAGATGGGATCATATTTACAGGGTTTATAGTATCTCCAAACTTATGAAAAATATCCTGGGACGATACTAAGGGACTAATTAAATTTTCAGGAAAAGCATCCCGGAAAGGTTCATAAGGTGTATCTGCAATTTCATCATTTGTTTGGATGCGGCACTGTCCAATAAAAGCAATAATATTGATATTCCCATCACATGCTTTTTCAATGCGCTTAATTACAGCATTTGCAGCAGCTGTTTTCCCACACCCGGCCGGTCCTGCTATCTTTAACCAGGTGGTTTTAAAGCAATCAACCTGGTTTTCAATCAGTGGAGAAATTATAGGATCAATGGTATCCGTAAATTTTCTAGATTCCCAACACTCATATTTGGATGTCTGAATTTTATAAATGAGTTTCTGGGTTGGCAAAGGGTTCGTTTCATCAAATTTATCAACTGGTGATAGGTCCTTTATTTTTTTCAAGGGCTTAACAGGTTGTTTATCAATATCGATAAGCTTCCAATAGCATACCGCAAGAACAGCAGACAAGAAAAGCAAAATGAACGCCCAGGATTGACAAGGAGACTGCCAATAGTTTTTTAAAGGGAGCGTATCTCCAAAAAACATAGCTCCCCCAAAAAAGAAAAGAACGGGGAGTAAATATATCCCTGATAATAGTGTATTCGAACTGACTTTATACTCACCTTGATCAAGAGCAGAACCAAACCAATAGAATAGGTACCCTGAGATTAAAAAGATGCAAATAATTCTTGCAAATCCATTGAATGAATTCCAATACAACAGAAATGGAGCCAACAAATAAAAACATACCCCAATTGAAATAGACACTAAAATAGCAGCCCCATTGCCCGTGATTTGAAAATCCTCATCAATGCGGCATAAATATTTGTTTAACTGTAAATAAATCAATACAGGTATAAAAAAGATTGCGATGCCAACCAGACATGGCCACCAAAAAGAAATAAAAAACAGAGTTTCCGGCACAGGTATAATTTTGGACAGCATTGGTACAATTGCCCATGGTGAAATTCTGCCAATCAAATAAGCAATCATAGGGACGATAATAAATTTACCTGAAAGACTGAAAATTTTTTTTCTATTACCTTTGTAAACGATCCATCTAAACGTAATAATAGAGATCAAAAAGCCAATAAAAAAAGAACTTATTATCGGCCAAAAATATTTATTCCTGTTTCTACTGAATCCCTGCTGGAAAAAAGTTTGAGTCGGTTTGCTATTATTAAAATGATATACATGCCCTTCTGTGAGATAAAAATAATTATCATTAATAACATCTATTTCATTCACGGATACAATCATCAACTCGTTGCAATCAAATCCCATATATAATTTGTTAATTATTTCACTCGGTAAAAAACCAATACCGGCTTTAAAAATTTCATACTCTTCCTTTGTCAGATACTTTTGAACTTCCTGGGAATTATGTACAAAAAACTTTGGTAGAGAACCAAAGATATATAATATTTCCTGTTCCAGAGCTATGTTTGGCTCCTTGTCTTTTAGTTTCTCTCCTGTATTACTGTTGAAAATGACATTTAATTGGGGTTTTGCATTCCATTTAGTCACAACATCACGCGCTAATTTTAAACCGGCAGATGTGGCAGCCATTACAGCAGGATCATCAACAAGTTCATAAGTACCTAATGTCAACGCATCAGAAAAAATATTTGGCACTAGCATTCTTACAATCGGGAATACACCATGCAGGGTATCAAAGTGTACCTCCATCTGGTTTAGAAAATCTTCGCGTAAGATATTAATTTCATAAAGTAATTTATCAGACTCTTTTGTTTTCTCTAAATCCTTTACAATGTCTTCAGCTGCTTTAATATGATTAAGACCTCTGTAAAATGATTCCATATCACCTTTTTCTGATAGCCCAAGCCAAAAATAGGTGTTTGCATGTCTAATTTCATTTTCAGCATCTTTTAATGTTGAACTACCCGCAACACCAGATAAAACCAAAGCGATAACAATGATTAACCCTAAATATCTTTTTACAAATGGCATTAATGGAAATCCTTTATAACTTAGAATCATTATGTTCAATCATGATGTGTAGTCTTTCTAAATATTATAATTGTATATACCATAGTTTATACTGTTATTGCTATACTTATGCCAGCAGCAACACTGTTATTCAAATGAAATGCATGGTCAAGAAACTGTATGTATAATATGGCAAAGCTGCACCTTCCACAACCAGCGTCAAGACCATCTCATTTTTAGATTGTTCCACCATATGCTTTAGATGTTCTGTATGCTGATCATTCTGTCTGATTTCTATTTCTTGCTGTAAGGCTTCATTTTTTTGTTTATGAATATTACTGATAATGTATTCAAGTTCCGTTGTTGCCTGTTGGACCTCTTTTAAAAGGTTTGCAATTCCTAACACCTCCTGCAAGGTCTTATAATACATCTGGTGGTTTATCAAAGATGTCGGTTGCTGAAAAAAAGTACGCAAATAGAAATTGGCAACTTCAGCTCTTATCCTGTACAAAGCATCTGCACTCCCCCCAATTTCTATTGTCCCTTCAATGGTAGAGAATTTCTTTATCATCGACAACGATGGAGTGGCTCTATCCAAACCAATTGCCAATGGTCACCAACACATATCTTTGATGAATGGAAAGTAAGTATAAATAGTATTAAACAGGGGTACCTGAATTGGTCTTGAAGAAAAATCTGATTTTCTGCGGGCTTAACTGATGCTCTTTTTGTAGACGTACAGCGTATTCTCAATCTGACAAATGAAGATAGGGATCATACATTTCAACATATTCAATCTGCGAGCACTGAATCAAGATGGGCAACACGTGCACCGGAGTTGGTTTCGCGATCTAAGGAACGGCTGAAAAAAGCATTTCACACGGGTCTATTTTCTAAACGGACACCGCTTGGAAATCAACTGGAACAATTATTGGAAAATGCAACTTCATTTCTCAAAAGAATGGGTTAAAAAATAAAGGCTCATGTCGCGTTTTGGGGTTTTTTTGAATTTGGTGGAAAAAAATAAAATTTCAATTACATTAATGATCCTTATGATGATAGATATCCGCTTAACTACTATAGTTACCCTCATATGGATTGATACTGTTTTTTTAACTTAAGACCTCGCTATCGTCATCAATTTCTTCATATAACTTAGTGTCTTCAATCCAATATTTTTCTTCTTGCATAACAACTTTTGCAATCAAACTTTTAAATGTTCTGGTTGTTACCTTTGTAAATGATGCAGGCAACTGTTCTCGGAAATTTTTCATTGTAAAATCACAATGGTCTGCCATATAGTTTTTTACAACTCCCCAACATGTTTCTATTGGCTGAAGCTCCGGGTGATATTGTGGAGTTCGCAGGATGGAATGCCCAGCAGGGGCGAGATGATAAACTCGTCTGTTAGTCTACAAGATCTGAGCTGAGAGATTTATTTGGAGAGGAAGGTTAAGATCAGTTGAAACAGGCGGAGTAAGACCTGATTAGGGTCTGAAAGTGCTGCTATCCTGATCGGCCACATAAATTTCCGAATGAAGTTAACAGGAAAATCCAATGTGGGAAATCCACATGTTGGGTTTGACGTGGCGGGAGCTGGAAACGTGACTTTCTGTTACGCGCGCCAGTTCTCGACCCTACCTCTGGGGGACCTTTGCATAAAACTTTATCTTTCATCTATACCAATAAATCAAATTCGTGATATATAAAATTGCAGGTGTTTCTATCTGAAATAACAATATTTTCAGAACAGATTTTTTAAAGAAACAGGATCAATTTGGATGGAATATTAAGATATGGATAATAATATTCATAAAAAACCCAAAGGGGTTGGCAAGAGTAGTTTTGAACTGATCAACCCGGATCTTTTGAAGGATATGCTACCGCTGAAATCAGGATATACTGTTCTTGATTTAGCCTGCGGGAAAGGCACATATTCCATCTTCCTGTCCAAAATTGTTGGTGAAGGAGGACTGGTTTATGCTGTAGACTTGTGGAAAGAAGGGTTGCAGATCCTGGGAAAAGAAATTGAAAAACAAAATATTACCAATATTCTGACTCTCCTGGATGATGCTACAGAAGAAATTGAAATAGATGATTACAGTGTTGATGTCTGTTTGATGGCAACTGTGTTACATGATTTTGAAAAAATGGATAAGTCCGGTGCTGTATTGAAACAAATCAAAACTATACTAAAGCCCGGTGGATGTCTCGCCGTTATTGAGTTCAAAAAAATTGAAGGTCCTCCCGGTCCACCTATCAAAATACGGTTATCTAAGGATGAAGTTGAAAAAATTGTATCTGGGTATGGATTCAAAAAAAGGTAGCTTTGTTGATATCGGGGATTATAATTACCTAATGATGTTTCGATCATTATAAAAAAGCCTATTATGAGGATTTCTACATGAGTAACGGATTATCAGATCACATTTATATAAGCAGGAACTTGTTATTTAAACAATGGCAAGAAGGACAGATATCCAAGTCAGAGTATGAAATTCTTTTTAAATCAATAAAGGTAGAGTCTCAGGTCATTCGCTCAATCCAAGATGTAATCGAACTTAAACAAAAGATATTATCTGAACAAGGCAAAGATACCAAGGCATATGAAGGTATCAATCTTTTCGATGGATTTAGGATTGACCCAAGACAAGAATTCCATAACTGTAAAGAACAATATAAACAGATTGCAGCTAAGGAGTGTTATTCTTGGTCTCAGAAATCCGACAATAAAAACAAATGCAGCGACTGTGAATGGTATGAAAAGGTTGGAAAAATTTTCGAATAAATTGAGGAAATAACTAATGGGGCTTCTTGATCAATTATTGTTGAAACTGCATGAATCACGAAGACTATACCGAAAAGGAGAAATCTCCGAATCAGAATTTATCAAAATTCGAAAACAAGCCCATAATGAACGTTTGAAGATAAATTCCCAGATAAAGACTCTTAAAAGTGAGATCAATATAGCTCTTTCTAAAGGCAAAGAAGGTGCTGATCATGCAATGCAGATATTTGAACAAGCGAACCTATTAGACGTGTTCCAAATTGATCCTCGTGATGAATTTTATACCTGTGAAAGACGTGGTGGAATATTTGTATTACCTGATGATTGTATGTTATTTTTACAGGACGAATCCGATTCGGGAAAATGCACAGGGTGTGAGCATTTAGAAACCGTAAAAAGACTTTTGGAGGAACCGATGACTGAAAAGGAAAACAAAGCAGACATTCAAATCGTTGATGAAAAACTCATTAATGACGCCGTTAATTTTATTAATGAAAAAGCAAATGAGACTCTTTACAAAGGATCAATAAAAATCGGTGGATACATCCTTGAAAAATTTTTTGAAAGTGATCCGAAACTGGCATCCTCCAAAAATCCCAAAAAACAGCAGAGTTTCAATAAGCTATGTGACCGGGAGGATCTTATAGTTCATCCCAACCAGTTAGGTTTAATGGTCCGTGTAGCCTCCCAGGAACAATACTTTATAGAGGAAAATATTGATAGGAAAGCATTGGCCTATACCCATAAAGCATCATTCGTAAAGATGGATAATGGTGTCAAAAAATCCAATATGGTCAATAAATGCATCAAAGAAGAATGGACCACAAGGCAGCTTGAAGAAGCTATAAAAAAATATTTAAAGGCACTTCCTTCATCCTCCAAACCTTCGCTCATCAGAACGACAAAGAAATATATCACGAAAATTGATAACATTTTAAAGACCGTTGATGATACAGAATTGGATTTTGATGCAGATGATATTTCTAAAATGACCGGTAAAAAGCGTGAGGCACTGAAAACATACCTCTCAGATCTCGAAGCAAAAGCAAAAGAAGGTATGAACAGGTCTAAAACTGTATCAGAAAGATGCGGCAAGGCTCTGGAGGAATTGGCTAAGATTGAAGTAGAGAAAAAGAAAACTCCTGTTAAACGTGGAAGGCCTGCAAAGAAAAAATAAATACAACTACAACAGCGCCGTTGGAGTAGAATTATATAATTAGGGTTGGGTATAGATGACAAAAGAAGAACTGATTGAAATTTTAAAACGTGTGTTAAAAAGAGAATCTGACCTGGAGTTCCTATTGAAGTTGGATGAAGCCGAGTTGGAAACATTGGTTGCTGTCATCAGGGACCGGGTTGAAGGATGATTTAAATCCAAAGAACCTTATTCCCCAGTTATTTTATATAAGAATATTTTTCTATCGGTATTAGTGGATCTATTTATGGGCCTCAATCTTGCGATTTATAGATCTGGAGGATATCAAATAAAGGCTTTTTTAGAGTGGGCAATTTTACAAATAAAAATATATGGAACGGCAGTGTCACCAGTATTGGTAAACACCACCGTCCAGTTTAACTTTTCAGTTTAAATTAATCTCATCCAGAAAACGTGATTTTTTTATTGACCTCCCCTGATATTTCTGAGGGTATGAAAGATACAATTTCTGCATCGCTCTACTCATGGATACAAATCCAATACGTCTTTCCTCTTCAACATCCCCTTGTTTGTTGGGTAACACACCCTCCATCCATCCTATGACAAATACCACCGGGAACTCCAATCCTTTTGATTTGTGTATTGTCATTAAGGACACACCATTTTTATCTTTGCTCTGTTCTTCCTTGAACGAATCCGTATAATTTAGCAATGAGTTAATGTCGGTGTATTTGTTTGCTGCTATCTGCAACTGGTTAATATTTTCAATCTTACTGTCATCAGGAGATGGGATATCATCCTCGGCAATAAATCGGTCATAGTCCAAACTCTCCCTGAGTATATGAACCATTTCAGATGGTTCAATTTTATCTTTATTTTTTATCAAAGGATCAATGATACTGATAAACTCCTTCACATATTTTATAAGATACGGAACATCAATTGGTATGGATGTTAATCCTTGATACAAATTGACATTTCGTTTCTCAGCATACGTTTCCAGTTCTGTTATAAACCGCCGGCCGATATACCGATTGGGAATGTTGATTACATTTTTTAATGCATCATTCCCGTCGTTAGAATCAGGATCGTTTATCAGCCGAAGGTAATTCAGCAATACTTTTACTTCAGGCCTTTCATAAAATGATTGACCATTTTCAATATGATAAGGAACCTTGTTTTGTTTCAAAGCATCCTCAATTACCCGGGACAAATTGTTTGCCCGGTAAAGAACAGCAATATCCTTGTGCTGCTGACCCGCTACTTCTGTCAGGTCTTTTATCTCGTTAACCACCTGAACACCCTCATCCTCTTCATTAGAGCATTCCAGGACAATAATTTCATCTCCTGGAGGATTATTGGTCCTCAAAGTCTTTTCAATCTTTTTGGTATTATGACTGATCAGATTTTGACAAGCTTCCAGTACCTGGGGAGTAGATCTGTAATTCATATCGAGTATGAATTGTTTAGAATTTTTAAAGTTCTTATTAAAGTTCAAAATATTGCCAACACTGGCACCGGTGAAGCTGAATATGCTTTGCCAATCGTCAGCACATACCCAGAATGAACTGTCTTCATTTGAAGTATCAATCAATTCTTTTAAAAGATGCAGCTGTGCAGGATTCGTGTCCTGGAACTCATCTACAAGTGTGTGCTTATATGTATTCTGATATTTCTTTTTAATCTCCTTATTATTTTTCAGAAGGGTAAGGGTTTCAATCAATAAATCATTAAAATCCATTAGCAGTTTTGTACGTTTGTCATTTTCATAGGCAAGGTAAACATCGGCAACTTTCATCATGGTATTATCACCATCATAAAGAGCTTTGAACTCATCAATGGTGATCAGATTATTCTTTGCCAGTCCAATTTCTCGCAGGACCATCCCTGATGGAATATTCCTGATCTTCAGTTTCTTTAATATCTTTTTTATGAACTTGATTTGATCTGAACCGATTAACAGTTCAAAGGATCTTCCTTCATTTTTTAACAAATTCAAACTGAAGGCATGAATCGTTGATAACGTTACCCTTGATGCTTGATCATTTAATACCGGCTGCAACTTTTTGCGCATGGCAAGGGCTGCATTCCGGGTAAAGGTTAGTCCCAATATGGATTCAGGTGGAATCCCTTTTTTTACCAGATTGCCAATTCTATGGCTCATAGTAAGAGTTTTCCCCGCACCGGGCACTGCAATTACACATGCAATGCCATGGGTAAAATCTGATGCGGCTTTTTGTTGATCATTCAATCTAATGACCATTGATAGCCTCCTTATTCATTGTTGAACCAGTTGTCACAATGGGATTTGTAAGAGCATCCAGAACATCGCCATGAATTGTCATTAGGTACGAAGACTCCTTTAAGAATACCGTCATAGACATACTTAATCTTCTTCAATGCTCTGACAGTATGGTCATAAGATCGACAAGTATAGATTTGTTCAAATTTTGGTTTCTGAGTTTTTATCAGACAGTCAAATTTTAAATTCACCTCACGGTCTGCATATCCATTTGCTTTCGCAGCAGTATAATAAACAGTAAGTTGAAAATTTTTATCAACTTCATTCAGGCTCATTGCCCTTTTTGAAGTCTTGTAATCAGTAATGATTAATGTTCCATCAGGATCTTCTTCAACGAGATCCATGACACCGATTAATGGAATGTCCAATCCGTCAATGTGAAATTTAAACGGTTCTTCAATAGCCACAATGGTATTATCATCTTCAGGGACACTTTTTATAAACTCTGTGAGAAGTTTAACGCCCTGGCTTAATAATACCCTGTAACTTTTTCCTTGCGAGTATTGAATACCATCATTATCTTTTGCTGATCTTTCCCAGTCTTGTTTGAACATTGTTTCCATATCCTCAGATGATAGGAAGTTTCCCATCATTTTCTCCTGGTTAAATTCAGCAAGAATTCTGTGGATGCTTGATCCAAAGACGAGGTTATCTGATACAAAATCAGGTTTTAGTTTTTCAATCTTTGAAAATTTATATTGCAGTCCACATTCAATATAAGAACTGACAGAACTGACTGATAAATGCGGTTGCTTTCGTAACTCTATAATATCCATACAATTACCTTTATTGATATGATTCAGGAAATGGGCGCAGCAATAGCGTACGCCCGTATCCCTTACAAATTGTTAATGGTTAAATTAAGCTGCCTGCTGAAGGTCTCTTATGAAAACCGAGGCACTGGAAGAATCCAGATATTCAAACTTTACATTGAATGACTCTATGGACAGATTAGTCAGATCATCTTCTGATAAGCCTCTGCGCTTTCCTAAACGAATTATAGCAGTTTTCTGAGCAACGCTCATCTTGGGTCCGTCTGGGGAGACGGTTGTTTCAGATGATTGTTTTGGCTCTTCTTTCGGGTTTTCTTTTTCCTTCTTTTGGGCAATCTCAGTTTCCTTTTGGTTGCCTGCAGTTTTAGTTTTTCCATCAACGGTTCCAGTATTTGATTCAGTCTTTTTAGCTGACCTGGTGTTTGATGTACGATTGTTTTTAACTGGTTTAGCATTTTCGATTTCATCAATATTTCCTAATTCTTCTAAACAGGTTATTCCAACGTTTGTCATGTCCCTAAAAGCTCTTGCTTTGGCACGGGTTGCAGCCA
>Ga0307929_1002525_pt1 | contig 11658 bp, 24 predicted proteins | sample AceLakmetage1330_FD_203160 | JGI IMG/M metagenome (GOLD analysis project Ga0307929, IMG submission 203160) | Saline water microbial communities from Ace Lake, Antarctica - #1330 | ecosystem: Environmental > Aquatic > Non-marine Saline and Alkaline > Saline | place: Antarctica: Ace Lake...
TTAATTGCATCTACAAAATGTTTTGTTACTACATCAAATATGTCACCACCTTTCTTTTGTTTTTCTTCCCAACATTTAGTGCATGGCAAATCATTCATTTATTTAACCTCCTTAAAAAATAACACCACAAACGGCAAAGCCGCAAGCATCAAAGACAACTCCAACCAATGCTCACCAAACGAATTAGTATTAACACAAACAATAAAACCATGAAACGAAGCCAAAACAAACAACCAAAACAAATACAAAAAACTAGCACCAACAACAGCCAAAGCCAACAATTCATAAAACTTCATAGTCAATACCTCCTCATTTACGCTCCACCCATTTAAACCCCTAAAGGGTAATGTTGCAGAGAAAATTAATAAATTACTCATAAAAATATTTGGACGCCTAGACACACAACCCATCACAAACCAACCAGACTAGCTATAAACACATCAATTGAAGCTATGCTCCGCCGGAGGCGGAGTATGGGCGACCAAAGGGAGCCCATAGTGGCTCTCAAAGAGACACATAACATCATCTATAATACCCTTTACCAAAGACAACGACACTATATTGAGGTTACCCTCAAGGTGAGCCACGTTATGTGGCTTCCTCAATATCTTGTTGGTGGCTGCAGGCAGGCATTTACGCTTATAAGACTTAAATGACTGTCCCAGTTCGCCCAAAGCGATGGCCCGACGGGGGACAAAGGATAAAGGGTAAGCAGACTCAAAGGCTGCGTTAATAAAACCACTAAATAGAGCGAAGCGAGGCATTGTGCCTAAGTGCCAGCCTGCAGTCATAAGTCCTCGTTAGTGAGAGTTACATCACTGGTGCCCACTCCAACCTTTATCCAACCTAAGTCCACTAGTGCCCTTCTATTGCTGTTGTACGCCCTCATGCTAGTTCCTATCTCATACATGATGGCTCTTTTAAGCTCGATCCACTTAACGATGTCTTGTTTAGGGTTGTGCTTTCTTATTCTCCATAGTACTCTTTCAAGCTTCTCAACACTCATTTACAAGTACACCTTCTTCTATGATAGCCGCATACTGGGCAGATACAGCTTATGCTTGTTATCTTTGGCTCGTCACTCATTCTTTATTCTCCAGTTTATAGCATCTTGTGCTTATTGTTTGTAGTTTCTCTGCCATTCTTGCTAGTTTTTCTTTCATGACTATCACGCCATCATTATTGTTTTTGCTTGCTGCTTCTATTCCTCTTAGTACTAGTCCTCTCCATGGTATTCCTAGGATTCTTTTTGCTTCTTTTGTTTCTTCGCTTACGTATATGCATATGCTTTTCATTGGTTCTACCATTTTGTTTTGTCCTCTTTCATCATTCTTAGTAGTTCGTCGTAGTAGCATGGTTTGCATTTGTTGTTGCTATAGTTCTTTCTTTTTGTGTGTATGCATTCGTTATCGTTCATAGTTTGTGCCTCTTTACTATTCTTGTTATTGTGTAGTTCATTCTTTCTTCGAATTGAGTCATATTTTTTATATGATTCATTGAGAAGTTTTTGTTGTAGTACTTTTTTGTTAATGTATTGTATGTATCATAAAATTTAGTTACATCGCTTATATTATTTATTACGTCGTTTATGTTTGCTGTTTGTTCTTTGTTGTTTATCATTTTCTATTTTTGTTTATGTAATATCTAAACTCATTTTTTGAAAGCATATCTTTGCTTGTGAAATGTTCAATAATTAATAATAATATTTCATCATGATTAAATTTCATAGTTTGTACCTCTTTGTTATCACGCACCACAACTAAACAGTACCAAAACAGACTAGAGCTGAACTTGGCTTCACCTGTAATAGTTTAATTGTTTTTACAAGTTACTAACTCAGCATAGTTTCACACTTGGTTGTGCAGATATCTCGATCTTAATGTTTTTCACTTGTGGTGTTTCGTGATTATATCATATAATGGTGGTACTTCTATTTAATACTTTCGTTTTTATAGTTTATTATATATTATTATATTATTATTTACTTCATGTAAAGTAGTAGTAGTAGTATATATATCATATAAATGGTTGTTTAAGGGTGGAGAAATAGTACATCAGTGTATAATTAATTAACAATAACTAAGAAATAAAGTAAATCTATCAATAAAATTAGAAAACACCTAAAGAATTATTTAGTCATGTAAGTAATTCAAAAAGAAAGTTGCGTTCTTCAAAGTAACATTTGCTAAATCAGTAATATTTCTTATTTCCATACGGTAAACGTCGCCTGCTATTGCTTCCATGAAGAAAGATAAGCTAACACAAGTAAAGTTGCCTAGTCCTTTAGTGCTGGCTCCAATGTGATAACTACTCATAACACCAGTGGTGGTGTTGTAAAGTCTTATTTGAAAGTCTTTACCAGCTAAACCACTCATACTTATACTAAGATTACCATAATAATTTCCTGTGTTGGCAATTATCATAGTATCATTTATTAGTGTTAAACCATTAGCGTGTAGTCCAGTCCATAAATCATTCGTCGCATTAGTTATGTGGTACCATGTGTTTTGTACTCCGATAGCTATCACTTCTGCTACGTCTTGAAATCCGCCGTAAGCGTGCCAAGTTGCTCTTTGACGCATCATATCACAGTAAGACTCTTTAGTGTTTACGACCTTCGTTCTTATGTGTGGGTCAATGTTCTCTCGAGGGTTATCGTAACCAGCCGCACCTTTTGGTGTGGATCTACGAGAAACCGATTTAAAAGCATTAGAAATTTTCAAGGCGCTTCCTCAATCACCACAGTTGTAGCTTGTAAACCATTACCGCTTGGACTAATTAAATAAATGTCATTCGCCGAAGTACGCGCAGCAGTAATAGCTTTAGTTATATCACTATCAACTATACCTATGTGAACGCCAGTTGCACCAGCACTACCAGTTAAATCTCCTATAGAATCATTAAAATCAGATGTAAGATTAAATTTATGTATTAAATTATCATCAACATCTTCATTATTTGCAATTTTTAACATTTGTGCCGCTGTTAAATTATTATTAAAAATTCTAAAATCTTTTACCACTCCATCAAAAAAAATAGTGTAACCAGTTCCAATAGTTCCGATATAACTGGTTTTTCCAATACTAGCAACACTAGCTCCAACTTTTAAACCATCAATATAAAAATCAATTACTGAACCATTATAAACATAACCTAAAGTAACCCATTCATTAGAACTAAAACTTCCTGCAGTTGCGATTGCATCAGTTCCATCACTAAACTCCATTCTTAATTCGCCTGAAGTGCCTACAAAACCTATCCAATTATCTCCACCCGGAGAACCACCAATAATCCCAACTCTAGTTTGTGCATTGTTACCAGTTCTTTTTAATACTTTCATAGAATAAGTAAATACTCCAAGAGTTTCAGTGTTAGCCGATAATGTTATTACATCATCAACACCATCGAAGATTGCTCCTGCTTTAGCGTTTGGACTAGTTATATCTGTTGTTGCATCACCTGCAGCCATGTTTATGCTTCCTCTACATTAACGATTATTACCATTAAGCCGTTTGCGCTGCTGCACATCAACCATTTGTCGTTCGCGGTTGTTCTCATCGCGGTCACGGCTGCGCTTATAGCGACTGCGTTTGCTGCTACTAGTCTTGTTTCTACGTCTCCTGCTGCCATCTTCTATGGCCTCGTGTCGTATAATGGTAACCAGTATGTTGTTCCGTTATAGCTGATTTGTATGTTTGCATCGCATAAGATATCACCCGCAGCGCTATCAGATAGCGTTCCAGCAGTTGTGTTAGCAAACTCTTTGACTGCTAATACTTTTATTTGTTCAACGCTCATTTTTTCTTCCCTCGTTTAAATATATTCTTTTTCTTTGACTCACAATTTTCAACTTTTGGTATTGGGTCGCCAAATTCTTTGACTAGTGAAGGGTCTATTTGGTCAAAACGACCAAGAGACACCAATTTATTGTAAGTCGCTCGCCTATTAGCTTCCGACATTTTTAAACTCCTGTTATTTTACAGATTGCATCGTCGTTCACAACTTGTATTTGTCCTACTTCCCATGCTCTAATAGTTGTTTTTATTCCGGGGTCGTCGATAGTTTGTACGCTTAGTCCAACGACTGATTTCCATGTGCAAGCTTCTTTCGCAATAACTATTTGCGCACCGCCAACAGTTACACTATTACTTGAGATTACAGTTAGTCCAAGTAAAGAACCAACCACACCATTCTTAGTTACGCTGTCAGTGTAAAACTGTCCTGCATTTCTAATGTTTGGATTACCAAGTAGTTGAGCGTAGTTTGTTGGGTGAACTAGTAAGAATCCATTTTTATCAGGGTTGTAATTATCGATTGCAATCAAAGCTTTACCATCTAAGATATCTTGAATTGGGTCTCTATCCGCAATTATTGCATTATTCCAAGTAGCATTTGCTGCTTGAATATTACCTGCTTCACTAACTATTGCTGCTGCGATTACATCATCAACGCTTTTAGTGATTGCTCTGCTAACACGTAATAGTGTTCTTGCAATCATAGGGACGTTGTTTGTTTTAATATCTTCCCATGATAGTACTGCTTCCATTGCGTGTTTAACGTTTCGACCACTAGTTTTAGTCCATGTTACTTCACCATAAGGGAAGTTTGCAAGTCTAGGCACACCTTCAACTGTTCCGCTGGCTGTAGTGTCTTTTCCTGTTAAGTCTGCTGCTGTTTCTTTATAATAAGTTTCAGTCCAAGCATTAGAGCTTTCAATCATACAAAGTTGTTTCATCTTGTACTCTTGCAAAGCGAATCCTTTGACTATTCTTGAAAAGTTTTCTTTTCTGATATCTGCCATTCCTGTTGAATCACTCATTTTCTAATCCTCACCATGCCAGTTGAACCAACCCCTATTTGCTCTAAAGCATACCCTAAAGCCCATCCTTTCTCAACATCAAGAGTAGAAGATAATGCTATAGTGTTATCGTTAGCCGCAAGACTTACGCCATCGCCAATCTCACATTGAGTAGTAGCGCATTTTAATTGGAAAATTCCGTTTGTATAAACTGCAATACTTGTTTGTCCGTCATTAGCAACTTTCTCTGCTGCTGCAACGCCAACAAGTGGAGTGTCAACTGCGCTTGCAAGTTTCACTGTACGAGGAGAAGTTAATTCCATAACTGTTCCTTTTTCAATTCCTGTACCATCTGCTACAGTGTAACGAATTGGGTCTCCCTGATTACCTAATAATTCTACGATTATTGCTTCATTAGCCATAATTAATCACCTTTAGTTACTTAACTACTGGTTTATTAACTATTTAAATGTTTTTATTTATAAATAGAAAACTCGGTGAGTATGTATGAGTTGGTAGAAATGTCTCACCGAGTTAAAGAGGGGTGATAGTTATAGTTCTATATCTTCATAACCTGTTCCTTTCAAAAAGGATCTAGCGTTAGCGATTTCCTTTTCTTCTTGAGTTAGTTCTTTTGTTTTGCCCTCTGTTGTTGTGTGTCCGCCGAGTGTTTTCTCGACCATCATCTTCTCTTGTCTTTCAACTAGTTTAAGTGTTTCAGCGTTTGCGCGCTCTAATCTTTCAGCGGCTTCGTTCGCACTATCCACTATGTTGTCTCCTACTTCTTCGACAGGTGGCGTTACGACTTCTTCTTCAGCCATTTTTAATCACCCGTAAGCGGAATAACAACGTACCGAGTGTTTAATCCTTCGCCGTTCTTCTTAACTCTAACAGCTTTCAAACCAGGCATATCTGCGATGAACTCTTGAATTTGTCCCATTACGCTCATGGCGATGTAGAATTCGTTACCTTCAATAGTTGCGATGTAACTTTCGTACTCTTCCTTTGTCCCTTCTTTAAAGGTTTTTAATTCTATTTCTGCATTAATTGGTACTCTATCCAATACTGCAACATTACTTATTGTTTTAGCCACAAATTTAGTGGCTGCTTCTTTTAAATCCATTTTATATTCCTCCTTAATGAACGTAATTTATAATAATCCGAAGTTTAATTTGCTCGGCGCACTATCCGCTCTAGTTTTTGCAATCTCTTTGTTTACTTCAAACCAGTAATCCTGTTCTTCTTTTCGTTTCTTCGCTGCTTCTTTCTCTCTTTGTTTTGAAATATCACTCCAATACTTTTCGTCTGCTGCTCGGTCGGCTGCTTTAGCTGCTTTTTTTTGAGCTTCAATATTAGCATAATATTCCTCGTCAGCGATACGTTCAGCTTCTTTGTTAGCAACTCGTTCATTTTCTATTCGAGCATACATTTCAGTATCAGTCTCGCCAGTTTCAGCTTGAATCATCAAGTTTTGTAGTGCTTTTCGTCTTATAGTATTTGTTAGTTCAGCTGCTTCTGCAAACTTTGAAGCTGCTTCTATTGCTTCATCATAAGGTAAACCTTGAATGTACTCTTCACTTTGCATTAAAGTAACTAATTCTTGTTCCATGTCAAGTGCTAATGATGCATCAGCCCAATTACCATCTTTTACAGCAGTTGAATAAGCAAAACCTAAGTTTTGAATAGTCTCTTCACCTAAGAAGCCAGTGAAAACCTTAGTTCCAACCACGTCTTTATATAAAGCAACTCCACCCATAGTTAAACCGAGAGTGGTCGCAATACCTGCAATCCACTTAGTCATAGTCTTAGTTTTCTTAGTGTTTTGAGCGATAGTTCCAAGATAACCAACTGAACGAGAATCAAGTCCTACACCACCAACTTGTAAAGCTTTATTACTTGCAGCAATAGCTTTTCTAGCTTTATTTATTTTTTCAATTTGTCTCATAGTTTTAGGTGATGTAACTATTGTGTTCAATCCATTAATAGTTTTAATATTAAAACCTTTAAGTCCTGCAGCGGGTGCTATTCCTTGCTGTGTTCCTTCCGGTAAATTAATTGGGTTAGTCACAAAATCTTTAATCTTCTCACCGATAGTTGGGTCAAACCCACCACTTGCACCTGCACCATCAAAGCTTCCACCACCTAAAGTAGGTGGTTTTTGGATTGAATCACCATACTTAGGCAATCCATCACTAGTATTAGTATCAGATAAAAGTTTATCAGCAATCTTTTGCTGACTAGAAAACTCATTAGTTGACTTGCTAGGTGTCGAAGTCGGCTTGCTAGGTGCTTTCTTAGGTTGGTGTGTAACTTTAATAACGTTGCCACTCTTTCTCTTCTTTCTTCTTTCTTCTAATCTTTTCTCACGACTAGTAATCTTACCCCTTCCACCTGCACTCTTTGCTCTTCTGCTTACCATTTTTAAAGTCTCCTTAATTCTTCTTTATCAATAAAGCGATTTAACGCTTTAGTATTATTACTAATCACTTTCTCAGTACGAAGCATAAACCAAAGACAAACAGCAATCGGAAAACCAACAGTAGTTATGATATTCGTGAACGTTTCAATCATTGTTTACCCTCCAACTCGCTCGTGGTGTCGCTAGGCTGATTAGCAACTAAATCAGGCTGCTTTTCGCCACTGCTAATTAACTCATTCTGTAAACTAGCAGGGAAAGTTAGTTCAATCTCAAGATTTAACTGACCCAATATTTGCTCTTCAATATAGAGCTGTTCAGCCTTCACACCCTGCTCATAAGCCAAATAAACGATTTTCCCACTTGCATCAGTAAACTCTTTAGCATTACCAACGATAATCTGAGGCACACCAACCGCTTGAAAGAAGTAGTCGTTCAACTGGTTAATCCAAGCAAGAGGATTAAGCGTTGCATTAGCCGCAGTTGTAACGAGTTCTGGTACAACTGCACCTTTAGGAATATACATATTCTCACCCGCACCCTTAGCCGCATCGTTTTTAGCTTTAAAAGCTGCAATCTCCGCTACGTTATCAGTGTCTAAGTGAAAAATCCATAAAGGATCTATATTTCTGTGAAGCACACGCTTCCAATCATTCATTGCTTCGTTACGAGCCAAAATAAGCCATTTAAGAGAATCAATAACTCTGGTGCCATGAATCTCGTCAGCCATTCGCTGGTGTGATAAATGAAAAATGTCTTCAGGTTTAAATTTTTGATTAGGAATATCAGTTTTTGCAACTTGTTCGTAACGCTTAATTCGTCCTTTTGAATCTTGAACTATGACCATCGAAGATGGATCAACAGGTTTAAGATTGACGAATACACCATTCTTATCACGCACAACCTCAGCGTAACTATCAGCACTGATAGTCTTAACCTTAATCATGTTCTTCAAAATAGAGTTAAAAGAATCTTTCCCATTACCCTTAACAGCCATTAATAACATCTCAGTCGGCTCGTCAGCAGTGAAACCCGCACCCATAGTCCAGGTTGCTTTTGTATCAACAGCGATTTTAAACTCAGGAATAGTCTTATAATAACCATAATCAACACTCCAAAAAGTGTTTTGCCAAGTAAACTCTTTTTGACCGCCTGCACCATCAGTAGACACGGGGTCAACGCTGTAATCAGTGATTGCATTAGTTAAATCACTCGCAATCGCACTTCCTATATTAGTATCAGGCATATTTATTTCATCTTCTCCTCAATCCTTAAAAGAACTGCTAGAATAGCCTTCTTAAGAGGCACTTCACCGCAGTCAAGTAAATCAATTTCTTTAAGTTTATCTTTATATTTATCCTTAAACTTTTTCATTATGTCATCGCCTTTACAATCTTAACATCAAAAATCTTAGTACTAATAGCACTATTACGAATAGTTACATCTAAATGGAATCGAATGTATCGAGCACTAAAATTAGCACTTAAATTACCAATTTTAGTCTGAGTAACCTCAGCCGCCAAAGTTAAAGTATCTATGTTAGTCCAAGTAGCGTTATCATCACTGTACTCAACCACTAAACTAGCCGTATCCGGGCCTGCAGTGTTAGAAAGAGAATAATAACAAGTTAAAACGACGTTTTGACGACGAGTCAACATATCAAAAGTGATAGTTTTAGTACCAACAGCTGAAATAGAGTTACCAACAAACGTAGTGATATCAAAATCCCAAATCGCAGAGATGTAACCAGTCGTTAAATCACCACTAATCACACTCGACTCAGCCAAATTAGAGCTACTAGTAGCTGCAAAGCCATCATCATCAAATAATTGGGTTACACCCTTCAATAAACCACCTAAAACCATTGTTTCAAGCTAAAAAGTTTGTCACTTTTAGGCACCCCCCCCTCATTTTTACTTCCAAAAACACTTACTAAACCAAGATATAACATTTCCTGCGCTACATCCAAGCCACTGAAAAAGATTTTTCCAAGCAAACGACCATACTTCCCGACACGATTTTCGCTGTCGATTAATACACGTACCATGCTTCCATCTAATTTTGTTCTTAACCAATCTCTAGCCTCCTCGCCACCATTATTCATTTCAGGCGCATCAATATCAAGCAATCTAAGCGGAAAATCAAAGTCACGAAAGTCAGTTCTTAAAGTAACTGTGTCGCCGTCGTGAACCTTAACGACCACTGCATCAAAGTCCGCAGTAATTTGTGCGTGTGGACTAGAAAATTGTAATTCATCAAGTTGAGTGTTCGTCAACTCAGGAAAAGCAACGTAATCATGCTCAAAAACCATTTAAGCCTCCTCTAAAAACTTTTGTTGTTTCTTATCACGCAAAACGCTCATACCCCGCAAAGCACTATCACGCAAAATATTAATCATATCCTCAGCCTCAGTACGAGAAGTATAACCACTCATATCATAAGAAATGACATAAATAGCCGCTAAATCAGACGCCACCTGCTTCAAAATACCCTTAACATCAACATCTAAAGTAGAATAAACATCGGACCAGTTAAAACGAGTCATAACATTAATCGAGCTTTCTGCTTGGGACACATAATCATTAGTGTAAGCCTCAGCCTTCGAAGTAGCACTCGCTCCAGTTCCAGCCTTCCGTTCTACTTCCGCAGTCGTACAAAAAATACCAGTATCAGCCATCTTAATTAGTTTATTGTTTACATATTATATAAAACTTTCTAATACATATAAATATTCAACCCCCTCTCCTTCAAACACCAACAAGCACGAACCAAAGCCTCAGTTAAATGAGAATAATTACCGAAAATCTTGATTTTCTTATCTGCAGTGTACTGAAATGTTATAGATTTTAAACTTCTCAACAAGTTTAGATCAGATAACATTGTCAGTTTGCCAGTCTCCATCAACATAAGACAGTGCGAATACAAATCTTCCTTAAGAATCTTGGACCTTTTTTCTTCACCTTCAACCTGAAGGCCTTTACTGCTATTGTCAAGTCCAACCACTCGCCTCTTGCCGAGTTTGTCTTGCAACTGGTCGAGAATAGCACCCCCCAACCCTCCACTATCAATGAATATTCGCTTAAACTTCCACTTATCATCTAAAACACCCGTCTCCCCGACAGTTGAGGTCGTCGACACCCTTTCCCTTGTAAGCGTTTTAACCGCTTTTAAACATTTATTCTTCTCCTCAACGATAACATGAGCAACCTCGTCGCCCCCGTACCTCGCCAAATCAGTACCAAGATAATAATTAGCACCATCCAATTTATCCTTCTTAAAATCCCACTCAATAAAAGTCATACAATCCTTAATCAAAGACGTAGGGAAGAATTGGTTGTACTCATCAGTAAACTCGCCAAGATACTCCTGTCTGTATTCAGCCTTCGACATTCGTTCCTTTTCCTTCTTCAAGAAATCAGCAGGAATACGAATGCACTTCTCAGAAGAAACATGCCAAGAACGAAAATCATCATCAGTAAAAGAATTATAATAATAACCACCCTTACCAAAAGGAGTGCTCAAAAGCACGACGTGACCCATACCCTTCAACTTACGAGAAACAGCAATCATAGGAGTAATAGCAAGCCAAACCTGCTCAGGAATAAAAGCCGCTTCATCAGCAATCAACATATCAATCGTGAAACCCCTAATAAAGTGTCCTGTTCTCCCTGTAGGCATACAATAAATCCTACTACCATTCATAAGAATAGCCTTAGTCATAGTAGGCTTCTCAGCAAGAACATCACCATCTAACAAAGAAAGCTTAGCAACAACCTTCTCAAACAAAAGAGAAGACTGCCGCTGAGAAGCAGCGATAATCATACAAGTAACATCATCATGACCAGTCGCAAAACGAACAGCTTTCTCACTGATCACTTCGGATTTGCCAACCTGACGACCAGCCCTTATAGTAATGTTCCCATTGTAATCAAGAACCTCACGCTGCCACTTATCCCAACTAACGGATAAAACCATCTTTCACAACCTTCTCCTTCTTAACAGCCTTCTGAGGCATAGCCTTCAACTGCTTCTCCAAAGCAGCAATACCAGCAGAAATCATAAAACGACTACGCTCCCAACCAGCATTCTGCTCAGACAACTGACCCTTCATCTGCTTCAACATCAACTCAAAATCATCCCTTAATAACATAGTAACTCACCTTCCAACAACTTAATCTTACTCCTTATCGTAACCATCGAACTCTGATGCGTACGATACAACGTTGAATACTACTCAATCTTCTTAATAATACCTTCATTCATTCTATAATCTCCACATCTTGTATGTCACCACAAACACTGCACTTTGCAGTCTTTTTAATTGCATCTACAAAATGTTTTGTTACTACATCAAATATGTCACCACCTTTCTTTTGTTTTTCTTCCCAACATTTAGTGCATGGCAAATCATTCATTTATTTAACCTCCTTAAAAAATAACACCA
>Ga0307929_1002526_pt1 | contig 11652 bp, 8 predicted proteins | sample AceLakmetage1330_FD_203160 | JGI IMG/M metagenome (GOLD analysis project Ga0307929, IMG submission 203160) | Saline water microbial communities from Ace Lake, Antarctica - #1330 | ecosystem: Environmental > Aquatic > Non-marine Saline and Alkaline > Saline | place: Antarctica: Ace Lake...
CCGCATCAGCAAATACTAAAACATCATCATAATCCTACAGAAAATGGGTTGCAGTAAGTTAAAACATTAATCAACAGCACCTTATGTTAACATCTAACTATTTGCGGTGAATTTTTCGGGTTAACTCAACTAGCGTCAAGGTCGTGTTTCAACCGCGCAAAACTTACCTACAGACCTTCAAGGTCGTGTTATTTTCAACCACATTTTTTTCTATAACCACAAAAACAGAATAAATCCGACCTTGAAGATCGTGTTGTTTTCAGATTACTTTGCTGCATAATATTTACGATCAGCAAGGTAAGATTAAATAATAATCATAAATTTGCAGTATGCAAAATGATTTCCGACCACTTGCAGAACGAATGAGACCAACCAAACCTGAAGAGGTTTATGGTCAGGAACACTTATTGGGTGAAGGAGCTCCGTTAAATAAAGCGATACACAGCGGAAACATCCCCAGCATGATTCTATGGGGTCCGCCCGGAGTTGGAAAAACTAGCATAGCCCGTCTGATTGCAAATTCTCAAAACCGCCAATTTCACACACTCAGTGCAATTAATTCAGGGGTAAAGGATGTGCGTAATGCCATTGAAATGTCCAAGAAAAATCGTATGTTTAATCCGAAACCTCCCCTGCTGTTCATTGACGAGATTCATCGCTTTAGCAAATCGCAACAAGACTCACTTTTAGGAGCGGTAGAAGACGGAACCCTTGTCTTAATTGGTGCTACAACCGAGAATCCATCCTTTGAAGTTATCACACCACTGCTTTCAAGATCGCAGGTTTATGTACTAAATCCCCTTGACAAAGCTGCGCTCGACAAGCTTTTTGAAAGAGCCATTAGCGAAGACAAAATATTATCAAAACAAAACATTACAATCAAGGAGAAAGAAGCATTGTACCGGTTCTCAGGCGGAGATGCCAGAAAACTGCTGAATATTCTGGAAATGATGATTCAAACGACAACATCTGACAAGATCATCATTGATAATGAAAGCGTTGAACAAACATTGCAGGAGAATATTGCGATTTACGACAAAACCGGAGAACAACATTATGATATTATTTCAGCCTTTATAAAATCTGTGAGAGGTTCTGCACCTGACGCAGCAATCTATTGGCTTGCACGAATGTTGGACGGTGGAGAAAAACCAGAATTCATTGCACGTCGTTTAATCATTCTTGCTGCCGAAGACATCGGATTAGCGACTCCCAATGCATTGCAAATAGCAAATGCATGCTTTGATTCAGTTCATAAAATCGGCATGCCGGAAGCGAGAATAATTTTGGCAGAATGCACAATATATCTTGCTGTATCAGCAAAAAGCAACTCTGCATATATGGCCATAAATCAGGCACTATATTTTGTTAAAAAAAATGACCCGGCTTCTGTTCCATTACATTTGAGGAATGCTCCAACCAAACTTATGAAAGACTTGGGCTATGGAAAGGACTATCTTTATGCACATGATTATCCCAGAAACTTTGTAAAACAGAGCTATTTCCCGGAATCGGTAAAAAACATGCGATTTTATGAACCCGGGAATAATACAACCGAAGAAAAAATTGCAGAACGGCTGAAATCTCTCTGGAAATAAGGAGTTTACAAATTTAGACATTAGATTCTTATACGAATCACATTGATTTACAAACCCTTATATGCAAAACAGCTTTAGAACTGCAAATTTCAACCAGTTTTCAGTTAACTAAATAAAGCATAAACTTTGTTTTTAGTATATTTTTAATAGATTTGTCCGTGTATAGACAGAAGATTTTAAATACTTAAAGTATGAGACACACAATTTTCATGCTATTAATATGCTTAGCCGGAAGTTCTGTTTTTGCATTCACTCCAAATCCTGAAAATGATAGTACAGAGTTTTATTTGGATTTTATTTTAAACCGGAGAGTTTACACGAAAGTAGAAGAAATGCCTGAATGCAGACGCGACATCTTTGAATTCATTGCACAAATTGATTTCAACGAGGTATCAGAAAAGCCAATTACCGACACACAAGTTATTCATCAAATAAAACGCCACGCTAAATTCTGGACGGCCGGAAAGCATAATGGAGAAGCAGTGCCAGTAAAAATTCTTTATCCATTTAAATTGACTTTCAAATAAGCCCATTCTCTGTTAATTTATCATTTAGAAACCGTCTAAATTGCCATATTGGCAGCCTTATAGGGTTAGTTTTGTCATTTTGTCATTAATTAGTTTTTGGGAGTTCACGGAATAAACTCCTCTTTCTTGTTGATTTTCAACATCTTAAAAAAACATCACCCAATTTTCTCCAAAATGATGGCACATGCTTTGACAGTATAGTATCGAAAACAAAATGTAAACATAAAATTTAAATTTAGGAGGAAAAATTATGACACTAGTAAGAACAAACAACAACACACCGGAGCAGGGATTGAACAACTATTTTTCAAGTATGTTAAACCGGCTGATTAACGAAGACATAAATGACTTATCACCGAGTAAGGCATACAGACCGGCAGTCAATATTCTGGAACGCGAAAATGATTTCCTGATGGAACTCATTGCCCCGGGAATGACAAAAGAAGATTTTCGCATTAAGTTTGAAGATAATCGTTTGGAAGTTTCAGCAGAAGTTGAAGAAAAACAATCAGAGGACAAATCAAACTACACACGCTGTGAATTCACAAAAGCTTCATTTTCTAGAAGTTTCAGAATTTCAAATGAGGTAATTGAAAGCGACAAGATTTCTGCCGCTTACGAAAACGGAATTTTAACACTCAAATTACCTAAACGCGAAGAAGCAAAACCTAAACCTGCAAAAGAAATTGCAATCAAATAAGCATGAGGGTTTTGCCACAACATACAAGTCAAAACAGTTTAAAAGCCGGGGATCCCGGCTTTTATTTTTTTTGTTTTTTAAAACTCAAACCAATAATCATCACGAGTAAAATAGCCGCTAAGCCCCACACCACAAACTGCAACCAATTCCATATTGAGCCTTCACCAAGGCTTTGAGCATATTTCTGAGGACAAAGTCCTCCCCTTCCTTCACCATAAATAATTTCCCAGTTTGACACATCAGCAGTGGATTTAAACACATCAATAATTTCAAGACTGAAAATAGAATCCTGCGGCAAATTCATGCTTGATGCATCCCACGAAATTTGAGAAATAATACGATTTTCTGAGTCCAAAAGCAAAACGGAGTCTTTATCAGCATTCATCATCAGGGAATCAGCAGCAACTTTTACGCAGGATTTTGAAGGGAGTTTTAAATCAGTTGCTATGCTTTGTTTTCCTGCTGTAGTTTGAATCATAGCATTTTGCAGGGTAATTTCCCGATTACTGATATTCGTCAACTCAAACCAATTCGACAAACTATCTGTCAAATGAGCACAAAAGGAAATCTCTGAAATCACCACAGTATCGGCGAGATCAGACCTTGGCAGTTTTTCCGCCACAAATGTCAATTCAACAGGAATTCCATCCACATCATAATCAATGACAGTGTCAACACATACCCAACCAGCGAATAAATTCAAAGAGAAATTGAGTTCTGCAATTTGATTATCTACCGGAGCATTCGTTAATGTTATGACATCATAGCTCAAATTCCCTGCGTGTGATGGTTTAAGATGCACCTGAATCTCAGGGAGATTTGCATCATCATCTTGTCCCAAAACGGGAGCTGTGCAAGCAATTATAATCGAGGCAAAAAGAACAGATAGAGCTTTCATAAACTAAGATTTAAGGCCAAGCCGGAACATTGACATTATGTTTCATTACCGGATCAGCCAAGGATTTATATTTCAGCATTTTATCATAAGAATCATCCTTAAAAAAATGTTCCTGCCCGATGTATTCGTGAATCGGCAATAATCGATATTGAATTTGCTGATTTTCATCGAGATATTTGTAAACATACATTAATAAATACGAAGCAGAAGCAATTTTCACCTCACCATTTGATTTTTCCAACTGCATTTGTAAAAGCGCTCCTCCATCGGTGCGTTTAAAATACATATTAGAAATCACATTTCCAAGCGACCATGCAATAAATCGTTCATTATCATCCTGTTTTGTCCATTCTATTGGCTGGATAACATGAGGATGCGACCCGATAATATAATCTGCACCCCAATCGAACATCATTTCGGCAAGCTTTTTCTGCGAGGCAGACGGAAAACTCTGATATTCAAGTCCCCAGTGCATAAACACAAAAATTTTATCTATATTTTTTGATTTTGCTAGTTCAATATCTTGCTTAATTTCAGATTCAATGCTGTGAGAAATTAACTCCGGGAAAGGCGCAGCATTTGTGCCATAAGTATAATTTAAAAATGCCAACCGAAATCCGTTTTCCTCGATAATTAAAGGCGTTAACTCCTCTCGTTGGGTTTTTGATTTCCAGACACCTGTATTAATAATTTCCAAACTGTCCAGTATTTCCCGTGTGCTGATAATCCCTGCTTTTTGTCTGTCGCTGGAATGATTATTTGAAGTCATAAGCACATTAAAACCAGCATCTTTCAGGTCTGTGGCTAATGCTGCAGGTGATCCAAAGCTAGGATATCCCCGAAAAGGCTTCACTCCCATCGGAACTTCAAGATTTGCAATGCATAAATCTGCTGCCTGAAATAAATGATCAATTTCATCAAACCATAGTCTGAAATTCCAACTGGAATCCTCCTTGTACCAAGCCGATTTCAGCTGATCATCATGCACCATAATGTCTCCACCAAAAACAAGGTTCAATCGTTGTTTTTCCTGAGATAACCCTGCTAAGGCAAGTAAAATGGCAATAAATGTCAGTCCCTTTTTCATCCTCGTAATTTTTGAAAAATGTGATATTTTGCTAATCCCCACTTTTGCAAGCGATAGGAAAACGAGGTTCCTAAAACTCCTAATCCGTATTTTACAGAGCGCTTAAAGTTAATTGACGAGGCATCATCAAAATATTTTGTAGGACAAGTGATTTCAGCAATTTCATATTCTGCAAAAAATATCTGCGCAAGCATCTGATTATCAAAAACAAAATCATCAGAATTTTGATTATAATTGATGTTTCGCAAGACTTCAGCAGAAAAAGCACGATACCCGGTGTGATATTCAGAAAGCTTCTGTGACATTAACAGGTTTTGTGAAAATGTCAAAAGCCGGTTTGCAACGTATTTATAAAATGGCATGCCGCCCCGCAATGCTCCTTTCCCCAAAATTCTGGAGCCAAGCACCACCGGATACACATCATTTGATATTAAATAGGCCATGCTTTCAATCAGTTTCGGTGTATACTGATAATCAGGATGTAACATAACCACGATATCAGCACCTAGCTCAAGTGCTTTGTTATAGCAGGATTTCTGATTTCCGCCGTATCCTTTATTCTCATCATGCGCAACGATATGTTCTATCCCAAGCTTTTTACCAACTGCTACAGTATCATCCTGACTTTTATCATCTACCAGAATAACAAAATCAACAATATCAAAAGGAATTTCCTTATAAGTAATTTCAAGGGTTTTTGCGGCATTATAAGCCGGCAACACAACTGCAATTTTCTTTGAATCTATCATAATAAAAAACAAATGCTAAAATTAATCTTTCTTTTCCCGTTCACAAAATACAAATCCATTTTTGCGATTAATTTCCTTTACTTCCGGATATTTATTTAGGTATTTCTCCAAATGCTGGATTTTAATTACAAAATAGGCATGTTTATCAATATCACCAGCCATCAACCAATATTCATCATTGTGATTTGCATGTTTTGGAGCTGTTTTTTGAAAATAGAATAAATGCGCATAGGATTTAAAACCCACAGGACGCATATACACATCTTCACCGGCCTTTTCTTTATAAAATTCGATTGCTGCATGTTGGGCATACCGCTCAATTCGCGGAACAATCAAAATCATACTCAATTGCACAAAGATCAATGAACCAAGAAAAAGAGAAACAATGGCATGCATCCGACGTTTTTTTCTTGCAAAAATCAGAAATGCAATCACAGCCATTAATAAAATGATTCCCGGTAAAATTTCAAAACCTGTCCATCCGGCATTTGCTTGTAGCGCTGCTTCCGCAAACGGGTCATCAAAAGCATCAGAATTTATCAACCGTGATTTTAACCAGTCGAAATTACTGAGAATTAAAAGCAATAAAGCATACAGAGTACCAAGAACCGCAAGGCTCACTTTCATCCATGCATACAATCTGTAATTTCGATTAACGATTTTTAAAATCACATAAGCGGCCAGATATGTCATTGGAATATAAGCCATAGAGGAATAATGCACAATTTTGGTTTTTACAATGGTAAAGAGGATTAAAACCACTAAAAACAGAACTTGCATTAAGCGCTTAAAATCGGCCCTTTCAGATTTTTCTTTTGAAGGAAGAAAGCCTTTCAAAGCAAAAATTGACGCCGGAAAAACTCCAAAAAACAAAACTACAAAATGATAAAAGAGAAAACCTCCATGTCCGGCATCTTCAGTTTGGAACAAGCGAATTTGATAGGCAATAAAATCAATAATCATCGCTGAATTTCCATTGAGCAGCATAAGAATAAACCAAAAGCCCCCAAAAAGTACAAAAACCAAAAGAAAGAGTAGAATATCCTGAAATTTAATTTTTACTTTAAAGCGAATGACAAAAAGGTATGCAAGAATCGTTAATCCGACGATTAAGGCGCCAACCGGCCCTTTTGTCAGGACTGCTAAGCCGGCAAACAATGCACCAAGCGATATAAACCAAAGATTTCTATGCGTGGAATAACGAAACAGATAATATATTCCGAGAAAAATAAATAAGTTAAACCACGGATCGATAATGCCTGATTTAAAATAGAAGAACGGCAAGAATGATCCGGCATACACCAAAACCCAGATCCATGCATATTGTCGGTTATAGAGGCGATTTCCGATATGGAAAAGCACAAGCAAAGTCAAAATTCCGCATATGGCGTTGGGAAAACGGGCTGCAAATTCATTGATACCAAAGACTTTCATCGAAATTGCCTGCATCCAGATAAACAAAGGCGGTTTTTCCCAAAAAGTTTCAAAATCCACCTGTACTTCGAGCCAATTTCGGGTAATGAGCATTTCACGAGCCGATTCCGCAAAATTTATTTCATCCCAGTCGAACAAATGCACCTGTCCCAGAAATGGAATAAACAAAAGCGCTGAGATAATAATAATCAGCAATTGGCTCTTTCGGTATGATAATTTTATCAACTTCATTTTTTAAAAATTGATAAGATATTGTGATTCATAAAAGGCTTTTCCCATAGGTTCATCCATAAAACACTAAGATAAGCAGCGATGCAACCAATCAATGCACCGACAAAAATATCAGCCATAAAATGCTGAGACAAATAAACACGTGAAAAGGCAATTGCAAAACCAGTAATTAACAAGGTCAAAGCAATCCAACGACTTTTCACAAGCAAAGCAAGCACTACAAAAACAGCAAGTGCAGAAGCTGAATGTCCTGAAGGAAAGGATAAATAAGCATGTTGACTTACACCCTCCACTAAATGCAACTCAATTCCAGTATCGCGAAAATATCGTACCGGACGCATGATTTCTGAAAAGACAAGATGTTTTAAAACTTGCACGATTAATGCAGAACTCAAATATGCGATTGCCAGCGCAATCGCATAACGAAAGCGGAAAAACACAGCAACGATCATCACTAACAAAGCAAAAAGTCCATCACCTAAAAAAGTGAGATGATAAAAGAAAAAATCACGTCCGACGCCATTCCAGCGATTCACTGCCAAATGGATTGTCTCTTTATCAAAACATAAAAGCACAACGCTTAAACCCAGGAATAGTATCCCTAAAACAAATAGCACAAAATAACGTTGTGTTTTTTTCATGAATTGAACGATTGTATTTTCACGTCAAAGATACAATTTGCTGGCAAATCCTAAAAGCCTATTTTTAATTGCTTTTTCCTGAAAAAAATTCTTGCTGAATAATACCGAAAATACTTGGATTCATTTATGAAATTAATTCCGGAATTAATTTTTATTCATTCATAACCGAGAGTAATACAAAAATAAGCATATTTTATAGGACACTACTACACTTGAAATACAACCTCATTTTCACAAGATTCATCAAAATTAAAACGAAATGACACAGAATGCAAATTCAAACAATTAAAACAAATTTTATTTTGTTTTCAACAAATTTCTTCTATATTTATAAACAAGTTTGACAATGAAACTTTAGACGAAAAAAAGGTAAAGACATCATAATAATTACTATAATTGATACTTCGGTTACACAAACATTTTAAGGAGGATTTTCTATGAATATGAAATTTAGTAAGCTTACAATCGTAATTTTATTTTCATCTTTTATTGGCGGCATGAACTTTTCTTACGCTCAGGATGATTGTACAAATGCACCAGACATTCCAATTGAATTGTATTCTACTTGCGGTGAGATGGCGCTACAATCAGTTGATTTGGGAGAAGCCAATCCGTCCACAACCGCTCCTGCACCAACTTGTGCAGCGTTTAACAGCGGCAGCACAAATGATTTATGGTACAGCTTTACAGTACCGTCCGGAGTAAACGAAATGGCTTTTCATGCATTTAACTCAGACCACATGCCGCTATTGGGATCCTCAAAGCCCGGTCTGGCTGTTTACCGGGGAACTACATGCAGCGATTTAACGCTAATTAATTGCTTTGAATCAGAAGGATCATTTATGGAAAATCAGGAAATTCGCTGGGAAATCGTCCCCGATTTAATCCCCGGAGAAACGATTTGGTTACGCGTATGGGACGAAGAGAATACCGATCAGCAGCTTTTTATCGCTGCCTCGGTACGCTTAGACATGGAAGAAGACAATTGTGACACACCACCCGAAATGGGTACCGGTGGATGCAATATTTTATCTACAGGTGGAGATATTGATGCCCCGGAACAATGTGACTGGAATTCAACTGACAATACAATATTTTACAATTTCACAGTGACTGCAGAAGATGCTCAGCCCTATGAAATTGTTGTAGAAAACGGAGAATGTCAAGCCAATGGAGGAACCGGAGAAAATCCTGAAATTCAACTTGCGGTGTATTCATGGAATGGAACAGATTGCACAGGAATAGGTGGAGCAGGAAGCACCTACATGGGTTGTGCAAACGGAACCGGAACAGTGACTTTTTATGAAAACCTACCGCCGGGAGATTATATTCTGGCGATGGATGGTTATAGTATGTTGTCGGGAAATTCACTCTGTACTTATGGATTTTCGGCGTCTTTCATTGAAGTAAGCTTAATCGTAGAACTGAATACATCTAATGCAATTTGCGGACAAGGCGGTTCTGCTGCAATTACAGTATTGGAATCATGCAGCCCATCCTATGAAATTAACTGGAGCAACGGAGCAAGCGGAACTGAAATTACCGATCTCACACAAGGCAGCTATTCTGTAACAGTAACCGATAACACTGAAGATTGTGATACCGTTATAAACTTTAATATAGCTGATGAAGGAAACCTTGTCGTCAACGCTGTAGCAACAGGAGATATATGTAACGGACCATTTAATGCAACTGCGGAGGTGGAAGGAATTAATCCTGAGTTATGTGATTTTGTCTGGAGCACTAACCCCCAACAAACCACTCAAGAAATTGAAGATTTAACACCCGATACATATACGGTAACCGTTACCTATGGAAATTGTGAAGCAACATCATCTGTGGCAATTGATTATTCCAACTTGGACATTAATATCGACTATGAATCAGTTATTTGTGCAGGCAGCGAAGAACTTGCAACCGTCGAAGTACTGAACGGACAAGGGCCCTATACATATGAATGGTCAACATCAGAAACTGAAAGCAGCATTCCTCTGGATGAATCTGGGAACTATGCAGTAACAGTTACTGATGATTTCGGATGTACGCAAACCGATGATTTTGATGTCACCATATTCCCAGGTATTGTTATTGAAAACTTCAGTGATACCATTTGTGACGGCACGAGTACTAACTACATTGTTGAATTCGATGTCTTTGATACCGATGGAAATCCGACAAATTTCTATGTCAATGGAAATCCAAATTCCAACTCCTACTCAAACGCATTTCCGACACAAACCGGATATAACTTGACAGTAACTGACGAAAACGGATGCTCATCGTATGAATTCATTGGAATACATGATTGCGATTGTGAAACCAATGCAGGAACTATGAGCAGCTTAGAAGTATTATCGCTTTGCCAAAATGAGTGCTCACCTGTTGATATGCATAACGGAAATGAATATCTGGACGCAAACGATGTGTTACAGTTCATTCTTTACGAAGGAACCAGTCCAATTACCATTTTGGCAAGAAATTCAACGTCAGAATTCTGCATTAATGATGCCGATCTGGATTACGAACAAATATACTACATCGCGGCAATTGCCGGAAATGATAATGGTCTTGGGCAACCTGACCCCACTGATTTTTGCTACACAAGCAGTCAGCCGACCCCGGTAATCTGGCATGAAAACCCGGTTGCATACATTGCACATAATGAATTAACGACTTGCGGCTTGGAAGTCATTCTTGCTGCAACCGCTTCTTCACCGGGTATAAGCGGTAGCTGGTCGGCAAACGCTAGTTTCAGCCCAACTCAGGGAGGAAACATTCACGATCCGGAAATTAATGTCATCGTACCAAACTTTGGTGATGTAACTTTCACCTGGACATTAAATAATGCCGGCTGTACCGACAGCGATCAAATTACGGTACACTTTAATGAAGCACCAGTTACTTTTGCAGGAAATGATACCATTATCTGTGGTACAGAAGTCGATATGAATGCAACACTGGGAACAGGTTCAATCGGGCAATGGTCTGCAAATGGAGTGTCTTTCAATCCATCAAGTGATCCGAATGCAACTGCAACACTAAACTCTGGAAGTTATGGCACTTATATATGTTCATGGACAGAATCAATGGCAGGTTGTAGCGATCAGGATTATGTGGCAATCACATTCCTTCAGGAACCACAGCCCAATACCGTAAACAATTTTGATACCGTCTGTGGAACGATTTACACATTAAATGTCAACAATGTCAACGGCGATGGCGTTTGGAGAGCATACGAAGACGGGACTCAGATGTTTCCAAATTTCTCTCCGGGAGATGATAGTCCACAAGCAACAGTAAATATCCTAAATTACATTGGGCTTTACCGTGATATTGAATTTGTATGGACGGAAACCAACCAATATCAAGGAATCCAATGTGTTGGAGAAGCAAGTGTAAACGTTACCTTTGCCAAACAGCCGAATGCCTTTGTTGGGAACGATAACTACGATGAAGTTTGTGGAAATACTTACACTTTCCATGCAGATACGACCAGCTCAGGTTGGGCGGAAGGAACTTGGATTACAGGTTATGGAGCAACTTCCTATGATGACAACAACATTCCGGATGCAACTGTAACTATAACATCCCCGGCAGTATTTGGAGACTCTGCTTATGCACAGATTCCATTTCAATGGGTAATGTCAAACACAGGCTGTACCGACATCGATACTATGTGGGTTACTTTCTACAAACAACCTGTTGCTAATGCAGGGCTTGATGACAGTGTTTGCGGCCTGCAATATAACCTCGAAGCCTTCTACGGTTTGCCGGATACGACGAACTA
>Ga0307929_1002527_pt1 | contig 11648 bp, 8 predicted proteins | sample AceLakmetage1330_FD_203160 | JGI IMG/M metagenome (GOLD analysis project Ga0307929, IMG submission 203160) | Saline water microbial communities from Ace Lake, Antarctica - #1330 | ecosystem: Environmental > Aquatic > Non-marine Saline and Alkaline > Saline | place: Antarctica: Ace Lake...
ATTATCTGTCGAATCACTAACAAAAGTCATTAACAAGTATTCCATTTCAAAAAATTTGTTCTTTGGAGAAATGTAATATTGAATAAATGATGGTGAGGTTTTAGTATAATTCGGCATAAGATCTACCGTATAAATCTCATGATATGAATCACAAAAACACAAATCCCATAAAGAATCTTGCATAAATTGCCAACAAACAGGGTAAATATTATAATCTTCATAAGAATTTAAAGTCGGAGAAATATTTTCTCCCGGGAAAAATAACATTTCCGGTGTGTCCCATTGAGAATGAATATAATTCCATTCTGAAAAAAATATTTTCAAAGTATCGTCAATTATCTTTTCGTAGAAGACTATCCGTTCAGAACTACCAATAGCCGGTTTTGAACATTCGTTGGAATCAACAATAATTGGATCGGAAAAAGTAAATGTACTATCATTACGGATAAATTTCGAATTCAATATCTTCCCATCCTGTTCCCAGACAATTTCCTTATTATCACTTCCGACATTAAGATTTTTATCATCATAAAGAGATTCAGTAAGTTGTTCTGGTTCCAAAAACACTCCTCCAGATAAATATACACTATAATAAAGGTCGATATTGTTGTTTTGATTTGATTCAAATATTAAAATGAATAAATCATCAATATAATTTGGGTAATGATAAGTCTTAAGTATTTTTGGGTTTTTAAGATGAACATTATTTAAAGATATAGCTAACTGCTGCTCACCCATATCTGTTAAATTTTTGTAATAAATTGATGTAGAAGACGAATCTGTCGATTTCTCCCAAAACACAAAAATTTTTATATCATCATACCAAAATGGGATAGTTGCAATTGTACAATTTGTGTTATCCGATAAGGAATCAGTTAAAAAGATCGGGTCTGACCAATTTCTATGTTGGGAAAATAACACTACTGATTGTAACATCAATAATGATAGAATAAGTTTTGTTTTCATTTGATTCTAATTTTTTATTTTGTAAATATATTTATATTCTATATAATAATTGAATTTAAAATACAAAATCAGGATTATGAAGTGATAAATTTACAAATTAAAATTCAATTGGGAGAATTTTGTTCCATTATAACTTAATTTTTGCGTCAAGCAATTTTAGGGTAAGACAAATTGAGATTTAAAAATTGAGATTTGATCCCCATGGTTTGTTAGCGAATCATTAACAAATAGAATTTTTATTTATTTATTTTTAAATTTATTTAGGATATATGGAATATATTGTTTTATTTTGTAGGGCGATTAGTTTTTTTTGTTTTGAGGCATGGTTTTATTAACAGAAAATATTCAAAAATAAATCGGCTTGTGTTATTAATTATTAAAAATAATAAAAATCTTTTTAGAAAGATAAATGAGAAATATAGTGCATATGCACTATACATAGACCTTACCCAACATAAGGCCAATGCACCTTAAACAGTAACATAAAATCAAATTAACATGAAAACAAAATCAATTGTTGTAACGATAATGTTCATTTTTCTTTTACATTTCCTCACTATTGCACAGGAAGTACGGATAGAACCAAACACAAAAATCACCATTGAATCAGGCACCACAATGGACATCACAACAGGAAACCTTGTTCTGGAATCCGATGCTACCAGTGATGTTTCCTTAATTGTTTTAGGTGCAGTAGAAATTAACAATGGCGGCAAAACAAATGCAGAACGCTATTTACTGGGAAGCGAACAAGAGTGGCACATGCTAGGAGCACCGGTTAGTGGAATGGCAATAAGCGGCAGTGGGTTTGCCCCTGGTAGTAGCGATGACCTTTATGCATGGGATGAACCATCACCAGGTACTTGGGTAAATTATAAAGTTACAAGTGGTGATCTTTATTTTAGCCAAGTATCAGTTAACAACGGTGACAACTTACTGTCAGGCAAAGGTTATTTGATAGCCTATGATGCTGAAAACCCAACCAAAACCTTTAGTGGAGACCTCAATACAGGGGATGTTACATTTAACCTGAAAAATAGTGACAGCAAAACATGGACTTATAATACGGGTTGGAACCTGATTAGCAACCCGTATTCATCGTCCATCGACTGGAACACGGCTATACGTACACAATTCCAGGACCATTATGCATATGTTTACGACCCAAACAAAAGTGGAGGGGAGGGATATGTTACTGTTAATGGCGGTGCTGCTGATGCGTTTATAGGTCCCAATCAGGGATTTTTTGTTCTTGCCACTATAGATGCAAATAATCAAAATTTTACTTTTACCAATACCATGCAAACCCATGACGGAGGTAGTTACTTAAAGTCATCCGATACAGACAATACACTTGTTCTCAGGCTCTCTTCACAAAACTATTACGATGAAACCTCGATTGCTCTGTCGGAAGAATGCAGCTTTAACCGTGATCGCAAAGATGCCTTAAAACTATTCAGCTTCAATTCATCTGTTCCGCAATTATATTGTATTTCACAAGATGAAATAAACCTTGCAGTAAACAGCATACCTGAAATGACCGTAGAAACAACAATACCACTTGGGATTCGCATTCCAAAAGAAGAATCATATATTATCCGCATACAAACCAACACAATCAATTTTACATCAAACATGCTCTATTTAGAAGACAAAGTATTAAATAAATTGCATAAAATTATTGAGGAAGATTATGAGTTTACTTCACCACAAGGCGATATTAATAATCGCTTTGTTTTGCATTTTGGCATAACCGATATTAATGACATCAACAAAACCGACATGCTAAATATTTGGGCTTACAACAATCAACTAAATATTATATGCGAAATTGGTGAAGCACAACTTCAAATATTTGATATACAAGGTAGGTTGATAAGCAGCAAAACCATTAACGTCAATGGCAAATATAGCGAAATGCTCAACCTGCGGCCAGGGGTATATGTTGTGAGATTACAAAATAGCAATATGGTAAAATCAAAACAAATTATATTAAAATAATTGAATAATTACAAATAAAATAAATAACTTAAATGAAGTTGACATGAAAAAAGCAAAATTATTATTAGTGGCAATTGCAATGATGGCAAGCTATAGCTTATTAGCTCAAATGGCAATAACAGCCGATGGTAGCAGCGCTGATGCCTCGGCCATGCTCGAAGTAAAAAGCACCAAAAAAGGTTTATTAATACCCAATGTTACACTTACTGGAACTACTGATGCCTCAACAATTTCAACACCAGCAGTGAGTTTGTTGGTGTATAATACAGCAACAGTTAGTGATGTGACACCCGGCTATTATTATAATGCTGGCACAACAGGCTCACCGGTTTGGACAAGGTTTTCGTCACCAGGGACAAGTCCTGGCCAAATGCAATACTGGAATGGTACAGCGTGGGTAACTGTCGCACGTGGCTCTTCAGGTCAAGTATTAACTTTTATTAATGGTGTGCCTACTTGGGGCGTTTCTATTTCTGCTGGATTAGGTGAGGTTCAGAATCCAATCACAGGTGCTATTTGGCTGGATCGTAATTTAGGTGCCACACAGGTAGCCATAAGTAGCACCGATGCCGATTCGTATGGCGATTTATACCAATGGGGACGTGGCACCGATGGACACCAAATAAGAACATCGGCAACTACGAGTACATTATCAAGTAAAGATGTTCCCGGACATGGTAATTTTATTTTAGCACCAGATGACCCTTACAATTGGCTCAGTACCCAAAACACCAATTTGTGGCAGGGTGTAAGTGGCATAAACAACCCTTGCCCTACAGGTTATAGAATACCTACCGATCTAGAGTTGGTTGCAGAGATTGCAAGTTGGAGCAGCCAAAACGCGGCTGGTGCTTTTGCATCGCCTTTAAAATTACCCGTGTCAGGCGCCCGCAATAGCAGCGATGGTTCGCTCATCGAGGTTGGTTCCCAGGGCGCCTATTGGTCGAGTACCATAGATGGCACTGACTCGCGCGGCCTGTACTTCGGTAGTGACGATGCCGATACGGGCGGCATCCACCGTGCTTACGGGTTTTCTATTCGATGCATTAAGGATTAGTCACTTCCGACACTTTTGTCGCTTTCGTCACTTAACCTTGCTGCCCTACGGGGAAGCAAGGTTTTTTATTAATTATACCGCTTACGCGGTGGATTTTTTTTGAAATGAATATAAAGGACAAAATAGAGGGGATTAAACACGTAAATAGCTTCACGCTACATCAAGAAGGAATATTTTATAAGTGCTACAATGAAGATGCCATGGTATTTGTAGAGCATGTAAAACCTTACTTTTTTTCTCATTATTAATTTTAATACAATAATCATGAAAATAGTTAATATATTCATTGTATTGATTTTAAGCATTTTGTCACTAAATACTTTTGCCAAACATACCATCACAGACAATTTTCCTCTTTTAGCAGGTCAGCAAGTTCGTCTGGTAGGTTTTGATGGTTTTGGTATTTATACCATCGATAGCACAATAGTTTCGCAGCAAGGAGAATTCAAATTAAAGTATGCCGATAAAAACAGAAGCATGGGCTATTTAGCAGCCGATGACAACAAAGCCTATTTTGTGGTGCTTGCCGATGAAGATATTGAATTAAAAGGCGAAGCATTAAACGTTGCAGAAAGTGTTGAGACCATAAAAGGAAAAGAAAACCAACTGTTTGTGCAATACGCTATTGAGTACCCCAAACGTGAACAAGCATTGAGTGCCTGGATTTATTTGTAAAAAATATACCAGGCAGATTCGCTTTTTGCAAAACAAAAATCACCACAACAAGCCATTGTAGCAGAAATGCAACGCATTAAACAAAAGGATTTGGATTTTTTGAATCATTTAGAACCCAATAGTTACATGCGTTGGTATTTGCCTGTTAGAAAATTAGTAAGCTCCGTTTTTACTGTTGCCCATTACCGCACCGAAGAAATTCCGGCAACCTTAGCCACTTTCCGTAAATTGGATTATTCCGATGAGCGGCTCTATAAAAGTGGATTGCTAAAAGATGCCATTGAAAGTCATTTCTGGTTAGTAGAGAATATGGGTCAGCCATTGGATACTGTTTTTAAAGAAATGAGTATTTCCATCAATTGCATGGTAGCAAACCTGCCTAAAAACGAAAAGAAGTTCAACGAAATTACAAAATATGTTTTTGAATTATTAGAACGCCAAAGTTGATATCAAGCCTCAGAATATTTGGCCATTAAAATATTAACACAGAATAGCTGCACGGTAAATGATGATTTGGCAAAACAATTAGAGTTGTACAGAGACATGAAAAAGGGAAACACTACACCTGATATTATTTTTAGCGTTGATATTGTTAAAAATGGTTCGATGATAGAAACACCCAAACATTTATCGGATATTCAAGCTGATTACAAAGTTGTTATATTTGGAGCCAGCTGGTGCCCCAAATGTGCCGAAGAATTAAGACAATTACTTCCTCTTTACGAGAAATGGAAATTAAAAGGTGTAGAAGTTGTTTTTATTTCATTGGATACAGATAAAACATTATTTAAGGGTTTTTCTTGCATATTTCCTTTCGTAAGTATATGTGATTACAAGAAATGGAGTACTCAAGCCATAAAAGATTATTATGTCTTTGCTACGCCTAGCATGTTTCTATTAGACAAAAATCAAAAGATTATTCTACGACCTAATTCGGTAAAGCAAATAGATGCATGGGTAGATTTTTATTTAAAAGAAAGCAAATAATGACAATAACCAACAAAACACTAACAACTAGGCAGGATTATTCGGCGCAGCCGCATTAATCTTGCCTAGTTTGAACTATTACCCGTTTTTGGAGAGTAATGTGTTTTCAATATTGAAGGTTAGTTTTTTCGGAAAGGATTTTCAGGGGATTGCTCATCGTAGAATATTTTGGTGAGCTAATATGTAAAGTCGGAAAAAAATTACTGTTGATTATTAGTTTATTATCCTTTTAATTATACTTAATGTATTGATACTCCATATTTCTTGGTGTATTAACTTCTAACTTCGGTCTCCCATCTTCGATCTCCCATCTTCGGTCTTCCGACTTCCGACTTCGGTCTGCCATCTTCGATCTCCCATCTTCGGTCTTCTGACTTCCGACTTCGATCTTCCGACTTCAATCTCCCGACTTCTAACCAAATACAATCTCATTTATACATAACATTATTTATTCCCCATTAAGTTCGCAGTAGAACCTGATAATTAAAGCATTAATATTATTCCCTTTCTAAAATTTTATAACAAATTCCGTTTGCTTCCCGGGAATTGAGTTAGCAGAAATTGTTGCTTTATGCAACCTCAATATATGTCTGGAAAGGCTTAAACCAATCCCGGCCCCTTCATCGCAAGTCGTAAAAAAAGGAATAAATATTTTCTCCATGTTTTCGTTGGGAATACCTTCGCCATTGTCAATTATAGTGATGACAAGGCTTGAACTTTTATCAAAAGATGCATTGACTTTTATAAAAGGCGACATGGTTTCACTCAAAGCAGTAATAGAGTTTTTTATCAAATTTATCAGAACCTGTCCTAACAAATTTTCATCTCCTTCGAGTTTCAGGTTTTCGGGAATAACGCTAATTTCGGTGAGAATATTTTTGCTTTCAATTTCATGGTTCAGTAATAAAAAAATATTCTCAATCATCGGTTTAGCATAAAACTCCTGAATGTTTAGACTCGTAATTCTTGAAATACTTCTATAATTTTCAACAAACTCTTTTAAGCCTTTGCTTCTGTCTTCAATCAATTCAGTATTTATTATCGTATCGCTTATCAAAGTTTCATCAACATCATTTTTTGAGATCAGTTTATCGTTACGAATAAAACCCCTTTTAATTGCTTCTGTGAGAGTAATTATTGGTGTAATTGAATTTAAAATTTCATGATTAACAACCCTGATAAGCTTCTGCCACGATTCAATTTCGCTTGCCTCCAATTCGTTTCTAAAATCCTGAATAATTATCAGTTTATACTCAAGATTCTCAAGAATAAACGAATTAACACTAAAAAGAAAAACCAAAATATCGGTTTTAGTAGGGATTTTTATAAGCTTTTGCTGGCCGGCTTTTAATTCATTAATTTCATTTTCCAAATCATGAGAAATTGCTGAGAGTTGTTTCAAACTATAAAGTTCTTTCATTTTCAAAAGCTTTAAAGCCGAATTATTTACCTGCTTAACTTTGTTTTGATCAGAAAGTATTATCATTCCAACCGGAGCACTCTCGAAAATAAATTTCATAAACTGAAATTGCTTCTCACGCTCGATTCTAATCTTTTTTAACAAATTTCCGGTTTCATTTAAAATTTCGGAGAGTTTGCTAAATGATTTCGATTTTTGATTATCAGCAAGTTTATAAAAAGAATATTCATCTTTCAGGGAAGTAAAAAATCGGGCAAGTTCAATGTTAGTTTTATTAACATACTTTAATAATTCAAATATTTGGATTATAAGCAAAGCGATTATGACAATTAAAGTATAAAATTTTTCTGATAAAGAAATTGTAAATGAAAAGCATAAACAATTAGCAAGTATTAAAACTATTCTGACAATTACTAATACCGAAAACTTTCTATAAACCATGTTTTGTAAGTTTTGAATAAAGTGTAGTTCTTGAAATATCCAGAATTTTAGCGGCCTCACTCATATTGCCTCTGCTAATTTGCATTACTTTTTTAATAGTTTTTTTTTCGATATCCGACAATCGTAAACTTGATTTTCCGGTGTCATTTTGAGTTTGAGTTACTAATTGAAAATCATCCTCATTTAAAATTTCATCGGACGATAAAATAACAGCTTTTTCGATCGTATGCTTAAGCTCTCTTATATTTCCGGGCCAATTGTAAGCAATCAGTTTTTCTTTTGCTTTTTGTGATATTTCATCTGCCTTTTTATTATATTTTTTAGAATATATTTTCATGAAATAATCGGCAAGAATTAAAACATCATTTTCGCGCTCACGCAAAGGAGGAACATGCAGTTGAATTGTGTTAATTCGGTAAAGCAAATCATCTCTAAACAGCTTGTTACTAATCATTTGATTTAAGTCTTGATTAGTTGCACAAATTAGCCTGACATCAAAAGCAACTTCTTTATTACTTCCTATTTTAACAATCTTACGGTTTTGGATTACACTTAAAAGTTTTGCCTGCAAAGGAATTGATAAATTGCCGATTTCATCAAGAAACAATGTGCCTCCTGATGCAATTTCAAACCTACCGATTCTATCGGTGCGAGCATCGGTAAAAGCACCTTTTGTATGTCCGAAAAGTTCACTCTCAAACAGGCTTTCGGAAATTGAACCCAAATCGACTTTGATAAAAATTTTATCAGACCTTAAAGATTGCCGATGCAGAGCATGTGCAACTAACTCTTTTCCTGTTCCGTGCTCTCCTGTAAGTAAAATATTTGCATCGGTTTGTGCAACTTTTTTTATAGTTTCCAAAATAGTTTTCATCACAGATGATTCGGCCAAAATTTCACCGTATTCAAGGTCAATATCTTCAATGATTGCTTTTTGTTTTTGCTTCAGCCCCGAAACTTCTAATTTCGTTCTACGCAATTTAATCGCCGATTTAAGTGTAGAAATTAATTTTTGAGGCTCCCATGGTTTTAAAACGAAATCAATTCCACCGGCTCGTATTGCCTTCACCGCCAGGTTAATTTCGCCATAAGCCGTAATTAAAACAATAACAGAATTCTTATCTATTTCCAAAATTTTCTTTATCCAAAAAATGCCTTCATCTCCTGAGCGTGCTCCTGCCTTGAAATTCATATCTAATAATATCACATCGAATATATTTTCTTCTACGAATTTCGGAAGTTTTCTTGGATCGTTTAATACTTCAATTTTATTAAAATCATACTTAAGCAATTGTTTAAGAGAATTCAAAATGATAGTATTATCATCAACAATTAAAATATTTCCATCTTTATTTTGCATTAAATTTCATTTTTTTTTAATAAATTTGATTACAAATATAGTAATTTGTTCAGAATCCGTCATAGGGTGTCGAAAAATGAACATTCTAATTTACAATAATTGTGATAGATTCTTATACCTCTCAGAATAACAACATATTATAATTGTTGGCATATTGATTGATAAAGAAACAGAAACATAATTTGAGATGATAAAAAATATTTTACTAATAACATTTAGAAATATACGCCGACATAAAGCATATTCCTTCATTAATATTATTGGATTAGCAATAGGAATTGCATGTGCAGTGGTTGTTTTTTTATACATTAACAATGAGTTAACTTATGATAAATATTTACCTGATTATAATAAATTATATCGGATAAACAGGGAAGCTTACTCAGCCGAACTGGTTTACAAAACAGCCGGAGCCTCAGCAATGCTGATACCAACCCTGCGAAATGATTTTCCTCAAATTGAATGTGCGACAAGATTTTATCGAGGGATAGATTCTCCACTTCGTTATAAGGATATTAAAATGTATGTGGACAGGCCATACCGAGCCGATGAATATTTCTTTAAAATTTTTAAAAGAAAATTTTTGGACGGATCCGCCGAAAACGTTTTAAGCAGGCCAAATACTGCCGTAATAACCAACAATCTAAAAGAGAAAATATTTGGCGATGAAGATCCGTATGGCGAAATTATTTATAGAGATTCTATTGCCTATGAAATAGTAGGAATTATTGAAAATTGGCCATCGAACAGCCATTTAAAACCTAACTTAATATTGTCAATTGAACCGCATATACATGAACGTGAAAACGATTGGGGCGGTTATGCTTACAGTTATGTAAAATTAAAAGAAAATATTGATGTAGAAAAATTTGGGGAAGAAATTTTAAATATTGAGCAAAAATACAACAAAAAAGAAGGAGATGAAGAAGGTATTGGCCGCACAACCGGCCACTTTATAATGCCTATTACTGACATCCATCTCAACTCAGATAAAAGAGGGGAGTTAACACCTCAGGGAAATACCACATATTTAGTAATATTTGGAGCTATCGGCCTTCTTATTCTTTTAATTGCCTGCATAAATTACATGAATCTTACGACGGCAAAATTCTTAAACAGAACCCGCGAAATAGGAATCAGAAAAACTCTTGGAGCTGAAAGGAGAATTTTAATTTTTCAATTTCTTTTTGAATCATTTGTTTTTGTTTTCATTGCCCATGTTTTGGCAATGTTTATTGTTGAATTTTCGATGCCCTACATCAACAATATTTTAAATACCCAACTTACAATTCCTTACACAAGTTCACTATTTATTATTTCACTAAGTATAATAATAGTTTTTACAAGCTTGATCTCGGGAAGTTACCCTGCATTTTTTCTTTCTTCATTCAATCCAATTACTATATTTCAAGGTAAAATAAAATCAAGGTCATTTTCGGTTTGGTTCAGAAAAGCATTGGTAATTTTTCAATTTACAATTTCAGTTTCCTTAATAATAAGTGTTATTGTAATTCATAAGCAACTAAGTTACATGAGAGACTACCCAATGGGATTTGACAAAGAACAAAAGTTGGTTCTTCGCTTTCCTAGGGAGGTTGTTAAATATAATGATTATAAAAGCGTTAAACAGGAATTCCAAAAAATCCCACAAGTCAAATCCTGTTGTTTTACTTCTGCTATTCCGGGCGAATGGAATTACGGATGGCGGACATGGCTTCCGGGTGAAGAAAAAATCAGGTCATTTTTAGTTAACTATTATCAGGTAGATGAAGATTTTGTAAATGTTTTTGATATTGAAATAATTGCAGGTACCGAACTTATTCCCGAATATCTCGGCAATGGAATTATGGAATTAATAATTAACGAAGAAGCAATTAAAATCTTTGGTTGGGCTTCGCCCGAGGATGCTATTGGTAAAAATGTTTGGGATAAAGAAACTGTGGTTTCCGGGGTATTTCGTAATTTTAATTTCAAGGGTTTACAAAACAAAATCGAACCTATGGCAATGTTCCAAATGAGTGAAGATTTTAAAATATTTGCCCTTGATATAAATACTGTCAATTTTGGTGAAACTTTAGCTGAAATTGAAAAAACCTTTCATGAAATTTTACCCAATTACCCGTTTGAATACTTTTTTCTTGAAGAAAATTTTGACAAACAATATAAAAATGAAGAACAAATTAGCAAAACCATCAGCTTGCTCAGCATCCTGGGAATTTTTATTTCATGTTTGGGATTGTTAGGCTTAGCATCATTTATGGCTCAACAAAAAACTAAAGAAATAGGTATCAGAAAAGTTAATGGCGCCACTATAAAAGATATTGTTTTCTTATTGGTGAACAATTTTTCAAAATTAGTTATTATTTCAAATATAATTGCTTGGCCTGTAACTTACTATTTTATGAGTATTTGGTTAGACAATTTTGCTTATAGTACCGATTTGAGTTGGTGGATATTTGTTTTGGCAGGTTTTACATCGCTTTTTATGGCTATATCAACAGTAATCTACCAGGCTTTGAAAGCTGCAAGGTCAAATCCGGTGGATGCATTGAAATATGAGTAAATGGTTTCTGAGCAGAAAAAATGGTTTCTGAGCAGAAGAAATGTTTGCCTGGCATAGAAAAATGGTTTCCCTGAATGAAAAAATGGTTTCCAGCTTTAGAAAAGGTTTGGTTTAACACCTGCTTCAATTCCGTCAGCTTCCCGATAATTATCGGGAGGAATGGCTATTCAAACCATTT
>Ga0307929_1002528_pt1 | contig 11646 bp, 8 predicted proteins | sample AceLakmetage1330_FD_203160 | JGI IMG/M metagenome (GOLD analysis project Ga0307929, IMG submission 203160) | Saline water microbial communities from Ace Lake, Antarctica - #1330 | ecosystem: Environmental > Aquatic > Non-marine Saline and Alkaline > Saline | place: Antarctica: Ace Lake...
AACGATACCGCCCATGTGGGGCGGGTGCGCGACGCGATGGATTTCGTGGTGACCTGCGCCAAATGGACAAAGCCCCAATTGCTGGGGCGTGACGATGTGGCGGCGGGTCCCGACGGGCGGGATGCGGCGGATATGCGCATTAAGGAGCCCGAAACGGTAATTGGGGCTTGAAAAAGCCGCAAATTAGATAGATTTACAACGTGTGGGCAGGTTGCACGGGCTGGAGATTCTGGCCTAGAACCTGACTGCGTATCGAGTGCAATCCGCTGGGCATCATCGGGCTGGTTTCGGGCAATAAATGTGGCGTTTCGCCGCGTTGGTTACCTTTCGTTAACCTGCCAAGTCCTAGCTTTGTATAGTGGTTTTGGCTTTCGTGGGTGACCGATTCGGTTTTTTGGCCGAGTTGGAAATCAAGCGCCGCGAAGCCTTGTGTAGAAACAAGACGGGACACGCGCAAATGAGCATCGCTCGCGCTGACATCGTTGGGACGGAATTGACCGCTCGGGGTATTACCCTGATCGCCGGTTTCGCTCGTCTGCACCTTCTCGGCGCGCGCCTTCTCCTTACCAGCCCCTGAGCGCTGGCGGTCCTTCAACCAATTAAACGACAGAAGGACGGGCATTCAGGGGACGAAGCGAGATCTTCGAACCGCATGGGGGACGACTCTCTCCATGTCATGGAACCCGAGAAGGACTAGAAACAAATGATACCCGATAGCAAATCACGACGCGGCAAACAGGCAGCTCCCAGCGCCGACCGTGTTCTCATTTTTGATACGACATTGCGTGATGGCGAGCAGTCGCCGGGCGCGTCGATGAATCTGGGTGAAAAGATCCAGGTGGCCGAAGCGCTCGAAGCGATGGGCGTGGACATCATCGAAGCCGGTTTTCCGATTGCCTCCAATGGTGACTTCGAAGCGGTGAGCGAAATTGCACGCCGCATCAAGGACAGCGTAATTTGTGGCCTGTCGCGCGCTGGCGCCAAGGATATTGAACGCGCCGGTGAAGCGCTGCGCCATGCAGAACGCGGGCGTATTCATACATTCATTTCCACCAGCCCCGTTCACATGAAGCACAAGCTGCAGATGGAGCCTGAGCAGGTTCTGGATGCGGTGGTGGCCAGCGTCTCGCTCGCCCGCAATCTGGTGGACAATGTGGAGTGGTCCGCCGAGGACGCCACGCGCACAGAGCACGACTTCTTGTGCCGTTGCGTTGAAGCCGCCATCAAGGCGGGTGCGACGACCATCAATATTCCCGACACGGTAGGCTACACGGTGCCGACGGAATATGCGTCGGTCTTCAACATGTTGCGTGAGCGGGTGCCGAATGCGGACAAGGCTGTGTTCTCGACCCATTGCCATAATGATCTGGGGCTGGCTGTTGCCAATTCGCTGGCCGGTGTTGGCGCCGGTGCCCGGCAGATCGAATGCACCATCAATGGTCTGGGTGAGCGGGCAGGCAATGCGGCGCTCGAAGAGGTTGTGATGGCGCTGCGGGTGCGTGGTGACGCGATGCCCTATGACACCGGTATCAAATCCGAGCTGATTGCCCGCACGTCGAAGCTGGTCTCGAGCGTCACGTCTTTCCCCGTGCAGTTCAACAAGGCGATTGTCGGCCAGAATGCGTTCGCACATGAAAGCGGCATTCATCAGGACGGCATGCTTAAGAACACAGAGACCTACGAGATCATGCTGCCGGAAAGCGTCGGCATCTCGAAGTCGTCGCTGGTGTTGGGCAAATTGTCCGGGCGGCACGCCTTCAAGGACAAGTTGCAGACGCTCGGCTATGAGTTGGGCGACAACCAGTTGCAGGATGCGTTCAAGCGTTTCAAGGATTTGGCTGACAAGAAGAAGCATGTCTTTGATGAAGACATTGTGGCGTTGGTCGATGATGAAGTTGCCGCCGGCAATGAGAACATCAAGGTCGTCGAGTTGTCGGTGATTGCCGGTACGCAAGGTCCGCAGGAAGCCACTCTGACGCTGGAAGTGGATGGGGCCACCCATTCCACCAAGGCAACAGGTGATGGTCCGGTGGATGCGATCTTCAACGCCATCAAGGCGCTGGTGCCGTACAACGCGCATCTGTTGCTCTATCAAGTGCATGCAGTGACCGGCGGCACGGATGCGCAGGCGGAAGTCTCTGTGCGTCTGGAAGAAGACGGCAAATCCGTCACCGGACGCGGTGCCGATACCGATACGCTGGTAGCCAGCGCACGCGCTTATGTGAGTGCGCTCAATCGGCTGCAAACAAAACGCCTGAAAACGGCGCCCGAGGCCATGGTCGCGCCATAAAGCGTGGCGATACACACAAGCGGCGGTGCTTTTGCGCCGCCGCTCCTGATTCCAATAGGTGCGCCAGCCCTGGCACGCCCCAAAATAAGGACTGCGAAAAAGAATGCTTGGAGGCTTGCTGGGGATGCTCTCGGCCGATATGGCCATCGACCTTGGGACCGCGAATACGTTGGTCTACGTGAAGGGACGGGGCATCGTCCTCAACGAACCTTCTGTGGTCGCTATTATCAACAAAGGCGGCAAGAAGCAGGTTCTTGCTGTCGGCGACGAAGCCAAGATGATGCTGGGCCGTACGCCAGGCAACATTGAAGCCATTCGTCCGATGCGCGACGGTGTGATTGCCGACTTTGAAATCGCCGAGGAGATGATCAAGCACTTTATTCGTAAAGTGCATAATCGCCGCTCCTTCGCGAACCCGCAGATCATCGTGTGCGTGCCGTCCGGCTCAACAGCCGTGGAACGCCGCGCGATTCAGGAATCCGCGCTTTCAGCCGGTGCCCGCCGTGTGTATCTCATCGAAGAGCCGATGGCCGCTGCTATCGGTGCCGGACTGCCGGTGACCGAGCCAACCGGCTCCATGGTCGTGGATATCGGTGGCGGCACCACGGAAGTTGCCGTGCTGTCACTCGGCGGCATTGTTTATTCGCGCTCCGTAAGGGTTGGTGGCGACAAGATGGATGAAGCCATTATTGGCTATATCCGCCGCCATCATAATCTGCTGGTGGGTGAAAGCTCTGCCGAGCGCATCAAGAAGGAAGTCGGCTCCGCCGCCATTCCCGACGATGGGGCAGGCATGACCATTGAGATCAAGGGCCGCGACCTGATGAACGGCGTGCCCAAGGAAATCACCATTTCGCAGCGGCAAATCGCCGAGAGCCTTGCCGAACCGGTTGGGGCCATTGTTGAAGCCGTCAAGGTGGCGCTGGAAGCAACGCCGCCGGAGCTGGCTGCTGACATTGTGGACAAGGGCATTGTGCTGACCGGTGGCGGCGCGCTTTTGGCCAATCTGGATCAGGTTTTGCGTGAAGAAACCGGGTTGCCGGTATCGATCGCCGATGAGCCGCTGTCATGTGTTGCGATGGGTACCGGCATGGCGCTGGAACACATCCGGACCATGCGTCACGTGTTGTCGTCTGTTTACTAGGTGAAGCCGGGCGGCGTGGGGCCGCCCAAATTTAATGACTGATTGCCCGGTGGCGTTAATAATGCTGTTATCACAAGGCATTAGCTTAACCGCTACATGAAGCGTGGGGGCGCTTTTCGGGGATTTAGCGACTGGCGGCCAGGTTAAAGTCCTGGTCTGCCTTGAGGGCAGGTGCAGTGAGGGAACCGACCAACAGGGTCAAGTTACCGTTTCGGGTGTCATCGCACCGGTTGTCGCTGGTGCTTACCCTGACGCTGGCCTCTGTATTGCTGGTGGGCCGGGCGGAAAGCTATCTGGTCGACCGCACCCGGCAGGTGATGACGGATTTGTCCGCGCCGCTGCTTGAAGCCGCCTCACGGCCAGTTGCCGCTGCCCGCAACTTCATCGCCTCGACCGATGAATATGCCTATGTGTTTGAAGAAAATGCGCGGCTGCGGGCGGAGAACGAAGCACTGCGCGAATGGCGTGAACAGGCGCTGGCGCTGCGGCGGCGGGTCTCCCGGTTTGAAGCGCTGCTCGACGTGTCGGTTGATCCGGAAATCCAGTACGCAACAGGCCGCATCATCGGTGACAGTGGCGGGCCGTTTGTGCACGCCTTCATCGTCAATGTGCCGCAATCAAACGGTGTTGAAGCCGGGCAGGCGGTTGTCGATGATGAGGGGCTGATCGGGCGGGTTGTCAGTACCGGCGCCACGGCATCACGGGTGTTGCTGCTGACCGACCTTAACAGCCGGGTGCCGGTCCGCATTGAGCCGGGCGGGTATCGGGCCATTGCCGTTGGTGACAATAGCCGCTTTCCGAAAATCGAATTTCTGGCCCCTGAAGCACATCTCTCGCCGGGCGATGAGGTGGTGACGTCGGGCCATGGCGGGCTGATGCCGCCGGATCTGCCTGTCGGCATGATTGTGATGGCCTCTGATGGGCGGCCGCGTCTGCAGACCAATTCAGAATTTGACCGGACCAGCAGCGTGCGGGTGCTGCAATACCAGTTCCCGACGCGGGTGATAGCGGATTCCGACGAAGAATCTGCGGCCGAAGAGATAAACGAGAAAGACAAACTGACCGCGCCCCAGCTGCCCAACAGTGAACCTGCTGCCAATGACCTGATTGTTGAGCGGGCAGGCGAGCCGGGTGCTGCAGCGGGCACGGATGCGGCTTTGGCCTCAGAGACGGAAAGCGCGGGCGACTAACCATGCGCGATGTCTCGCAGGTTTTCTGGATAGCCATTCCCGTCAGTCTGTCGCTTGTGTTCATTTTACTGGGGTTGGTTCCGGTGGGTGTTGGCACCGGCGGCACGATTGCACCGATCTTTACACTGACGGTCGTTTATTTTTTCGCCGTGCACCGGCCGGAGTTTTTTCCACCATGGGCCGTATTCTTTGTTGGCATCGTGCAGGATGTGATGTCCGGCGGACCGATGGGGCTGTTTACGGTGGTTCTGTTGGCCGGCTATGGGCTAACTCATGCGCAGCGGCTGTTTCTGATCGGACGGGGGTTTTCAACCATGTGGATGGGGTTCGCGGTTGTCTGCGGGCTGGCCGCCGCTATTTCGTGGTTTGGTGCATCGGTGCATTACGGATTTGTCGTCAACCCGCTGCCGCTGCTGATGCAGGCCGGAATTACGGCGCTTGTCTATCCGCCTTGCTCTTTCATTCTTACGCGGGTCAACCGGCGCATGACGGCGCTGGTGCCTGCGGCATGAGGGGAATGTAATGGCGCTTGATGATCGCGACGCAGACAAGCAGAAGGCGTTTACGCGGCGGGCGGCCATTATTGGTGGTGGGCAGTTGTCGCTGTTCGCGGTCCTGGCCGGGCGGATGTATTATCTGCAGGTCATAGAAAGCCAGGAATACGAAATCCTGGCCGAGGAAAACCGCGTCAATGTGCGTTTGCTGCCGCCGCTGCGTGGGGAAATCGTGGACCGCTTCGGCGAGAAGCTTGCCTCCAACCGGCAGAATTTTCGCGTCGTCCTGATCCCTGAACAGACGGATGATGTGACGGCGACCCTCGATAAGCTTGAAGAAATTGTGCCAATCACCGAGCGGACGCGAAAGCGCATCCTGCGTGAAGTGAAGCAGAAGCGTGGCTTTGTACCGTTGACGGTGGCGGAAAATCTCGAATGGGAAACCTTCGCGGAAATCAATATTCAGACCCCGGATCTTCCTGGCCTGCAGCCGGAAGTCGGTGACACCCGGCATTATCCGTACGGCGAAGATCTTGCGCATGTTGTGGGGTATGTGGCGGCGGTTACCGACAAGGATCTGAAGGGGCGGCGGGATCCGCTGTTGCAGCTACCGGGGTTCCGTGTGGGCCGTTCTGGCGTCGAGCGGATGCTTGAGAGCGAGCTGCGCGGGCGGGCCGGCAACAGCCGCGTTGAAGTGAATGCTTTTGGCCGTGTGATCCGCGAACTTGCCAAGGACCCTGGCACCCCTGGTGACGAAGTGGTGCTGACCCTCGACATGGATATTCAGGGCTACGCCACGGAGCGGGTACGCGGCGAGAGCGCGTCCGTTGTTGTGATGGATGTGATTACGGGCGAGCTGGTGGCGATTGTCTCAGCTCCCGGATTTGATCCCAACCTGTTCAATATCGGCCTGAGCCAGGCTGAATGGGACGGGTTGACGAACAACGAGCTGAACCCGCTCGTTAACAAGACACTGGCAGGTCAGTATCCGCCGGGCTCTACCTACAAAATGATTGTGGCGCTGGCCGCGCTTGAATCCGGTGCAATCACGGCAGAACGGCTGATTACCTGTACCGGCAAGGTGAAGCTGGGCAGCCATGAGTTCCACTGCTGGAAACGCGGCGGGCATGGACCGGTCAGTCTGGTGCAGGCGATCAAGCAATCCTGCAATGTCTTCTTCTATGAAACCGGCAAGCGGGTCGGCATCGACAAGATTGAAGAAATGTCGCGGCGCTTTGGCCTTGGCGACGAAGTGGCGATTGATATGGCGGGTGAGAAGCCCGGCATGGTGCCATCGCGCGGCTGGAAACGGGCGACGACCGGCATTGCTTGGCAGCAGGGCGAAACGCTGAATGCATCGATCGGGCAGGGCTACGTGTTGGTGACACCGTTGCAGCTTGCCGTGATGTCCGCGCGCATTGCCAATGGTGGCCAGGGTGTGCGCCCCTGGCTGGTCCGCTCGGTGGGTGGCCGGCAGCGTACGCCGCCGCAGATTGTCCCGATGGGGATCAATCCCCGGCATCTTCAGCTGGTGCAGGCCGGCATGAACGCGGTGGTGAATGTCCCCGGCGGGACGGCCTTCCGCTCGCGGCTGCCGCTTGAAGGCAAGTCAATGGCGGGCAAGACCGGTACGGCGCTGGTGCGGCGGATTACCCGTGAAGAGCGTGCGCGCGGCGTCACCAAGAACAGCGATCTGCCTTGGAAATATCGTGACCATGCGCTGTTTGTCGGTTACGGGCCGGTTGAAAATCCGCGCTATTCAATTTCCGTCATCGTTGATCATGGCGGCGGCGGCAGCTCAGCTGCGGCACCTGTTGCCAAGGACATCATGACCCGCGTGCTGGCACGCGATCCGATGGGTATGGCTGCCTATGAGCAAAAGGCACCGGGCAATGATGTGTCGCAGCTTGTGCCGCGGGCCGATGGCCCGGGCAAAGGAGAGCAGGGCTAATGGTACTTGAAGCCATATCCCGATCAGGTCGGCTGAGCCTGGTCGACAAGCTCTACGAAATAAACTGGGGCTTCATCCTGTTGATCACCGCAATCGCTGCGGTTGGCTTTGCCATGTTGTATTCGGCAGCAGACGGCAGCTTTGATCCGTGGGCGTCGCGGCAGATGGTGCGGTTTGCCATGGGCATGGCGATCCTGTTTGTGTTTGCCATGATTGATCCGCGGATATGGCTGCAATTGGCATATCCCGCTTATGGCTTTGCGTTGCTGCTGCTGATTGCCGTTGAATTTGCCGGCACCACGGGTATGGGCGCGACGCGCTGGATCAATCTGGGCGTCATCCAGCTTCAGCCGTCGGAACTCATGAAGATCACGCTGGCGCTGGCTTTGGCGCGCTACTATCACACGCTGGAACAGGACCGGGTGTCGCATCCGCTGTTTCTGCTGCCGGCGCTTGCCTTCATTGCGTTGCCGGTGGCGCTGGTGCTGCGGCAGCCGGATCTTGGCACGGCATTGCTGCTGTCGGTGGTCGGTGTCTCCATCATTTTCATGGCAGGGCTTTCATGGCGCTACATTGTTGCCGCGGGTGCTGCGGCGCTGGCAGCGATACCGGTGGTGTGGGAATTTTTGCATCCCTATCAGCGTGAGCGGGTGTTTACGTTCCTTGATCCCTCACGCGATCCCCTGGGGGCGGGCTACCACACAACTCAGGCGAAGATTGCGCTTGGCTCGGGCAGCGTGTGGGGCAAGGGCTTCATGGAGGGCACCCAGAGCCATCTGAATTTCCTGCCGGAAAAGCAGACCGACTTCATTTTCGTGATGCTGGCGGAGGAGCTGGGCCTGATGGGCGGCATTGCGCTGCTGGCGCTCTATACGACGCTGCTGGGCTTTGCGCTTATGGTGGCGGTGGGTGCGCGGCATCAGTTTGGACGGCTGCTGGTGGCCGCGCTGGCGGTCAATTTCTTCCTCTATGTCTTCATCAATGTGGCGATGGTGATGGGCCTCATTCCAGTGGTGGGCGTGCCTCTGCCGCTGGTCTCTTACGGCGGGTCGGCGATGCTGGTGATTCTGGCCGGTTTTGGCCTTTTGATGAGCGTTTACGTGCATCGCGGGCAGGAATTACCCCGCGGCGGTGGCCTGCTTTAGGCCACATGGCTCATACCTGTCTGAAACACTTGCGGGGGGCGTCCGGCTTTGCTATCACCCGCCCTCGTTCGCGCAGGCGGCGGTCTTGTTCCAATGGTGGTTTCCAACCACTCAGGCCGTCACAAATCCTGCCCGGTCGGGCGCATAGCTCAGTTGGTAGAGCAGCTGACTCTTAATCAGCGGGTCCAAGGTTCGAATCCTTGTGCGCCCACCAATTTCCTAAATGATTCATAGGCTTTGGTTGGTCCTTTGCATTGTGCAAAGCCAGTTGTAGGGGCGACTGTGTTTGTACTGGCATTTTAGCTGGACAATGGTGCGGAAACAGCTGGACGGGTTTTCCAGCAAATGACAGCAGACCTTGGTTCAGCGCATATCGTAGACAAAGGGAGATTTTGTCCGACCGGCTTGATCCGGCTTGCGGCTTCTAAGCTCTGTTTCTATAGCTTCCGTGCGGAACACAAGAAAGAAAAGGGCGGGCGGCCAAAGGCGCTCTTGCCAAGCTCGGCGTCTCGGGGCGTCGACATGCCCAGCTGCCTGGATCCTCGCATCAGCGGCTCCGTTCGTCATGTTTAAATTCCTTGCACCATGGAATACGGGCAGGACGCCAAACGAAATTATCCAGGTATCAACACCAGCCAACTGGGTGTAATCTTTCTCTCGGACAATTTTGATAGCGCAAGGCGTGTTGAGTGCGGAATAGCTGCCACAATCGAGGTTTCTGTTCGCGGTTAGGGAAGCTCATACTCAATGAAGATTATTCTGGCGGACGATCACGCATTGGTTCGCGATGGCCTGAAGCTGTTGCTTCAATCAGCTTTCCCCGATTGTGAAATCGTTGAGGGAACATCTTTTGGCGAAGTTATTTCCATCCTCAAAGATGATCGCCGCGTTGACCTAATCCTTGTTGATTTCACCATGGACGACATGCCTGCCAGCACCGGCATTCGTGCGATCAAGCGCTCGGCGCCCTCTGCGCCAATCATTGTCGTGTCGGCGCGTGATGATCTGGATGCGTATCAGATTGCGTACAATGCCGGTGCGGCGGCTTTTGTTGAAAAGACGTCGGCGCATCAAAAAGTGCTGGGCGTCATGGCGCAAGTGATCGCTGGGGAGCGCGTGTTCCCGAGCAGTGTTAAGAGAACCGTGCCAGGCAATGGGCGGCAGGAAAGTGTGGACCCGGTCGATACACTCACACCGCGTCAATTGCAGGTTCTGGCTTTGCTCGGGCGGGGTATGTCGAACAAGGAGATCGCCCGGGAAATCGAAATTGAAATCGGAACGGTGAAAGTCTACCTGAACGCGATTTACAGGGCCTTTGGCGTTCACAATCGCACCCAGGCCGCGCTCATGGCCAAACAGAGCATTGGTGAGGAGCTGCCGTCGATCTAGCTGTTACACACTGTGTTTCGCGAGAAACATAGCAAGTGTGTCCGGGTTCACGGGCTTGTGCAGTACGTCCAGTTGCCCGGCGGCTAGCCGGCGCAGCAGATCCGGAGAACTGTCACCTGTCAGGAGCACGGCGGGCAAAGTCGGCATGTTGAAGTGCGTGCGGATTTTGCCGATCTCAGCGGGCCCTTCCAAAGATGCGTCAAGCTGGAAATACGAGATGATGACTTCCGGTGTGAACCCGCCATCTGCCATAAGCACGTTGCTCAAAACCTCATCGGCGCTCTTTCCAGCCACTGCCTCGCAGCCCAACACGGACACAAGATCAAGCAATGCTGCCTGACTGTCTGTGTCGTTTTCAAATATCACCACGCGCAGGCCATTCAGCTGAGGCATTTCTGCGGACTTTTCTGCTTTGGTCAGCTCGGCGTTTGCGCCAACGTCGTCGCTCTTAAGCGTCAGACCGAACCGGGCACCTTGGCCTTGTGCCGAGGTGAGTTTGATGTTGCCGCCGAGCAATGATGAAAGTCTTTTGACGATTGCCAACCCCAGTCCCAGCCCGCCTTGATCGGTTGATGCGCCCTGCGCCTGATAAAACTCCTCAAACACGCGCTCATGCTGGTCCGGGTGAATGCCGGGGCCATCGTCGGAGATGGAAATAATGACATTGCCGCCTTTCAGGTGCCGGGCAGACATATCGATTGTTGATCCCGGGGCATGACGAATGGCATTGCCCACGAGATTCCGGATAATGTTCTCCAGAAGTATCCTGTCGGTCCGCAGCACAATGCCGTTGGGTGCGGTCAAAATTTTGCAACCTGCTTCAGATGCCATTGCCGATGCCTCTGAGGAGGCGGAAAGAAAGACTTCGTCGACGGAGACGGGCGTCGGGTTCACATCCACCGTTCCTGCATCCAGTTTTGAAATATCCAACAGGCTGTTGACCAGTCCCTCCATGGCCTGAACCGACCGTTCGACACGGTCGAACATCGGCTCGAGGCGATCTGATTTCTCGCGTAACCGGTAGGCTGCCACTGTCAGATTCATGGCATGCAGGGGTTGCCGGAGGTCGTGGCTGGCGGCGGCGAGGAACCGGGTCTTTGCCCGGTTGGAAATGTCCAACTCGCGCCGCTCGCGCTCGAGTGAAGCAACCAGCTCGGTTTTATCCAGACGCAGTGACAATGCCAGGGTAATCATGCCGCTGGCGTTTCGACCGGTGGCCATCATGGCCATGAAGAACATTATCAAGGCGCCGCCCATAAGCTGCTGTTCGAAGTGGCTGTCAGAGGTCAGCCGGATAATGAGTGGGAGGAGCGACGTCGAGAGGGCGATCACGATGGCGAAAAAAACGGGTGCAAGAGTGGCAACCGTGCCTGCGGCTGTGCCGCTTAGAAAAAGAATGAAGAGAACCTGTTCCAGGGCGGCGTCGGGAACAATGAATATGCCTGCGTATCCCCATGTGAGTCCCACGAGGGTTATCAAGCCGACAAACAAGGTGCCCCAGAGGCTGGCGTCATCGGCAGCTGGATTGACCTTTTGGAACAGGAAAATGGCGACTCCCCGAGCCCAGCCAAGTGCGATCATCGCACTTGCCCAGATCACCAGCGGGGTGTGCGGAACTTTATCCCAGAAAAGATATGTCAGAACACTGATGACAATTGTGTGGACAACGACACCGACAGTGCCCTGCTGATACAAGAGCGATATGCGGTCATTCAGCATCGCCCTTTGACGATCTGCGGGAACATTCGGGTCAACCAGACGCCCCCACAGAGTGGGTAGCCGTCCCGCCGAACTGGTCTGAAACTCATCGGTCATTGTTGTTCTTCTTTTCCGTGAAATCGCGATTCGTTCCAGTATTCCACCAGCGGACTGTCCGGGGCCGTCCAGCAACAACTATGATCTTGCCCGGCGGCCAGCACAAATGTCGTGTCCGCGCAATTTTCCATTGCGGCTTTGAAGGCGCTGATAGTTGCAAGCGGGACAATGTCGTCCAGCTCACCATAGTAGTGGGTTTGCTGCACGGTGCAGAGATCGCTCAGGTAA
>Ga0307929_1002532_pt1 | contig 11630 bp, 6 predicted proteins | sample AceLakmetage1330_FD_203160 | JGI IMG/M metagenome (GOLD analysis project Ga0307929, IMG submission 203160) | Saline water microbial communities from Ace Lake, Antarctica - #1330 | ecosystem: Environmental > Aquatic > Non-marine Saline and Alkaline > Saline | place: Antarctica: Ace Lake...
CCATGCCCCAATATTTCTGAATGAAAATTAGGAGATACGCAAAAGTGTAGTCCCAGAAAACGACTACCCCGTCTGTCGATAGCTAATTATCAAATTGTTACAATTCGGAAAATGCAAGCTGGGTTAAAGGCATGTTTGCCGAAGATGATAAAATCCCGGTATATATTTTTGATGGTGATTTGGAGATAGACCTAAAGGAAGTTTTTGCATAATCTTAAAATTTTTAAACCCTGAAATTATTACAAAAACCCATCTGTGTTCATCTGTGTAATCTGCGGTAAATAAAAACCTAATCTGTGGTAAATAAAAAAACCTCTGGAAAATATCCAGAGGTTTTTTATTTGTTTATCAATGAAGATTAACGTTTGATGAGCTTGCGTGTAATATCAACATCAGCGTTTTGAATGTGGATGAAATACAGCCCCTGGCGAAGCCCCGACAGGTTGATCTCATTTGAGGATAACTTATCAAAAGCCAAAACTACCTGGCCTTTGCTATCGCGTATTTCAACCTTTACAGGATATTTATCTATCCCTGAGATAATGATTTTATCGGTAGCGGGATTTGGGTAAACCCTGATAAGTTCCGCTTGCAGTTGATCGATCCCAACCGGATATATATCTACGCCGGTAATTTTTGAAAGCCCGTTGATTTCAAAAATATCCTGATTCGGGAATGTTTGATCCCATTGATAAGGGAAAAAAACACAATAACCATTAATCGAACTGTTTAGTTCAAACCAGAAAGTATCTCCATTTTCGCAGCCAACTGCTGTCGATTCTGTTGAATCGTTTCCATAAACCGTCATAGTAAAAGGCCCTTCGGATGTTTCATCAAATTCGGTAACCCCTGCGCAAATTCCTTGCTGGGAAACTATCGCAATTTGATCGCCCGGATAGAAGATCCATCCGTTGAGTGCTTCCTGAGTAACCACAATAAGATGTGAATTGCCGGTTGGGGTGCATTCATAACGTACCTCTGCTTGTGATTTCAACTGGTGCTGCGGGATGGTATGGGTGTTGGCCGTTTCCGGGAAAGTAATGCTTCCGGGAGCGTCCATTTTTACCATATACGATTTTCCGGCACTTAGCTGATTCAGCGTCATCACATCCTCGCCAGGCCAGTAAACGTGTGTTCCGGCCACTTCTTTTACCACGGTAAGATCGCCGCCAAGCGCATCGAACAAGTCTGCACAAACGGCATCGCCATCACAAACTACCGGAATAAGATTCCAACCTGCATCCAGCGCAAGGGTGTGATTCACCATGTTGTAGCCCGGGAAATCCAAAGTTACTTCCTGCTCCAGTTTAATCTTGTAACCCTGGTGCGCATTCCATAGTCCCAGCGTGTTGATCCCGGCTGAGGGCCAATACACGCCTTCCATATCCTGAACCACCACAATATCCTCTTCGATAGTGCTGAAAATTTGCTCCATCGCCGATTCGGCGGGCAGGAGGTAGCTGGAAATGCCACTCCAACCTGCGGGCAAGGTCATGCTTTGATGAACCAGCGGAGGCATTGCGCCACCCATGGGCGGGAAAGTAATCAAGTCGATCCATCCGCAGTCGCTGCCATTAACCGCCGAATAATCTTTTTCGTAAGCCCAGGCAAAAGTATGCTCGCCTTGCGTTACCGGATACGAAACCTCCGACCAGGCCTCTTCGCCCGACCATTCGCCTTGCTGGCTGCCATCGATGTAAAAACGCAGAAAATCGTAGCTCGACTCGGACGATACTTTGCGGTAAAACGAAATATCTCCGGCGGCGGTAACATCCACGGTAATTTGCAAAGTACTTTCGGATTGGTTGCCGATAGCACCCGATTTTGCACTGTAAGTGCCTTCGTAGGATTCGCTGCTGGTAACCTGCCAATCGGCATCGCCTGTATTTTCCCAGGCAAACTGGTTCAAGTTTCCGCTTTCAAAATCTTCGACCTGAATGCCAACTGCAAGGTTCAAAGCAAAATTGTATTCAAAAGCATTACCATTTGAATTGCAGGCCACATCGAACAGACCCATAATGGTATGCCCTTCGGGAGTTAAGACATCCACGGTAATATTTAAAGTACCGGTGGCTTCTTCACCCGGGCTAAGCGTTCCAAAATTCAAATCCATCGCATTGATGGTAAGGTAGGGATCGGTGCTGGCATAATCGCCCATCACATTTGTAGCATCGTAAAGCCCGTTATTTTTCATAGGAATTATCACCTCTATTGTCTCGCCAGGTTCTATCCTGCCGTTGTTGTTCCCGCTGGCATCATCAATTTCGATGTTGCCCATTTTCATGGCGTAAGCCGTTTGAGCCAGTGCTTTAATGCAAAAGTTTCCGGTATTCTGGAAACCCGAGGGATCGTTGTAATCGTAAAAATCCACCCAGCTGCCGCCATCTTTATAAAAGCTTTCGCCGGCATTGGCGGCTGATTCTACTATTGTCCGACTACCACCGCCTAATAAAACGGGAACATCTGAAGTGCGGTCGTAGGGAATACCACCATCAGAAAGGCTGAGATAAACATAAAAATCATCGCCGGCTTCCAGCTCCACAGGCGTAGTTAAATCAACGGTATGCAAGCCAATGTGCTCATAAAAACCGGAGACGCTGGCCAGCTCGTTTTCGAGTTGCCCGCCGTTGTAGTCATCGTAAATTTTTACGGTAAAATTTACATCATCGGCAGCCACAAAGAAATTTACAGCTGAGATTACATCATTCGATTCGGCCGTAAAAGCATTGAAGGCTTCGGTGGCTGTGCTCAGCTCATCGCGCCAGCCGTGGTAGTCGTGATAATATACCTGGGTATATTCCATCTTGTCCACATCGATAAATGAGATGGCTCCCATCTGCGGCTCCTGGCCGGCCCACTTGTCGTAATATGAAATCCAGAAATAGCCATCGTTGCCCCAGCCTTCGCCCCAACTGTTTTTGCAAAGCCACGCTCCGTTTTCGGGGGCCTGGGTGTCGAGGTCATCGTCCCAGCCAACAATGGCAATACTATGGTTGGGCAGCACGCTACTGCTTGGTGGCTGATAATGGATGAAATTGGAAATAAAGCTGCCATCGTAACACATGCAGGTAGCCATGACTCCGTATTCCATAATTTTCATTTTCACCTCATCCAAATTACTCAGATCCTCGCCCACGGTGTACCATTCCACATCGTGCGCATAATATTTATGATAAGTGTCGGCTATGCGTGCCGGGGGTGACGCATAAGTATTACCGTCCACTTCGCGGGTAGAACCTTCGCCACGCGAGAGGTAGGCCGTGGTAACGCGGTAGTCGCCACCCTGGTGTACTTCCAGGCCGCTGCCTGAGGGCGGATCCACATCATCGTTGTTGTGATCGTTAAAGCCGTTCCACCAGTCCAGGTGATATTCGGCCAGGGCGGGTTCGCCTGTTTCGCCGGCATCGGCCCAGTTGCCGGTAAACAGCATATTGCCTTCCATCGAGGCCAGCGAACCGTGGGTCCAGCAAGTGCCGCCCTGTTGGTTTTTAACGCTGGTAACATAGTTTACGCCATTCAAATCGCGTAGGTCGTAGGACGAAGGTATGGTAAACTGACCATCATCGGTCAAGGCTTTCATGCAAAAGTTGCCCGTATTTTGAAATCCTGAAGGATCGTTATAATCATAAAAATCCAGCCATTTGCCACCCGATTTATAATAGCTCTCGCCCGGATTTGCTGAAGATTCAACGATGGTGCGATAATCAGCACCCAGCAAAACGGGAACATCCGAAGTGCGATCGTAGGGATGGCCACCTGCTGAAAGCTGGAGATAAACATAAAAGTCTTCGCCGGCACTCAGGTTTACCGGAGCAGATAAGTCGATGGTATGAAAGCCCGAATAGTCAATGGTGCCTGACTGGTTTGCCACCATATTTTGCAGAATGCCGCCTGTAAAATCCTTATAAATTTTCAAGGTATAATCCACATTGTGCTCTGCGGTAAAAAAGCTCAGGGCTTTGATCATTTCGCTGCCGTTGGCCGTAAAAGCGTTGAAGGCTTCGGTAATATCTTCTTTGGTGTCGCGCCAGCCATGATAATCGTGGTAATAGGTGTGCTCGTATTGCAGCGGCTCCACATCCTGAAAAGAGATGGCTCCCATCTCATCGTTGCGGCAGGCATGTTTGTCGTAGTACGAAATCCAAAAATAGCCCTGATAGCCCCATCCGGTACCCCACGAATTTTTTACCAGCCATGCGCCGGGCTGCGGAGCCTGGCTTATTTTATTGTCGTCCCAGCCAATGATGGCCACGGCATGATTGGGATCCAAAGTGCTACTGGGTGGCTGATAGTGGATATTATTGGACATAAAACCGCCATCGTAGCACATGCAGGTGCCCAGCACGCCATAGTCGATAATTTTTTGTTTGATAAGATCGATGCCATTCAGGTTTTCGTCCATGGTGTACCACTCGATGTTGCGGGGATAGTAGTAATGATAGTCATCGCTGTAGCGGGCTGGCGGATTTTCGTAGGATTGTCCATCGATGTCGCGCACTGCGCCTTCGTTGCGGGCCAGATAGGCCGAGGTAACGCGATAATCGCCCCCCATGTGCACTTCGAGACCGCTGCCCGAGGGTGGGTCGATGTCATCGTTGTTATGTTGGTTAAAACCGTTCCACCAGTCCAGGTGGTATTCTGCAAGGGCAGGTTCGCCACTTTCGCCGGCAGCAGCCCATGCTCCGGTCATCAGCAGATTGCCTTCCATGGCGGCATACGCGCCGTGAGTCCAGCAGGTTCCGCCTTGCTGACTTTTAACGGAGCTAACGTAGTTTATGCCATTAACATCGCGCAGGTCATAGGTTTCGGGTAGGGTTTGCGCCGCCCCTGCAACAGTAAGCATTGCCAGTAAAATGAGTAAGAAAAGTTTTTGCATTTTGTACAATAGTTTTATTAATAAAAAAATCAAGTTTGAATATTTTGAGCCACAAATGTACTAAAGTTATTCAAGATGTGCCGCCTTCTATTCCTCTTGTAGCAAGTGCCGAATATCCTTTATTTTTCCATAAAGAGCCATGATGTCGCCCTCGTTAATTTTAGTTTCGGCCGAGGCCAAATCTCCCGCTTTTTTTTCCTTGCGTATTACCCCAAAAATATTCTTCTTTTCCACTTCTTTCAGAGTATTCAGCACCAAAACCCTATATTTTTGTCGAATATCTATTTCGCTAAGAGTTTTACCAAAAAAGCGCTCCGGCATCTTTGCCTCGATAATATTATAATCTTCGGCAATCTCGAAGGAATCGACTACACCCTGAATGTCGAGTTTTTTTGCCCAACGTTCGGCGGTTTCTTCTTCGGGATGGGCAATTTCGGTAATGCCCATAGCTTCGAGCACCGTTTGATGTAACGGCGAAACCGCACGACTTATCAGCCGTTTTACCTTAAACTGTTTCATCACGGCACTGGCCATAATGTTGGCTCCCTCATTTTCGCCAATAGCCACCACCACGATGTCCGTATCCTTGAGCGGTAAATTGCTAACCGCTTGTGCATCGGTAGCATCGAGGCTAATGCTGGTGGCAATTTTATCTTTTATTAGTTCCACCCTCTCCATGCGGCGATCCACGCCAATTACCTCGTGGCCGGCTCGGGTCAATTTTTCGGCGAGCGAGGATCCAAAAGTTCCCAATCCAATAACAATATATTTCATCAGCTTTAAAATTTTTTATCCCTTACTTTATTCCAAAATACAACTTTTAAGTTTAAATGTATAATAAATTAGTTGATCAAAATCCCTTCAACCGGGTAGGTATAGTTTTGATGTTTGATACTTCGTAGCATTGATGCTAAAATTGTGAGCATACTAACCCGTCCTATAAACATGGTTACCACCAATACCATTTTGCCGGCATTGCTCAATTGACCGGTAATTCCCATGCTCAAACCCACAGTGCTGTATGCGGATACAGTTTCAAAAACCACAGGCATTATCCCCAAATCTTTTTCTAAACTAACCAGTAGTACCGTTGCAATGCCAATGGTTAAAATCGACAAAGCGATAATGGCAAAGGCACGTTGGATAGAAACGACCGAAATCTCCTTGTTGTACACCTCTATGCGCGATTTGCCCCGAGCCAGGCTAAGGCTGTTGAGGATGGCCAAAGCCAGCGTGGAGGTTTTTATCCCGCCGCCTGTGGAGGAAGGAGAAGCTCCTACAAACATCAAAAACAAAACAAGCATCAGGGTGGTAATGCGCATGGCTCCAAAGTCAACTGTGTTGAATCCGGCGGTACGCGGGGTAACGGCACTAAAAAAGGCAGTAACTATTTTACCCGACAGGCTGTGCGGAGCCAGGGTGTTATCGTATTCAAAAACAAATACGAGAGTCGTCCCGCCAACGATAAGTGCCAGCGTGGTGATGATAACGATGCGTGTATTGAGGTGGATGATCCAGGGAAGGCTAACCGATGCTTTACCACTGGTTATCGGTAAGATTTTTTTTAAAATAACATATTTTAGATAAGAAAAAAAGTTGAAAACAATGGGAAAGCCCAGGCCACCGATGATAAGCAGGAAGGCCAGAATAAGGTGCAAAGAATAGTTGAAGCGAAAGCCGCTTTGGAAAAGTCCGTTGCTTAGGGTTGAAAAACCCGCATTACAAAAGCCGGAAACCGAGTGGAAAGCCGAAAAGAAAATCCGCTGTGTGGCAGTATCGAAAAGACTTCGATCGACACTAAAAAAGATAAACACCGCTCCGATGGCCTCAATGGCGATGGTTAGCAAGATGATGCGTTTAAAGGTTTCATACACTTCCGATATTTTTTTTGAATTGGTCATATCGCTAAGCATCAGTTGATTTTCGTAGGATGACTCGCCCTTGAAGAAATAACTAAAATAACTGGTAAAAGTCATAATGCCAATGCCCCCCAACTGGATGAGCAACAAAAGTATAAACTGCCCAAAGGGCGTAAAATAGGTGGCCGTATCCACCACAATCAACCCGGTAACGCACACCGCGCTGGTAGCTGTAAATAGTGCGTCAACCAGTGTAATGCCCGAATAGGTAGCATGAGGCAGGGTGAGCAACACTGACCCTGCAAACACAATCAGCAAAAAACTTAAAACAAACAACTGGGCAGGGTTCAAATAGCGTTTCTTGTAATTGATGGTGAAGGTAGAAAATTCGCGCACAAAAATTAAAAAGAGACCCAGATATAGCCAGTGTGGCACGTTTGACAGTTTTAAGTCAGTCCATTCCAAAATATCGATTAGCAGCGCGAGAAGAAAAAGAAAAAGCAATACATCGAAAAGCCAAACCGATTTTCGGGGGCGGTTATGTCGACTAAAATAACGCAGCAACAACGAAACTGCCCCCACGATGATCGTGATAAAATAAAACCAAAACAAAAACACCTGGTGCTGGCCGGGCTTATCAAAACCGAAATCATAAATAACTGCAAATTCAGCCAAAAGGCTTAGCCACAAAGGAAGCAAGCGAATGTGTTGCAATTTATAACTAAGGTCAGTGCACCATTTATCAACATTCATCGGGCAAAATCTTTTTGTTTTGCATGGCAAAAGTACAATTTAGTATTTGTCTTAAAAGTAGTTTTTTTTAAAAGTATATTTTTTATGGAAAAGCACTATTTCATCGGCTTTGCTCCCATCACAAACTTTAGCTCTCCACCCCGCATCAATTCGCTGTGGCGGATGGTAAAATCTTCGATGGCTCTCCCATTAAAACTAAGCTCCTGCACATATACGTTTTCGGGGCTTTGATTTTCGGTGGTAATGATCAGCGTTTTGCGCTTACTCAATTTTACCGTAGCCGAAACCACCGTAGGGCTGCCGATGGCGTAATCTTCGGAGCCGGGGCACACCGGGTAAAAACCCAGGGCACTAAAGACATACCAGGCCGACATTTGCCCACAGTCATCGTTGCCACACAGGCCATCAGGGGCATCCTTGTACATGGTTTCGCAAATCATACGCACGCGCTGCTGGCTTTTCCATGGCGAGCCAGTCCAGTTATATAAGTAGGGAATGTGGTGGCCAGGCTCGTTGCCATGCACGTACAGACCGATAATGCCATCGCGGGTGATGTCTTCGTTGTTGGCGATGTGCGCGTCCGAAAGTTGCATGGCATAAAGTGTATCCAGCTTAGCGGTGAATGCCGCTTTGCCTCCCATAAGTTCTACCAGGCGTTCGGGGTCGTGCGGAATATACAGCCCGTAATTCCAGGCATTGCCCTCGATAAAACCCTGACCGTGGGTATCCAGCGGGTCGAACTCTGGGCGAAAAGTGCTGTCGGAAAGTCGCGGGCGCATAAAACCCGATTCGGCATCAAATACATTAAAAAAATTCTTCGACCGTTCCATAAACTCATCGAATGTTTGATAGGCTTCGGTGATACCTGCAATCTGCACTATGCACCAGTCATCGTAGGCGTACTCCAGGGTCTTGCTCACCGAGCTGCCGTTTTTATCTTCGGGCACAAAGCCCAGTTTCATATAATAATCTAAACCATCGTATTTAGGATAAGTAGCCGTGCCCACGCAGGCCTCAAGTGCCTGATCGAGATCATCGGTATAAACGCCTTTCATAATGGCATCGGCAATTACCGATACGCTGTGATAGCCGATCATGCACCAGTTTTCGTTGGCGTAGTGCGACCACACCGGCAGCATCGGGTGTACGCTCTGGTCGTAGTGCGCCAGCATCGACTTTACCATATCCCGGTTGCGCTCGGGCTGTATAAGATTAAAAAGCGGATGCAGGGAGCGGTAAGTATCCCAAAGCGAAAAAATGGTGTAGTTGGTAAAATCTTCGGACTGATGGATATTTTGATCCAGCCCCCGGTATTGGCCATCCACATCCTCATAAATAATCGGGCTTAGATAAGTATGATATAAGGCGGTATAAAAAACCCGCTTATCGCTTTCGTTCAGGCTTTCGATTTGAATACGGCCAAGCTCATCGTTCCACATTTGCTGGCCTGCCTGCTTCACTTCCTCAAAATTCCATCCCGGAATTTCCTGATTCAGATTTTTCATTGCACCCTCGGTGCTCACCGATGACATGGCGAATTTCACCAGGATTTGTTCTCCTTTTTTCACATCAAAATTAAAGTAAGCCCGCAGGTCGTGGCCGGCCATTTCGGGGAAGTTATGTTCCTCATCAAATTTGCGATAGAAACCCTTATAAACGCCATCATCGTATTTTTTGTGGCCATAATTTTTGAAAGACTTATTGAACTGCATCGCAAAATATACGGTACGCGTACGCGCCCAGCCATTGGTTTGGCGATATCCTGTAATCAACGAATCGTTTTCCACACGCACAAAGGTCCATACGTTTTTGCCATCGTAGTTATATATGCCGTGCATCAGATCAAGGATAATGTGCGCCTCCTCATTTTTGGGAAAGGTATATTGATGAAAGCCCACGCGGGTGGTGGTGGTAAACTCGGCGGTGATATCGTAATCCTGGAGATTTACCTTGTAATAATTAGGCTCGGCTATTTCGCTTTCGCGCATATATCGCGAGCGGTAGCCCGATTGGGGATTATCTTCGGTGCCCGGGTTCAGTTGCAGTTTTCCGGTGGTAGGCATTATCAGGAAATCGCCCAGATCGGAGTGGCCGGTACCGCTAAAATGCGTGTGGCTAAAGCCCACAATGGTAGGGTCGTCGTACTGATAGCCGGCGCAATATTCATAAGCCCGGCCAGTGTATTTTCCGTTGACGGCATAAGGAATGGTATCGGTGTCGGGACTAAGCTGCACAGCCCCAAAAGGTACAGTTGCGCCGGGAAAGGTGTGTCCCATGCGCTGGGTACCGGCCATCGGGTTTACATACTCGATAAGCTGCTTTTCAGCAGATTGAGCCAGGCCAAAAAGGCTTGCAAATAATAGGCAAAAGGTAAAAATCTGTTTCATCGTCCATGTTTTGATTTCAGGCAAAGGTAGTGGTTTTTTTGGGCTTGCATTGGCATGAAGTTTTTTCTGGAATATAGCGTATCAAAACCAAACCCTTACTGTGCTATGCCTGACGGCTATCCAATGGGGCGGGGCAGGCAGCTTTGCCCAACATCACTCCAATTCTCCATTCCTCCCCATAATAATTAACTTTGCAAACTTTTTTGAAAGTTATTAAAAATGAACAACAACGATATTTTGCGCCGCATCCGCTTTGCCTTCGATTTTGGTGATTCCAAAATGATGTCCGTTTTTCAGATGGGTGGCCACGAAAGCACAAGAGCCGAGATTAGCAACTGGCTAAAAAAAGATGATGACCCGGATTTTGCCTCCCTCAACGATAAGCTGCTCGCCACCTTCCTTAATGGTTTTATTGTCGAAAATCGTGGAAGTAGCAGTAAGGAAATGATTCCCGAAAAGCGGCTCAACAACAACATCATTTTGCGAAAGCTAAAAATTGCACTCAGCCTCAAAGACCTTGATATGCTGGAGGTGCTGGAGCTTGGCGATTTTAAGCTGGGCAAGCATGAGCTGAGTGCCTTTTTTCGCCGTCCCGACCAGCAGCATTACCGCTTATGCCGCGACCAGGTGCTGCGCAAATTCTTGCAGGGATTGATTGTAAAATATCGCGGTATTGTACCTGAAGACGAAGATAACCCGGATAAAAAATGAATCAAATGATAGAACTTGGAAAATACAATTTATTAAAAGTCCTGCGCCAGGCTGCCGAAGGCCATTACCTTGGCGATGCCGATGGCGAGGAGGTGCTGTTGTCCAAAATTTATGACCTCCCCGAGGCCGATGAGAATGGCCTGGTAAGCGTTTTTATTCACAACGATAACGATGGCCACAAGGTGGCAACCAGCCTCAACCCCAAATTTGTCGCGGGCGAGTTTGCCTGGCTCCGCGTGAAAGCCGTAGCCGAGGGTGTGGGTGCATTTTTGGAATGGGGCGTGGATAAAGACCTGATGGTTCCTTTCAGAGAGCAAAAGCTGCGCATGGAGGCGGATCGGAATTATCTGGTTTACCTCGACATCGACCTCGAAACAAATCGGCTTTACGGCAGCAGTAAGGTCGAACATTTTATTCACAACGAGGTGCTGAGCGTGGAAGAAAATGAGGAAGTGGATTTGATAATCTGGAAAAAAACCGACCTGGGCTACGCCACCATCATCAATCATATTCATCAGGGGCTGATTTACGAAAACGAGGTTTTTAAAGACTTACACGTTGGCGATAGCTTGAAGGGCTATATCAAAAATATACGTGAGGATAATAAGATCGACCTTTCGCTACAAGCCCTGGGCTATGCCAATTTTATCGATGCCAACGCACAAAAAGTATTGGACATGCTGGATCAAAACGAGGGCTTCATGGCGGTTTCCGATAAAAGCACGCCCGATGAGATTGCCTACCTTTTTGGCATGAGCAAAAAGGCTTTTAAAAAAGCCATTGGATTTTTGTACAAGCAGCAAATCATCACCATCGATGACAAAGGGATTTTGCGTAGCTAATTAGTGTCTGCTGAAAAACTAAGAAATCTAATATTTCGGTGCTCTGCACCTTACGGTATCCGCGCATCTTTTTACTACTAATCGGGTAGGAAGCGGCTTGCGCCGCTGTCCCCCCACACCACCCGGCATACGTACTCCGTACCAAGGCGGTTTCTATTAATCGTTTAAACCTTCATCCGGGCTTCTAATGACATTAACCCGG
>Ga0307929_1002533_pt1 | contig 11629 bp, 14 predicted proteins | sample AceLakmetage1330_FD_203160 | JGI IMG/M metagenome (GOLD analysis project Ga0307929, IMG submission 203160) | Saline water microbial communities from Ace Lake, Antarctica - #1330 | ecosystem: Environmental > Aquatic > Non-marine Saline and Alkaline > Saline | place: Antarctica: Ace Lake...
TAACCAGCGAGATGCCGAGCGGAGCCTATGTATCCGGATCGGACTTGCACTTCCCCCACACGAAGGCCAGCAAGTGGCCCCAAAATGGAGAAGGGCTAGAAGGAAACCCCTGGATCGTGGCCCACATCAATGGGGCCTGGCACGCCGCGAGCTTCGAGTGGCTGCGCTCGGGCCAGACCTCCAAACCTTGGTGGAAAGTCGAGGGCGGGCATATAAAGGCCGAGCCCTTCATCGGCTGGAGCCTCTCTAAAGGAGAAGAGTGCTATGTGATCGTAACGGCCCTTGCCAGGGGTAGCTCGCGCAGCGTCGCCGAGCGCACGGCCGCGCGGAAAGTGGTGTGGAAGTGAGTATCAGCACGTCACAAATAGCCGCATTCGGGTTCAAACTCGCGAAGGACGCCTACCGCAAGGACCGCGATAACCGGTACTCACTTTTGCAGGACTGGACGCTTCCTGATTTGAAGCTCGATCTCCACAGTTACGACGGTCCATTGATTCGGGTTTCGCCTATCGGTGAAGGCCGTGTCCGTATCACGGTCAAGGAGTACAGCGGAGACACCTGCGACGGCGCCACACACGCACCGGACGGTCTCAGAGGAGTGATGGAAGGTGTCCTGTTTCATGATCCTTGGTACACGGAAGTTCCGGCGATGGCACGGCACTGGGGCATGCCGGAGGAAGAAGTCAGACAGATCGGAGACACAATTTTCTCGACGATCATGCTGCGAGCGAAGGCCAAGAATATCGTTGCGCGGCTCTACTTCAACGCGGTCTGGTACTTGGGCGGGATCTGGCGTTCCATCAAGCATCGTCTGCCTATCGTGATCATCGCGTTGGCCCTCGCCACGCTCACAAGCTGCTCCGGCTGCCTATCGCCTCCGGATCATTCCGATCCCGCAAGCCCCTACACCCCCCCCGTCTACGAGAAAACCGCATGACTGCCGCCGATCTCTGCCTCAAGGACGACATCTCCGAAGACTGGTCTCCAAAGTGGGGTAAGCGTTTTTACAAAGGCGTCCGTATCGGCGCTGACGCATATCGTGAAGCGATACATTCAACAGAAAGGACGGAACATCATGGCTGATTTTGGGATGGAATTATCTGGCGCAGGAATCATGGCTATATCGTCGCTGGTATCAGGTATCGTGACGGCGGTGGCGTTCCGAATCCGCAGCGGCGGGTCAACGAAGACGATCTCTGAAGTCAGCGAAGGTCGAAGCGTAGAGAAATCTGATTGTGCAGATTTTCAGATTGAGAACCGCAGGCAACACTCAGAGTTTTATCAGAAGATACACAATTTGGAAGTCAGTAGGGCTGTTGATGTTGAACTTATGAAGCATGTTGTGAGGTCGCTGGAAGACATCAAGACAGACCTGAAATCTATCATGCAGGAGCAAAAGAAATGAGCGACCTGGGCGTAAACTTTGAGAACTTGCGGACTGCTGTAGAGTGGTCTATCAGCCAGTTCGAAACGCCCCGCAAGAAGCGGGTGGAGGCCATTCGTCAGTACGTCGGCAACCACTATGCCGATGGCGGTACTGATAAGGTCGTACCTACCAACTTTCTTGAGCTTGCTGTCACCATCTACATGCAGCAGCTTGCGGCCAGGGCTCCCCGTGCTCTTGTAACTGCAAAGGTTCCTTCTCTCCGGGCGTTCGCGTACTCCACGGAAATTGCTATCAACCAGATTCCCGATGAAATTGGTTTGGGCGACACCCTTCGGAGGGCCGTGGTAGAAGCGTTGTTCTCCCTTGCCGTCGTAAAGGTCGGTATCTGTTCTTCTGGCGTATCCATCCTAGGGCATGACAGCGGGAAGCCGTTTGCGGACCTCATCAGCATTGACAACTATTTTTGTGACATGAGCGCTAAGACTCGTGCTGGCATCCAATTTGAAGGCGACGACTACTGGGTTCCGGTAGAGACTGCAAGAGCTTTATACGATGGTGCTCCGTCGGAAGTCGAGCCCGACAAGCACACTGTCACCGGTGACAATGGAGAAGAACGCGCAGAGAGCGTCACAACCGACGAAGGTGCCGATCTGTATGAAGAAAAAGTTTGGCTCCGAGATGTATGGATACCGAGTAAGCACCAACTGTTGACCTACGGTGTTAAGTCCAAGAAGCTGTTTCGAGTGATCGACTGGGACGGGCCCGAAGGTGGCCCGTACAAGCTGCTTGGGTTCTCTGATGTGCCCGGAAACCTGCTGCCGCTTCCTCCCGTATCTCTGTGGCGTGACTTGCACGAGCTTGGTAATGCTCTATTCCGCAAGCTCGGGAGGCAGGCCGACGCCAAGAAGACCGTTGCAGCATTTCAGGGTGGCAATAACGAGGACGTGGAAGCGCTCAAGAAGGCTGCTGATGGAGAGGGTATCCGGTACAACGGGCAAAAACCGGAGCCGATTACGGTTGGTGGTATCGACGCTCCTACGTTGGCGCTCTATCTTCAGACCCGTGATCTGTTCAGCTACTTTGCGGGCAACCTGGACACGATGGGCGGACTTGCACCCATGACGGAGACCGTCGGCCAAGACAAGCTACTGAACGAGGCATCGTCTGCTCGTGTCAATTTCATGCGCGGTCGGACTATGGATTTTGCTCGTAGTATCTTCAACGCTCTGGCGTGGTACGAGTGGACTGATCCTGTCCGCAAGCGCACGGTAGACAAGCCCGTAAAGGGCACAGATATTACGATCCGCAGTCAGTGGTCGGAAGAGTCTCGCGAAGGAGACTGGCTGGACTACAACTTTGATATTGATGCCTTTTCGATGCAGTCCGACACGCCAGACACTAAGCTCCAGAAAATCGGCATGGCACTTGAACGCTTCGCCTTCCCCGTGCTTCCAATGCTTCAAGAGCAGGGCGGCATGATTGACTTCAAAGAGTTGATGGGTTTGATAGCACGTCTTAGCAATCTGCCCGAACTGGCCGACATTGTGAAGTTCGGAGAGCCCATGCAGTCGCAGCCAGAGCACGGGAATGGAATTCCGGCAATGAAGCCAGCGAATACCACTAGAACTTATGAGCGGGTGAACCGTCCCGGAGCGACTCGGCACGGTAAAGACGATGTTATGAGCCGCGTGTTGATGGGGAGCAAGGTGCAGCCGTCTGAAGGGGCTGCTCTTACAAGGGGGATAAGCTAATGCCAGTTTACTGTTACAGCAATGGGTATCAAGTTGTTGAGCAAGTATTTTCTATCGGGAATGCCCCAAAGGTCATCGAACTTGATGGTGTCGAGTTCCGCAGAGACTTTGGGTCCGAGCATGTAGGCGTACCTGCCTCCCAAGGTTGGCCGATGGAGTGCATAGCATCCGGGGTACATGCGTCTCAGGCCGGAGAGTTGCGCAAGCACTTTTCAGACCGAGGGGTTCCAACAGATGTGTCACGCGACGGGAACCCAGTATATCGAGATGCAGCTCACCGCCGGAAGGCTCTTAAAGCCCGAGGATTGGTTGACCGTTCGAGCTTTTTATAACAACCACACAGGAAAGAAACGAAATGTCCACTGAAAAAAAAGAATCTGAAAACGAAGACGTCAAGGTTTCACAGTCCCTAACTGATGAGATTGATGGCGCAGTCAATGATACGATGAGTGTCATTAAGCAGGAGCGTGAAGAACGCGACTTGAATCTTGAAACGAATTTGAAACTCGATGAAGTACAGTCGGGTGTTAACCCCAAGGGAGGCAAGACCCCCAAGGCAGAGCACGAAGACGACAACGACGAAGGCGTCAACAAAATCGGAGACAAAGAGCCCGATGCTGTCACGGATGAGTCGCTCGAACGTGCGGTGAAAGCCGGAGTCCCAATGGCAGAAGCGAAGAAGTACACCAGCAAGTCCATGCTGGAGTTCGTTTGCGCGAAGCTTGAGGATCTCGGCAAAAAGCCAGGTGAAGGACAAAAGGAGAAGGTTGCAGAAAGCTCTAAAGACGACCCCGAGCTTCAAGCGCTTCTGGAAGGGCTTCCAGACCTTGACCCTGAAGAGTACGACGAGAAGATCGTCGGAGGATTCAAGGCCATGAAGGATGTCATCCGCAAGCAGTATGAAGCGACGAAGTCTTCGAAAGAGAAGAACAGTGAGAAATCATGGTTTGACTCTCAAGTGTCAGGGCTTGGAGATGCGATAGAGGAAGAGATTGAAAAATCTCCTGGAACTCGAACCGCACTCAAGGAACAGTTCGATGTTTTGACGGCAGGATATAAAGCCGCCGGAAAGACTGTCGATCAGGAGACCATCTTCGACCAGTCCGTCGCAGTGGTGTTGCGCGAAGTGTCCGCAAAGGTTGCGGATTCTGATCGGGCGGAAAAACTTCGGAAGCGTTCAGGGCAGCAGATTCGTCGCCCGAACAGTTCCGCTGCGTCTCCGTCCGGCGATGTATTCAATGAAGTCGCGGCAGACTTGGACCGCAAATACTTCGACAAGAAGTAGAAGGGGATGATGCTATGGGTTTAGCTTTTTCTGAAATTGACGATGCTGTTCTGCTTACACAGAGCAAGCTCGTAAAACGAGGCGCATTCGTGGATATGCAGACTGATCTAACCGATCACGTCGCTGTTCGCGAGATGTGGCAAAACCGTCGCAAGGTTTTTGATGGTGGGCAGGACTGGGAGTTCGAGGCCCAAATGGACCACAACCACTCCGCACGCACGGTCGGGCTCTACGAGCAAGACGGTTCGAGCGAGAATGACACGATGAAGGACGGCAAAGTTGCAGCGCGGCATGTGAATGCCCACTACATCTACGACCAACGCCTTCCTGCGTTTCAGCGTGGTGGCACTGCCGTTGTGGATTTGGTGAAGACCAAGTACACGGGCATGATGGTCAGCTTCTACGAGCTGCTCGAAGAACTCCTTTGGGGTAAACCTTCGGACTCCGGTGACGACAAAACGCCGTATGGTTTGGCCTACTGGGTCACTCGCTCGGCGACGGAAGGGTTCAACGGCGGCAATCCGTCGGGGTTCACTGATGGTCGTGCTGGCATCTCGACTGTTGACTTCCCCCGGTTCGCAAACTGGACCGGTCAGTACGCAGCCGTTACCAAGGAAGACCTGATTCGGAAGATGCGCCGTGCGCACCGGAAGATTCAGTTCCGTTCCCCTGTCTCGCACGCAACGCCAGCGTTGGGTTCGATGAAAAACGGCATCTATACCAACGATGCTGTCATTGGTCTCATCGAGGAGGCTCTCGAAGCTCAGAACCAGAACCTTGGGAATGACATCGCGAGTAAGGACGGCAAGTCCATGTTCAAGAGCACGCCGCTCGTCTACGCGCCGTATCTTGACAATGACAGCACTGATCCGATCTACATGCTGGATTGGAAGTGGCTGGCAATCGGCGCTATGGCCGGTTGGGAGAACAACCTGTCGTCTCCCTACATGGTGCCTGGAAAGCATCTTGTCCGCCGCGTGGACTTGGATGCGTCCCTCAACATGATCTGCACGGACCCGCGCCGTCAGTGCGTCATCACCAAGTAACTAGCGTACAAAAGAAGGAGAAACGCTATGGATCACAGTGTTAATGGCCCTCAGAAAATGGGCAACCTCGTCATCGAGGAAGTCTGGTACGACGGCACCGACGCCATCAAGCAAGGCGAAGCGCTTTGCTACAATACCGATTACGGAACTGCTACGGTCTTCGATGGCCGCCGCTGCAACCGTGTCGAGCGCCCGAGCCTTGCTAACAACAAGGCATTCGCGGGTGTTGCGGAGCGTGATTACTATGCCAAGCCCTCCGGCCAGCGCGTGCGTATCGCGTGCCCCGGAAGCAAGGGAGCGATTGTTGCCCTCGGCGTTGACACCGTGATCGGGACGGGCCTCCTGTCCTTCGCGGCTGGTGCCGTCGGGTCTCATCGCGGTCGGTTCCACACTGGGAAGTATCTCGGTCGTGGTTCTGCCATCCCTCGCCAGACGGTAACGGCGCTCACCGAGTCCAGCATGATCGGAGCATGGTCGCTGGCCACTGACGGTATTACGTTGACCGTCGTCGCAACTGCCGGGCTCGCTGCGGGTGATACCGTGGTTCTGCTTGGCGGCAAGGACGAAGGGTCGAGCAAGGCCGTCGTTCCCGGCAAGTACGCCATCAATAGCGTCACCAGCGCCACGGTGCTCGTGCTAGCATCTTCGGCGGTCGGGGCAACGCCCGGTGGCGCGTTGACCTGCACGGGGTATGCCTATGTTGGCAATCCCAAGTGCCAGGCCGACTTGCTGACCGGTGACGAGTGCGGAGGTGTTGAGTTCATCAGCCCTCCTGCTGCCGGAAGCGCGGGGATGACCTACATGGTCGGAGGCGTAACCTACGTCTGCGGCGGTGTGGCCATCACTGGCGATGCCGACGTAGCTCTTGCACAAGGCACGCTGCCCGGTGAGAAGAAGGCGTTCATCTGTCTTGGGACTCTTACGACCAATGAGTTTACGCTGGACCTCGTCACGGCTGGCTTGCAGCTCGCCCGAACGACCTCTACTGGTGCTATTCTGGCGCTGTCGGACGTGACTGGCATTGATGCGGCTGGCGATGCCTGGTACGGCGAGTTCCAGGGCGCGAAGTGGCACACGCAAGACGTGGCCGGAGGCGCAACCGAGGCGTAACCGCTCGGTCTCAGGCACTGGGTCGGTGAAGACCATCGGCCCAGTGCCTCTTATCCACCCTTTCACATGACTGGAAACAACATGGATCAAGACAACCAGAAACCAGCGAAGGCGAAAATCGACGTGGAAGTCGTCCAGCAGCATCAAATCGAACACGAGGACCGCATTGACGACTTCGCGGCCAAGGCGTTTCAGACGATGGGCTACAAGCGCCGCCTGTCTGACAACATGGTGCTTATTTACAAGGACTTCAAGTTGCGGAAGGACCGCCTGCAACCGGGGCGTCTTACACCTGAAGGTCTGGCATTCGTTTCTGTGCTCGCGGAGATGGCCGACGGCAATCTCAATCTGAAAAGCAAGGAGTAGTCAGCCATGTCGGAATCGACACTATCTATCAGCTATGGCGACCTACAGATCGAGGTTGGTCGCTTCCTTGGATACAATGCCGATCTTAGCAAGTGGAGTGACAGTCAGGCCGAAGAGGTTGACCGTTACATCCAGGCTGGAATACGGCAGTTCTACTATCCTCCTGCTGTTGAAAACGTCGAGCCCGGCTACGACTGGTCTTTCCTACACCCTACTGGAACACTCACCACGGTAGACGGAGAGGGTTCGCAAGACTTGTCTGACGACCTTGGAAGAATCGTCGGAGACTTGCACTTCGATCCAACCGTGCATGTTCCGTCGATCACCCTTGTGAGCGAAAACATGATCCTCGTCATGCAAGAGCGAAACAGTAGCAAGGGGCCGCCCAAGCACGCCGCTGTCAGATCCAAGGCTGGCACTACGGAGTACGAGGGGCAGCGTCAGGAAATCCTCTTGTGGCCCGTACCTGACAAGGCTTACACGCTTGAGTTCAACTACGAGGCATATTCGGGGAAGCTCACGCAACTGCGCCCGTACCCACTCGGAGGTATGAAGCACTCTGAATTGATCGTGGAGAGCTGTATCTCTGTAGCAGAACAACGGGCCAATGACGAGCGAGGACTCCATTGGGAGTCATTCAGTCGATTGCTAGCATCCGCAGTGGCGATTGACAGAAAGAATGGGGCTCGGTATTTCGGGCAGATGGGCTGCGGTGAATTGCCGAACGTTGGGCGCGTCCGCCGTGGAGGTGGATCATACCCGATCTCATACAAAGGGGTGACTTGGTAGAGTCACATTAATCACAACAACAGGGGAACAGAAAAGATGCAAACACTAAACCTTCACACGTCTGACGGAGTCATTGTCAGAGCACCCGGCGTCGGGATCTTGGACGCATACGGAAAGACCGTCCCTGCCGACGGATCGAACGGATATGCCACAGGGTGTATCTTCCGCAATACCGCCGGAGGGGACGCGACGGCCCTCTACGTCAACGAAGGCACTGAGGCCAGTTGTAATTTCAATGCTGTCACCGTAAGCGCGTAACCATGCCAAGAACAGCCCATAGAGACATTGAGTTCCCGATTGCCGGAGTTGTCCGTCGATACGGATACCGAGATTACGAGCGCAAGCGTCCGTATTCGGCTCCGTGGGCTGTTAATGTGCGTGGTGTGGGAGTGTTGGAAGGCCGGGAGCGTGGCGGCTCCCGGCCTGGTCTCATACCCGTAGATGGCGTAGAGACGTCCGGTCTCGGAGTATGGGCGTGGCCGAATGGGGTCGTGCTTGAATGGGAGACAGAAACCGAGATGACTTACGACTACACGGAGGATGCTATCACGGCACCCGATGGGTCGAAGATCATCAACCCCGCGTCTCTCATCAAGGTGTCGGCTGAGACAGGGTCCGCTCCGTCCGACTACACAATAAGCTGTGTGTATCGTGACCGCGTGATCCTTGGGAAGGGGAATCTATGGTACGCATCCCGTGTCGCTAATCCTACCGACTGGGACTTTGGCGCAGACATGGGCGACGAAACCCGCGCCGTGGCTGGAACAGTTGAATTGGCTGGTGTAACCGGCCTCGACCTGACGGCCATCATCCCGCATCGTGATAAGGCGCTTTTCCTAGCGACAGCGAACTCTCTGCATGTGCTACAGGGCGACCCTGCTACAGGCACGCTGCAACTGATGGACGACGACAACGGCATCATTGCTCCTTATGGGTGGGCATTCAACGGAGAAGTCTTAGCGTTCCTATCGAACGACGGGGTCTATATAGGTGGAATCGGGGAAGTCCCTCAGCGTTTCAGCGAAGGGCGTATCCCGAACGAGTTGAAGAATATCGACGTTTCTTCCAACACTGTCACGATGGCATACGACCCCGGAGCCCGAGGGTTCCATCTGTTTATCACGCCTTCCACAGGAAGCGGCAAGCATTACTTTCTCGACATCGAAAACAAGGCGATCTGGCCGGTAGTATTTGGCAACGAAGATCATCAACCTGTGATCGCTGCTCGGATCAAGAACAAGAAGATGGAGCGAGTAGTCCTGAAGGGACGCGATGGTGAGTGGAGGGAGTTTAGTGCTGATGCTTACGATGACGACGGTACAGCGCTTATCAGTCACGTTCTACTCGGACCAATTATGATCGCACCTGGTGACTCCCGCGATGCGATGGTCGCAGAGATTTATGGAATCATGGCGGACGGTCTTCCGGGCACAGTAACGTTCGGTATCGTCATGGGCAGCAGCGCAGAGTCAGCCGCCGATGCAGCCGTTGCTGATGTGGAGGCTTCCCTCATGCGCATACCGACTTCTTCAGTCGCTGCGTCTGGATTGTGGACATCAGGAAGGAACGATGTGAAGAGGCCGCGATGTCGTGGATCATGGGTGGTTGTATGGATCTCTTCGGACGCAAAGTGGGCGTATGAAGCCGTCTCTATTGTTGTCCGTCAACTTGGAAGGAACCGAGAATGAAAATTTCAGAAGCGACTCCAGACACCAATGTGACAGGTGTCGAGCTTGTCCCTGTATCGGATGCTGGAAGCCCGAAAAGCGTGTCGATAGCTGTCATCAAACAGTTTGTGATCGACCAGGTTGAAGCTCTCTCAGCAGGGACTGCCATTGCTACGGGTAACGGGCTGTTTGCATTACAGACCGGCGTAATGAAGCCGATAGACATTGATCTCGTGTGCCAGCGTGCCATCAACACATTATGGGGTAAGGCTGCGAAGCCTTCTCCTGCTGGTACGGACATCATCCCTATCAAGGACGGAGCAACCGAGAAAACCGCAACGCTGGCCAATGTGGCGGCGTACGTCAAGTCTGTAGTCGATGCTAGCACCTTCAATTTGTCGCTGCGTGACCCTAGTGCGGCACTGACGGGAGGAGACATCCTGCTCGTCACACAGGGAACAGCAGGCAAGAAGACCACCATCACCGCCGTAAGCGCGGTAATCTATGCTGCGCTCAAAACGTATATCTCCGCGTTGACGGAAGTGACTACGCCTGCGGACTCCGACGCCTTCTATGTGATTCAGGGTGGCAACGAGCGAAAGGTGCCGCTGTCCAAGCTGAAAGCAGTGTTGGGCTCCACCGTTGCTCCCGGAGTTACGATAGAGAACTACATCCCCCAATGGTCGTCGGCACAAAAGACGCTTAAAAATGGTCTGCTGGTGAGTTCTACTATCCGATCTGTGGCTTCTTCTAGTGACAACTCGGTATCTACAGAGAAGGCCGTCGCCTTGGCAATAGCAGGTTCTGTCACGCGCACAGATGGCGATGCTTCGGGCGTGGTCGTTCAGCGCTTTGGGGCGTCTGCAACGGAGGGCCTTGAAACGGTCGTTGTTGACAAGGTCGTGACCCTTGGTGCTGTCGAGGGTGCCGCAGTGTTCACTGTCCCCTCCGGTGCGGTTCTACGGGCGGTACAGGCCAACGTGTGTGTTTCCGCTGTGGCTGGTGGAACGACAACGACCGTTGGACTTGGGGTATCAATTGATCCTGATGCCTACGGCGTTAGCGCTAGTCTCTCCAAGAATGCGAAAGTGAACATGCTCCTGTCGCCGGTGCGCCTTGCGGCGGCGGTGGACATTGCAGCGTTCCCGTGCGCTGGCGATGGCAGTATCGGCGACACATTGTTTTCAGCAGGTACGCTTCGAGTCAGAATCGTGTTTGACCGCCTGACAAGTCTTGACAACGCGGTATAAGGGAGACTCATGGATAAGATCAACCCGCTTCTCTACATCACCGACACCGACCCAGTTCCAGAGGAGGTGTTTGACGCTTCTGGATGGTTTGAGACCGAATATATCACCTTCCAAATGAGGTGGACGTACAACAACAACTCTTCGTGGGGACCGGACGGAGACAAGCTCGCGTGGTTTATGGCGCAAGGCTGGGTGATCTACAACAAGTCCATAGTCGATGTCGGAGGCCCCGGTGATGTCTACGAGTACACATATTACCTGAAACGCCGCAAGTTGCAGTCAGAACGTGTCCTTCAGGACATGATTAGCGAGTTCACCGGTGCTTATAACGAAGGTCGTGCTATCAACGACCAGCGCTATGACGAGATCGTGAACCTCTACTCAGTGATGTTGGACAAGACTGAGGGCGAAATATCGGCGCTCAATCTGGACACAGACGACTATGAAGACCTTGTTGGGCTTCTAACGACAGACTTTGATGACTTCGACGGTTCATCCGCAGGAATGTTGGATGGATACGGACAGAGCCAGCGTGACAGGATCACCCTACAATTTGACAACGAACAGTCCGTCGTAAAGCAGGGGCTGATAAGCCGAGGGATGTATAATTCTACCGTATGGAGTTCTGTGAACACTGGCGTTGAGCGACGGCGCGCCGAATCGCTTAATGACCTAGAGGACAAGATCCTCGCTCGCAGGGCTGAATTGTTGGAATCCGCCTATGACCGCAAGGTAAAGGTCCGTGTGGCTGTCCTCCAAGCGCGAGATCGCATCTTCTCTCTGCGCAGAGAAAACAAGCTCGGTCCGCTGGAACTTCGCAATACGGTTCTGTCCGCTATGCTCGGATTCATGGAGCGTCGGAGCGACGAGTATCCTGGGCTAGACCAACTGGCCGGCATTGCTGCTCAACTTGGCTATGGGGAAGGGGGCACGGTTGCCCCGTGATAACCTATGGCAATCAGGGTCGGATACTTTGGG
>Ga0307929_1002534_pt1 | contig 11619 bp, 9 predicted proteins | sample AceLakmetage1330_FD_203160 | JGI IMG/M metagenome (GOLD analysis project Ga0307929, IMG submission 203160) | Saline water microbial communities from Ace Lake, Antarctica - #1330 | ecosystem: Environmental > Aquatic > Non-marine Saline and Alkaline > Saline | place: Antarctica: Ace Lake...
CTCGCGTCATGCTACACAGCACACGCTGGTTCTGGCACTCGACACGGCCTTAAAGCTCCTGCATCCCTTAATGCCTTTCGTGACTGAGGAAATCTGGCAGCGTCTGCCGAAGCTCAAGGAAGAGGCCGAAAGCATTATGCTGGCCGCATATCCCAAGGCCGACGATCTGGCCTTTGCTGCGGATTATGCCGATGCCGAAGAAAAAGTTGCGCTCTTAAAAGAGATCGTGCGTTCGGCCCGTAACCTGCGCGTCGATTCCGGTCTTGAAGCCGGACGCAAAATCCCCTTGGTATTGCAGGCTGCCGATGAAAATCGCCGCAAAGATCTGGCCAGCTTCGAAGCATACGCCACCTCGCTTGCAAGGCTCGAAAGTTTCGCCGTCAGTGAAAATTATGAAAAAAGCGGCCCCTGCGCTTCGGGCGTTCTGGCCGACGTACAGCTCTTTATTCCGCTGGCGGACTTAATAGATGTTGAAGAAGAAGTCAAACGCGCCGCTGCCAAGCGCGACAAGCTCGAAAAAGAACTGGCGATTATAGACAATAAACTCTCCAACAAGAATTTCGTCGAACGCGCGCCGGAAGAAATTGTCGCCAAGCAGCGCGAAACCAGAGAAGATATAAACTTCAAGCTGGATAAGATCGTCAAGCATATAGCCGAACTGGAGGCTTAGATGTCAGCAGATGCAAACGGCAAGCGCTTCATCAAACCGCTCGAACTGTCGGAGGTCATCACCCTAATAGACCGCGCGTTAGATGAAGACATAGGCTCGGGTGACGTTACCACTCTGGCCTGTGTCGATCCCTTCCTGGAAGGTGGTGCAAAAATTGTCGCCAAGGAATCCCTGGTTCTGTGCGGCATAGAAGTCACCGAACAGGTTTTTTTGTCGCTTGATGAAGGGGCAGACATCAAATTGCATCATGCCGATGGTGACCGCCTTAATCCCGGTGACGAGATAATGACCATCATAAGCTATTCATCTCTGCTGTTGCAGGCCGAGCGAGTGGCTTTGAATTTTTTGCAGCGCATGTCCGGCATCGCCACGCTTGCGGCCCGCTATGCCTGGGCCATAGAAGGCACCAATGCCAAGGTGATAGATACCCGCAAGACGACGCCGAGCTGGAGGCAGCTTGAAAAATACGCCGTGCGCGTAGGAGGCAGCAGCAATCACCGTTTCGGACTGTTTGACGGGGTGCTCATAAAAGAAAATCATATCCGCGCCTGCGGTTCCATCACCAAAGCCGTCGAGGCCTGCCGCTCCGCCAATCATCATCTTTTAAAGATTGAAGTCGAAGTCACCAACATGGCCGAACTGGACGAGGCTTTGGCCGCCGGAGCCGAAGTCGTAATGCTCGACAACATGAACCCCAACGATGTCCGTATCGCCGTGGAACATGTCGAAGGCCGCGCCATCCTGGAGGCTTCCGGCAATATCACGCTCGATAACATCAGGCGTTACGCAGAAACCGGCGTGGATTACATCTCGGTCGGAGATCTGACCTACGGAGCGCGGGCGGTCGATATCAGCATGTACATAGACTAAGGCCATGTTTATACTGCGCAAGGCTATAATCGTTTTCTTGGCTTTCCTGCTGATCGTTGCGGCTTTGGCCTGCGACAAAAAAGACGATCTGCGCCTTGAGCCCGTCATAGATAAAAACAAAACTGCCGAGCGCAAATCCCCGAGTGTCGAGGACTTGCGCATTTTGTCTTCTCCAGACTTAAAACCGGTTCTGGAAAAAGTGATAGAGCGCGTAAAAAGCGACCCGCGCCTGCCGAAGATTTTCGTCGATTACAAAGACGACGAGATGCACCCGGCGCTTCTGTCGAAAAAATCTGGCGACTACGACCTGATGCTGAGCATTGGCAAAGAGAACTGGAAGTTCGCAGTGGAAAAGGGCTTTGCCCATTCAGCCGACGGTGTTTCTCTGGCCACCAATCAGATTTTACTGGCCATCAAAAAGCGAAAAGATCTGCCCGGCAATCCGCTCGATTACATAAAAAAACATCAACCCGAAAACATTGCTTTGGCCGATCCTGAAAAACGTATCGCCGGTGTGCACGCACAGGAAGCGCTGTTGCGCGTCGGGCTCTGGCATCGGAATGAAGAGAAGAAGCAAGGTAAGCCTTTTAAAAATCGTCGTGCAGCCATGAACGCTCTTGTGGCAGGCGAAGCCGAATTCGCCGCCGTATACCGTAGCGATCTGTTCGCAGACGAGCGACTGGGGATGATCTTCATGCTGCCCAAGGCTTCGCATTTCTCTATTGTCTATTATGGAATACCATTGTCAGGAACCGCTAAGCGCGATGCCGTGCGGCTGTTTTTGCTTGAGTTATACGGACCGGAATCGGCGATTTTCTGGAAAAAATCGGGCTTTTTGCCGCCGCCTGTGGATGGACCTTAGTTCAAATAAATCAACTCAAGTTTAAAATAAAGACGCCGCCGCAGCCTCTGCGACTGCTTGTAGCGGAGTCGGGTAGACTCCCAACAGAAGCGCCAGTACCGCGCATAGAGCAATGGCTGCCACCAGCGATGCTGGATAATGCACGGCCAGCGTCGTTGGCGAGTCTGTTTTTTCTTTGCGGTAAATGACCGCCACCACGCGCAGACAGTAATACAGCGCCACCATCATGTTGGCCAGCATAACCAGCGTCAAGGCTGTCATGCCGTGACCCATCAGGTGTCGCATGATCTGGAAGCGGGCGAAAAAACCCATACTGGGCGGTGCTCCTGCCAGAGCCAGAAGCAGAATTGAGAAAGCCGCGCCCAAAGCAGGCGAGATATAGCCGAAGCCTTGCAGGTCGCGGTCCACTTCAAGCTTGTCTTTTCCGAAGCGCCCCAAAAGGACCACCACGGCAAACAGTCCGCAGGATACGACGACATAGTAGGCCAGATAGTACAAGAGCGCTCCGGCTCCATTGCTGGCGGCGCTTTGCGTCAAGGTGGCGGTGGCTGCAAGGATAAAACCTGCATTGGCGATGGAGCTGTAGGCCAGCATCCGTTTGAGGTTCTGCTGAACGATTGCCACCAGATTTCCGAAGCTCATGGAGACGATGGCTAAAAGCCACATCAAGTCGCGCCAGCCCGCGCCGCCCTTGGCGAAGGCGTAAAAAGGCTGGATCAAAAGCCTTACCAGAACGGCAGCCACGGCTATTTTTATGGCGGTGTCGATGAAGGCCGCTACCGGCGATGGCGCGCCCTCATAGGTGTCGGGCAGCCAGGCGTGGAAAGGAGTTGCAGCCATGCGCGTCAGCAATCCCGCCAACATAAAGGCCAGCCCCAAAGATGCCCAGCTATGCGGCACTTCGCTCAATTGCGGTGCAAAGCCGGCGATGTCGTTCAAGTTGGTGGTGGCAAAGACGCCATAGGTCAAGGCGATTCCCAAAAGCAGCATAGCGCTGGAAACTGCGCCGGGCAAAAAGAACTTCAGGGCCGATTCTATGCCGCGCATACGCCTGCGACGGTAGGCCGTCATACCGTAAGCCGGAATCAGCATCAATTCCAGCGAGACATAAATGGATATCAGATCGACGGAAGAGACCGCCATCAGGCCGCCTAAGAGAGACAGGAACATCAGCGCGTAGTATTCACCGCGCTCAGAGCTGTACTCGCTGAAATACGCTATGGCCAAAAGCGTGCAGCCTATTACAGATGAGACCAGCAGAGCGCAGAAGAACAATGAATAACGACTGACCTCGATGGCTCCGTGGAAGAAAGCGCTTTTGTCTACCCACGACCACTGCCAGAAGATAAAGATCAGCGCGACCACGCCTCCTAGTAATGCCAGCAAGCCAAGGTAACGCCGGGAAGTGTCCGATCTTGAACCTAGACCAAGAAGCAGCATCAAAAGTGCGAAGAATCCCACCAGCGTCTGCGGTAACAACTGAACCAATGCTCCGGGATGAATACCCATGCTTATTCCTCGCGTTCCTTCGTTATATTTTGGACTGCGATCTGAGGCTCCTCTTGCGAGTCTTCAAGCACCACCTTGTCGCGGTAGCCGTCCACTAGTTGAGTGGCGGAGTTTTCAAGGCCGCGCACGAAATACGACGGGAACAGTCCCAGAAGCAAAATAAGGAGAGCCAGCGGCACCAGTAGCAGGTATTCGCGCAGCTTGATTCTCAAGGGTCGCTCCGGCGCGGTGTAAGAACCGAACACCATGCGCTGTACCATCCAGGCCAGACCGCAGACAAATACCAGCAATCCAAAGACCGAAATCAGCGCCAAAGGCAGAGAGCCCGAAAGCCCGTTGTGGCCTATGGCTCCGTAGAGTACGTAAAAGACGCCGGGGAATCCGGCGGCGACGGGCAATCCGCCCAGGCCCAGAGCAGCCATTGTCAGCATGAATGTCAGCCAGGGCAAAAAGCGCAGCGGATGGCGGTTGGCGTCTATGCGGTCATCGGCGTTGGCACGTTCGTAGAGTCCGACGACGATCAGCAGCAGCGTGCCCGCTATGCCGTGGGAGATTGCCAGATAAAACGCGCCCGAGACGCCTTCGACGTTCATGACTGCCAAGCCGAAAAACGCCAGACCCATCTGGCTTGCCAGAAGATATGCAACCATGCGGCGCAGTCTCTTTTGAGCCAATGCCGCCAGAGCGCACCAGACGAAACCGACCACGGCAAAGGAGGCCACGATCGTCAGCATGGAATCCGCTCCGAGAGGGAAAAGCGGCAGAGCCACGCGCGCCATGCCGTATAAGCCAAGTTTCAATAAAAGCGCCGGTATCAGTATGGTAGCCGCAGGCGGGGCGGCATCAATGGCGTCTGTCAGCCACGAATGAAAGGGGAAGATGGCAGAACGCACCATGAAGGCCACGGCAAAAGCAGAGAACAGAAGCATCTGCGTACCTTGCGGCAGGGCTGTTGCGGCTAAAGTTGCAAGGTCCGTCGAATAGGATTTAAACTGCGTCGCGTTCTCGAAATACAGCCACAGCATGGCCACCAGCAGCAGGCATGAAGCCGCAGCCGGATACAAAAACAACTTTATGGCCGAGTAACTGCGGTTGCGGTCGCCCCAGATGGCGATGAAAACGAACAGCGGTATCAGCGCGAATTCCGAGAAGATGTAGAACAGGAAAAGATCCTGTGAAGCAAAAGCGCCCAATGCCGCGCTTTCAAAAAGCAATACCGACAGCACAAAGCCTTTTGCGACTTTCTTCAAGGCGTCGATGCTGGCCACTATACTCAAAGGCACGATGAAGGCCGTCAGCAATATAAAGGGCAGCGACAATCCGTCCACCGCCAGATGATAGCCTATGCCCAGCGAAGGAATCCACGACGCTTTTTCGACGAATTGCAATCCGGGAGTGTTTGGGTCGAAACCCAGCCACAAAAGGATTCCTAAAATGAACACCGCGCCGCTCCAGGCCAGCCCGAATCCTCGCGCCAGCGCGTATTCACGGGCGGGCAGGATGCCGATCATCAGCGCACCGGCCAGGGGCAGGAATATCATCAAAGATAAGAGATGTAGGCTCTCAAGTTCCATCATCGCCTCCACCTAAACCAGCCAGCCGCGCCACAGGCAGGCCAAAAGCAGAACAAGTCCGCAAAGTATGTAAAGCAGGTAAGTCTGAGCGTTTCCGCTCTGCAAAAAGCGCAGGCCCAGGCCAGCCGAGCGTGTCAGCCAGGCAGCCGAGCGTACAAACAGACTCTCGGTGATCCAGTTGTCGGCAACATTGCCGAGTAACCTTCCAAATTCCACAGGCGGCTTAATAAAAGCCGTCGAAAGCGCTTTATCGAGCAGCAGTTCTTTTTCGAACAATTGCTCCAGATCCGAGCTTTCAGGGCGCGGTAGAGCGTGGTGCCTGATTTTGCCGTAGCGCTTATATGCCAGCAACCAACCCATGACAGAAACTGCCAGAGTCAACACAAGACAGACGGCAGCGTAAGTCGAAAAGGCTTCGAGCTTGGGCGGGTCGTTCAATGCCCCTGAAAGATAAGTAGCGAATACACCCTTTATAGTGCCGGTGGACATACTTGAAAACAAGCCTGCCAGGCACAATAGCGCCGGAAGAGCAACGGCGACCAAAACACCTTTTCTGATGGGCTTCAAGGGCGGCTGGTCGTCTTTGGCTAAAGGCGCGCTCAATGCGTAATAAAGTCTCGCCGCCGCATATGAGTTGACCAGAAGCGCCACGATCAGCAATAGCGACAGCAGCCATGCAATCACGTCCGGCAATCCCGGATGAAGCGTCAGGCCTGCTGTCAATATGGCCGAGCGGACGCTGTATAATCCGAGAGGCAAGGATACCGCCCAGAACAGACAGCCTGCCAGCAGGGCAAAGCGCAGGCGATGAGTCCCGATACCGCGATTACCCAGGCGGTAGATGTCGCGTTCGCCTCCGGCTGCTTTGCTAAAAGCGCCTACGGTCATTATCAGGCAGGCGATGGCTGCCGAGAAAGTCAAAACCTGCAAGGCTGCGGACGAAAAAGCCCCGAAGCCGAAACCGGCTACGGCCAGTCCCGATTGAGAAACCGCCGCCCACGACAGAACTTTTGTCACATCGCGCTGGTTGGCAGCAATCATTGCCGCTGCAAAAGCGCTAAAGACTCCCAGCACTGCGGCCAAGAGCATGGCGGGTTCGGCGTGGATAACAATCAGGTTCAGACGCAGAAGCGCATAAACCGCCACCGGCAGGCTGCCGGTAGAGGCTAACGCTGCTGTGGCCGGGCTGATACTCATGGATGTGCGCGGCAGAAATATCCCGAAAGGCAGCATCGCTGCCTTGGCAGACAATCCCAGAACCATCAGGACAGAACCGGATACCAGCCAGCCGACGGGAACGGATGTAGCCCAGCCTGAAAGCTCACCAAAGGGCATGTTGCCCAGTTGCGCCATTATCATCAGCGCCCCGCACAAAAACAACATGTCTCCGGTCAGATTAGGGAAAAGCACATATAAAGAGCTTCGGCGTAACTCGCGTCCGCTTTTGAGCATCCCGGTCATCAAGTAGGCGGCAATGGACAACAGCGCCAATCCCGTAAACAACAGGGGCAGAGAAGCGGCAAGTACGGCTGTCATGGCCGCAGTCTGGAAAAACAAAAGGTAAGCCAGAGCCGGTGTAAGGCGAGAGTCTTCTTTTATAAAGGCTATGCAGAAAATGCACAAAGCCAGACCCAATACGGCGATGGTCAAGGCGAAGACGGCGGTGAGAGGATCGAAAGCCAGAGCTATATCGACCTGCAGTTCTCCTACATTCGCCCAGGTGTAATAGGTTTTGAGAATCTGTGCATCCGGCATAAAGCGTACTATGGCTGATAGAACAAAGGCCAAAAGCGCCGAAAAGAAGCTTGCCGCCAGCGACACAAGCTGAACCAAGCGCCTGTTGAGTATGCGCCCGAAAATCGTCAGGATCAAAACGGCTGCCAATGGCAAAATTACCAGAAGTCCGGGCCAGTTTTCATAAGGCAGTAAATTTCCCTGCAAGATCCTGATGAGTGGTGTAGCCAGAACCAGCAGAAAGCCCAGGGCGAAAACCGCATAGCTCCAGCCTGCACCTGTTGCCGGGTGTATTTTTTTCGATTGTATATATGCTTTCAAAGCGTCCATTAAAAGCCGCTTTCTAGTCAGTGTTTCAGGTCGTTGACATCCTGAATGTAAACCGTCGGTTTGTTGCGCCGCAAAGCGACCAGTATCGCCAGGCCAAAAGCAGCGTAAGCTGTTGCGACCAAAAGGCCGAACAAGGCAATCAACTGTCCCAGCTCGTTGCCGATTTCCTTTGAAAAGGCGGCAAGCACCACTATTGCGCCCAAAAACATCAACTCCATGGAAGTCAGGACGATCAAGGCGTTCTTGCGTATCATTACGCCCAGAAGACCTATGAAAAACAAAAGAATTCCCAAGGCGACGTAATGCTGAATTCCGATTTGCAGAAAATTTTGCATCTTTTACCTACACCTTGCGACCGGCAACGACAACTACGCCGATGACCGCCGACAATATGAGGAAGGCCGTTAACTCAAAGGGCAGCAAGCCGCGTGAGAAAAGCAAGCTTCCCAGGCGCTCGACGCTGCCGAAATCCTGCGATAATTCCGGCCCTTTGATTTGCGAACCGAAACTGTAGACCGCCAGCCCTATTCCAAGAAGGGAAACCAGGGCGATTGAAAGCGCTTTGGTAAGCGTGTGACGACGCTGCCCCCATTCTTCACGCTGGACGTTCAAAAGCATCAGGGCGAAGATGAAAAGCACCGCTACAATAGAACCGAAGACAAAAAGAAGCGCAACCGCCAGAAATCCGGCTTTTAAAAGGACCATGACAGCAGCACAGCAAAAAGCGGATAAAAGCAGCGACATGGCAGCCGATACCGGGCTTTTGCGGAACAGCATCAAAAAAGCGCCGACAAGCGCTCCTGTCGAAAATATATAAAACAGCACGGTTTCAATCATCTTGCATCCTTAGATGAAGCAATTCCAGGCGGAACCAGTCCGTCTGCATCCGGTTTGCTTATACGAAGTTGAAATAATTCACAAAACGGTACTTGTATGAATTTCTATTCCATACGGATAATATTGTCAAGAAAGCTCGGCCTGAGATGGGCCCAAGCGAGCCGAGTATATTCAGAATATTGAAATTTTGTGAAAATGGTTGCAAGCTCAGCGTCTATCTGGGTAATATTGGAGAAGATTTTACTACAAGGCTGGAGTTCCGATGAGCAACAGAGAATCATCCTCGTCAAAAGGCGGCGGAAAGAAGATTATGAAAAAGCAGAACGGCCAACCCGCAACCGTGGTTTTCACCGGCGGCAAGGGCGGAGTCGGCAAATCTTTTGTGGCGGCCAACCTGGGTGTCTTGATGTCCCGTCTCGGCCACGAAGTGGTGCTGGTAGATGCCCTGCGCTGGGGATACAACTTGCATACTCTGATAGGTATGCCGCGCCCCGAGCGCGACGTAACCAGCCTTGAAGACGGCGAGGTCTCAAATTTTGCCGATCTTTTAACCGATACTCCCTATGACCATTTAAAACTGGTTTGCGGTCTTGAGGAAAAATCCCGTTTGAAAAACGAGGGAGCTGCGCCTGCCTTGTTCGAAGATTTAAACAAACTTGATTGCGAATACTGCCTGATAGATATGGGCGGATATATTTCTTTCTCGCTCCTCGATCACGTTCTGGCTTCCTCAATGCCTGTTATCGTCACCGTGCCCGAGCCGACTGCAATGGAGCGCACCTACGAGTTTTTGAAGAGTTTGTATTATCGACTGCTGCGCAATGGCGAGCATGAGCTTGGATTCGACGGGCTGGTCGATAAAGTTATGCTCGAAAGCCGTAAGCTGGGTGTCAAGACCCCTAAAAATCTTATGGAGACCATCTCTTTCTTCGAGCCTAAAAAGGGCGAGATGCTTTCCGAGTATATGAAACAAATGCGCCTGCAACTGGTTCTGAATCAGGTTCGTTCCAATGCCGAGAACCTGTGGGGTAACGGCATCTGCTCTTTATGCAACAACTATTTCGGTCTAGAGATGGATTATCTGGGACCGGTTGAATATGAAGGTGTCGTGGCTGACTCCGTTCGCAGGCGTCAGCCCCTGCACGTTCTGCACCCGGAAGCGCAGGCGGCAAAAGACATAGAACGTATTGCCCACCGCATGATCTCCCGTAGAAACTCTACGAAAAAAGGATAGGTATGCCGGACGGAAAACTGAAAAAAATTCTGGTGCCGAATTATTACGAGTTGCTCGATGTCGGAATCACAGCCGACGAGGATGAAATTCGCCGAGCATACAACGTCGCCAAGCAGCTCTATTCTTCCGATTCGCTGGCCGCTTACGGTCTGTATTCGGAAAGTGAACTGCAAAAGTTATCCGAGCAAATAGAAGAAGCTTTTGTAGTACTGATAACACCGGAGAAACGTAAGGAATACAACGCCGGGCTGCTTTCGGGGCCGGACAAAAAGAAGACCAGGACCAAGGTCAGACTGCATTCGTCCACATCGGATAAGTCCGCCTATGCTTCGCCTCGTAAGATGAATGAAGACGAGCAGGATGGCGAAGACGACGAGATGGAAGAATCGGCGGATCCGCCCGCCATGAAAGAACGCGCGCCCATCGTTACCGAGTCCGGTCAGGACACGCCCGAGATTCCAGAGGAACTCAAGTTCTCCGGCGCCGAGCTGCGTTCTCTGCGCGAACAAATGGGCGTTGAATTGGCCGATATCGCCAAGGTCACGAAAATATCTCCGGGAACCATCAAGCTTTTAGAATCCGAGAACTGGGCTCTTCTGCCCGCGCCCGTCTATGTGCGTGGCTTTTTGACCGCCTATGCCAAGTACCTGAGGCTGGACCCCAAGCGCGTCGCCGCCGACATGATGGAACGCATCCAGGAATACAAGCTGGATAAGGAGCTTGGGTAAGAAACGCCGAACGGGTTTGTCATTTCTTCTTAGAAGACAGATAGATCAAACTCTTATCGGCTGTTCAGCTATATTTCAACGCTTCGCTTTTTCCTCAAGCAATCTGATAAGCATTTCCCTGGGGGCGCGTTCGATTTTCTTCACTAGCAGGTCGCGGTTGAAATCAGGGCGGGTCGATGGCGAAACTTCGTTTTCGATGCTGTGATAAAAGACTATATTTTCTTTATTCAAGATTTTACTGTGTTCTTTGGGGCCAATGTAAAAAGCCTCCGACAGATTCTCGCTCCAGTTGAATGCTTCTATCTCTCCGCTCTGACCTATGCGCAGTTCGTCCATGGTATAAACTTGCAGTTGTCTGTTGCCTGTCCACATTCGCGGTCCCGAGTTCCTGTTGAATGTCCAGATCGGATAATTCTCGAAAACGACAACGGCGGAGTCTTTTGAAAGTTCTGCCTTATCTTCGGATATGCTCCGGCGGGCGTGTTCTACTGCATCGGCGGAACAGGCCAGCACCTCGACAAGCCCGGTCTGTGTGCGGCAGGCGCTACTGGAACTGCGCCAGCTATCCAGGACGGCTGCCGAGAAATGCACAGATACGATGATGGTCAGAATCAGAGGTATGGCTTTAGTGCGCCTTGATAATGTAATGCAGATCAGGTAGACGGTCGAGGCTACGATGGCCGGAAGCGAGATGTAGAGGTAGTAGCGATAACTGTGATTGGGAAAGAAAATCACAGGCGCCAGACCAAGCAGAACCCAGACATAGCAAAACGCAAGAATCTTCAATTCGTTAGAGCCGCTGTAAAGCGAGCGTTTTTTCAGGCGCAGCATCAATATCCAGGCCAGCACCAGAAGGATCAATGCCAGAGCGGGGAAGACCGCATGGCGCGTCTCAGGCAGGAGGGTATTCAAGAACGGCAACAGTCCCTGCCAACTCCACGTCAGGTAGCGCAGTCCGTTCACCAGCAAATGCAGACCGAAAAAGCGCATGACGTATGGATGATCTTGCGGCAGGGCTGCTAAAGACCCGAAGCTGAGCCTGTAAACGATGAATATCGCCAACACCAGAAATTGCCAACCCAAGCTGTAAAAAGTATCTCTCGCTCTTTGCCTTATGCTGTCGCCTTTTCCCAAAAGCAATCCATGAGCCAGCAATATAAAAGGCAGGACAACTGGGGATTCCTTGAAGCCCAGCGCCAGCAACAGAAACAATGCCGAGACCAGGCGTTTGTCTTCCAGCCAAAAACGCATTGCCGCCAGAAAAAAGAAGG
>Ga0307929_1002538_pt1 | contig 11612 bp, 11 predicted proteins | sample AceLakmetage1330_FD_203160 | JGI IMG/M metagenome (GOLD analysis project Ga0307929, IMG submission 203160) | Saline water microbial communities from Ace Lake, Antarctica - #1330 | ecosystem: Environmental > Aquatic > Non-marine Saline and Alkaline > Saline | place: Antarctica: Ace Lake...
CGAAAATTCACATGCACCTAAGCGACTCACACTAAACGCTGATCCCATAACAACTCTCCAAAACAACTTCCTTCAACACGGTGTGGGGCAGATAATGAACATCGCGGTCGGTGCTGTCAATGTTCGAGGCAGTTAACTCTTGCTTCAGAAAGGGGCGGACTGCTATTACTCCCTAACTACCGAATGGAGTATGTCGTGTTTGGTCTAAAAAAACGTTCACTTGCCCTGCCCCCCTCCCCTTCCCCGCTCGAAATCCATCTCGTGCGCCATGGGGAGGCCTATGATGAAAGTGGCGTCGATACCCATGGCCCAGAACTCACCCCCATGGGTTTGCAGCAGGCCCGCCAACTGGCAAAACGCCTCTCAAACAATCACTACTCAGCAATCTACTGTAGTGACCTAACACGCGCACGCCAAACAGCAGATGCCATCACCCACCACCACGCGGACGCACTTCTAACCGTAACCCGCGATTTGCGCGAGGTATCAGGCGATCACTCAACACTGATCCGCTCTCGGCTCACCGTACACAGTGACCGCTCCATGATCGAAGAGCAGGATGCCATGCATCGGGTCATCAATCACATTCGCGAGATACATTCGCAACCCGAATGCATACTAATCGTGTCTCATGGCAACATTATGCGCAGTCTAATTCCCATGCTGGGAGGCCTCGAGCCCAGTAATGCCCCCCTGCTCGAAATTTACAACACGGCCCTTTGTATCGTCGACTGCTGGCCCACCAACCGAGCTGTATTACGGCTCGCAAACTGCGTATCACACCTCAACGAGAGATTAATCTCATAACATGATAACTGAAGACAAAAAAACGCCCCTGTTTGACACTCACGTTGCACTTAATGCACGTATGGCGCCCTTTGGTGGCTTCTTGATGCCCATTCAGTACACCGGCATTTTCAAGGAACACGAGGCAACCCGCACCGATGCAGCCCTCTTCGACACCTGCCACATGGGAGAGTTCACTCTTTCCGGCCCAACGGTCGTTAAGGATTTGGAAATGCTTTTGAGCTGCCCTATCACCGATATGCAGATCGGACAATGTCGATACGGTCTGCTCTGCAACGAGAACGGCGGCATAAAGGACGACCTTCTTGTCTATCGCCTTGGTGAATCAGAGTTTATGCTCGTCGTAAATGCGGGCACGCAAGACGGCGACTTCAACTGGATTCAATCACACATTTCAAAAGAGTCCGCGATCGAGAATCGCTCAGAATCAACAGCAAAAATCGACCTGCAGGGCCCCGCTGCACCCGCAATCATGAACGCACTCATTAAGGGTGGCATCATGGACCTGCGCTTCTACCAGTTCAGGCCGGCCACCTATCAGGGCGAAGCGGTACTGGTAAGTCGAACCGGCTATACAGGCGAAGTCGGCTTTGAACTCTATGCTCCCGTACACCTTGCCCGCCCCTTCTGGGATGCCGCCATGAAGAAAGGCGCAATCTGCGCAGGTCTGGGTGCTCGTGACACCCTTCGGCTTGAAATGGGAATGCCGCTCTATGGACACGAGCTTTGCGAAACACGCAATGCGGCAGAAGCTGGCTTCACGCGCGCCATTGCCTCTGACAAAACCTTCATTGGAAGCCGCGTTGTCTGCGATCCCCTACAGCACCATATGACACTGGTCGGCATGCAACTTGATGGAAGACAATCAGCCCGACATGGTGATGCTATTCTGAACGCTGAGGGAGACGCCATTGGCACCGTAACCAGCGGCAGTTTTGCACCATCACTCGGAACCGCCATTGCCCTCGGTTATATCCCCAAAGACCAGACCCAACTCGACACAAACGTGCTCCTACAGACAGCTCGAAAAGCGCTACCCGGGAAAGTTGTAAAACCGCCTTTCTACAATAAAGCCACCGCTCGAAAAGCGCTCAGCACTTTTTGTAGTTGACGGCAACGCAAAGGTTTGATGAAAGAGTGCGGTACAAAGCATTCCGATTCATACAAACGAGTATCCTTCGGGTGCATCACAAACAGAATAGTGGTACCACAGAAAAGTCAACTTCGCCCGGAGGACTCCGTGGCGGCCTGCAAGGGGAGTGACCATGACACCAAGTGACAGACGTTATGCGGAGACACACGAGTGGGTGAAAATTGAGGATAATATCGCCGTGGTGGGCATCTCGGACTATGCTCAAGAGTCCCTTGGAGATATAACCTTCATTGAGCTTCCCGAAGCGGAACATAGCGTCACCCAAGACGAAGAATGCGGTGTCATAGAATCCGTCAAAGCAGCAAGCGACCTATTCGCACCAATGGATGGCGAAATCATTGAAGTGAACGACGCACTTGATGGCTCTCCTGAGCTTGTGAACGAAGATGCCTATGGCGAAGGCTGGATTTTCAAAATGGCCAACTTTAATAGCGAGCAGTATGAAGAGATGATGGATGCCGCAGAGTATGAGTCCACTCATGATCATGATGATGAATAGAGCCAGCTTATGAGTTTTATTGCTAACACACCCACACAACGCGACGAGATGCTAGAAACCTGTGGTGCTGCATCTCTGGATGCATTATTTGAGTGTATTCCCGAAGCCCTCAGACCAAAATCTTTTGATTTGCCGGCAGCACAATCTGAACTTGAAGTTCAACGCTACTTCGAGGACATTGCCTCACGCAACTTTGCCAATCTAACGACATTCATTGGCGGAGGCATCTACGATCATTTCATTCCTGCCGCGGTGAGCGCCATCACGGGACGCAGCGAATTTTATACCGCTTACACCCCGTATCAGCCCGAACTCTCGCAGGGGACGTTACAAGCGATCTACGAGTACCAGTCCGACATTTGCCGTCTGACCGACATGGAGGTATCCAACGCCTCTCTCTACGATGGCGGATCCGCTCTGTGCGAAGCCTGTCAAATGGCGCTTCATGCAACGCGACGCAGCCGAATCGTGATGGATAGCGGGATCAACCCCGTCTACCGCACAATGGTCTACACCTACACGGCAAACCTTTCGATTGATTTCGAAAAGGTCGACGTCACACACGGACAAAGCGATCGCAATCGCCTATTCGCAGCTCTGGACGAGAATACAGCAGCTGTGATTCTTCAAAACCCAAACTTCTTTGGCGTCATTGACGACCACAGCGATATTGTCGAGCACTGCCACGAGCGTGGCATTCTCGTAATTCAGTCGGTCTACCCCGTAGCCATGGCCGTACTCAAGACACCCGGTGAGATCGGTGTCGATATTGTGACCGGCGAGGGGCAATCGCTCGGCATCCCGCTCGGATTTGGCGGCCCCTACCTTGGGTTTATGGCCACCACAAAAAAACTGGTTCGCAAAATGCCAGGACGACTCGTAGGCCGCACCGTAGACCGCAATGGCAAAGAATCTTTCGTGCTCACCATGCAGGCTCGCGAGCAGCACATTCGGCGCGACAAAGCTACCTCCAACATCTGCTCGAACGAAGCTCTCTGCGCCCTGCGCGCCCATGTTCATCTCAGTTTATTGGGCCCCGAAGGACTCAAGAACGTCGCGAAACTCTGTCTAGCCAAAGCCCAATACGCAAAACAGCGATTCAGCGAAATTCCCGGAGTTGAGGTCATGACATCCAGCCCCACGTTCAATGAATTCACCGTCCGCCTACCTATTAATGCCATGGATCTTGTAAACGCGCTAATCGACCGTAACATCGCCCCTGGGCTCCCGTTAGGACGTTTCTACCCTGGCATGGACAATTACCTTCTGGTTGCCGTGACTGAAAAGCGCACAAAACATGAAATTGGGATTCTGGCCGAAACCGTCGAAGCCGTTCTGAGACAGGAGACGCGATAATGGCCACTATTTTTGAAAAATCCATCCCGGGCCGTAAAGGGGTTTCACTCCCCCTCTGCGATGTTCCCTGCGACCCCATCATTCCCGAGGCTTATCAACGGAAAACAACACTTTCGCTCCCTGAACTCTCTGAATTGGGTACCGTACGACACTTCACAAACCTTTCCCGCCTGAACTTTGGCGTGGATACCGGATTTTATCCGCTGGGATCGTGTACGATGAAGTACAACCCGAAAATCACCGAGGTGGTTGCCGGTCTCAATGGCTTCGCAAATCTGCACCCCTTCCTGCCCCAGCTCCGCCAAGGCGGCATGCTTGTACAGGGATCACTACAGGTAATATACGATTTTGAACAAGCGCTATGCGAAATATCAGGCATGGCCGCCTTCACCCTTCACCCCATGGCAGGAGCCCATGGCGAGCTAACCGGCATGATGCTGATCGCGGCATATCACCGAGATCGAAATAACGACAAAACCGAAATTCTCATTCCGGATGAAGCGCACGGGACAAACCCAGCCAGCGCCACCATCGCCGGCTACAAGACTCGCACCATTCCCACGAACCGTAAGACCGGCATGCTCGACGTCAACGTGCTGGCCGAGATGATCACAGACAAAACGGCAGCCGTGATGCTGACCAATCCCAATACTCTTGGCATTTTCAATAGCGATGTCGCCAAAGTTGCCGAAATCGCACACCAACATGACGCCCTCGTCTACTATGATGGTGCAAACCTCAATGCCGTTTTGGGGCAATTTCGCCCCGGAGATGCCGGCATCGACATCATGCACATCAACCTGCACAAAACCTTTGCCACGCCACATGGTGGTGGAGGCCCCGGATCCGGTCCCGTGGGTGTACAAAAGCATCTCGAGCCCTATCTGCCCATATCGCGCGTTGAGAAACGCAAAGATGGCACCTACTCTCTTGAATACAACTATCCAAAAACAATCGGCTACATCGCCCCATTCTATGGAAACTTTCTCATTTACCTTCGCGCCTATGCATACACGATGCTGCTAGGGGCAGAGGGGCTCACCGAAGTCAGCGAAAATGCGGTACTCAATGCCAACTACCTGATGCATCGCCTCAAAGACGTCTACACCCTGCCCTACGACCGCCCCTGTATGCATGAATTTGTTCTCTCCGCAAAGCGGCAAGTGGCAAACGGCGTGCATGCGCTCGACATTGCAAAAGCACTGATCGACCGTGGCTTCCATCCACCAACGATCTACTTCCCGCTCATCGTCAAAGAAGCCATGATGATCGAGCCAACCGAATGCGAAAGCAAAGAAACACTGGATGCTTTCATTGAAGCCATGCGCGAAATTGCTGCACTGGCAGAGCGTGACCCAAAAGCCATTCAAGACGCACCAGTCACCACTTCGGTATCACGACCCAATGAACTGCGCGCTGCGAAAGCCATGGACTTTGCAGCCCCCGCCTGACTTGAAACTTTCTCTCTTCGCTCGTTCGTTTTGAACGTCCAACATTGAACATTCAACTCTCAACATCGAACGAAGAAAGAATCGCAGACTCCAAACTTCAATGTTCAATGTTGAGTGTTCGATATTCATTCCTAAGTTTCACCCTCGTATGATCCGACCACGCTCGGGGGCTAAACTAGCCTCCTACGAACGCACGCTGAGAGGATTATAGCTTGAGTGCAAGCCCTTGCTCTGATAAGCACAACCCGGAACGCGAACAGAATGCAGAGCAGAACACCGCCCATCACATCTCCAAGGACATATGCAACTCAGCGAATCAACAAAAGGATCATGACACCATGGCAACACAACCCCAATCCCCGGACCTCAAAGCAATTCAAGACGTGCTTGGCGGCACACTCATTTGGATCGCAGCAGCCCTCTTCGCCTTTATGGTTTTCATCATCTCAACCGTTCGAATCCAGGAGGTGACCGGTGAAGAGGTTGGGTTCCTGCTCTACAAAATCACCGGCAGAATTGATGTCATTCAGCAACCCGGAAAACAGATCTACAACGGGCTGACAAAGAAGCTCTACACCATCGACAAAACCCTACAGGCCGTGGAGATGACCGAAATCTCCGGTCGTGGTGATCGCTCAGGAAAAGACGACCTGAAAGTCAAAACCATCGACGGTAGCGATGTCTATGTGGATCTCAAAGTACAATACAAGATCGACATCAACCGCGCAGATGAAGTGCTTTCCATCTCCGGTCTCGATGATAACTATAAACAAAAATGGATTCGGGACTACATTCGCTCCCTCTGTCGCAATCACCTCGGCCAGCTCACCACCGAGGAGTTCTATGATGCCAGCAAACGCAACACACAACTGCTCGCAGCCTGCAACGAGGCCAACGAACGCATGCAGATTTCCGGACTCCTGATAGACGACATCTCAATCCCGCGCCGCCCTCACTTCTATGAAGAATATGAGGACATGATTAAGCGCAAGAAGGAGGCCGATCAGGCGGTTCAGGCGGAGCAATCCAAAGCCCAGGCAGCCAAACAGAAACAGCACACCATGACGGTTCAAGAGACAAACATTAAGAATGTGGCCGTGGAGGAGTTCAAGGGACAGATGCGACAGAAAGTGATTGCAGCAGAAGCCGAAGCAGGACGAGTCAAGTTTGGCGCAGCAGCCTACTTCGAGCAGGAAACCGTCAAAGCTGGCGCACGCCTCTACGAAATGGAAAAGCTAGCGGAAGCCAACCTTGCCCGCAAGAAAGCCGAAGCGGACGGCATCATGGCAATGAAGAAGGCGCTGGAGGGCGAAGGGGGCAGAAACATGGTACGCCTTGAGTATGCAAAAAAGCTCCGTGACATTGAAATCACAGGAAAACCATACATGGTTCAAAGTAATATTGAACGCCTGGAGCTCTCAAAAGGAGCCGCAGCTAGCGTAACACAGTAGTCTTTTTACTTTTCCCCGAGAGGGGTAACGCTCAGACATAAGAGGAAACCAAATATGAAATCCGTTAAACTCGTTTGTATCATTATTGTCGTCTTGATTTTTGGGGGCTGGTTCATGCTCAACACGCTCACCCAATTCATCCCCATTGGACAGGTCGGTGTTCGCATCCAGCAGTATAATGTGCTCGGAAAGAAGGGAATTGTTCAAAAGGACTTTGGCCCTGGGTGGCACCGTGATTTGGGGCCTATTGACAACTGGGAACTCTACGACAGCACGCTTCACACACTGGAGATGACCAAAGATCCGCACCGGGGCAGTACAAAGGGCCAGGATGATGTCAAAGTGCAATCCATTGACGGCAATGCCCTCTCACTTGATGTCACGATAAAATACCGCATCAAGCCTGGGAACGCCCACTTGCTATACCAGGACACCGGGCGTGGCTCCAAATACATGACTTTCGTACGAAATCAGTCTGAAAGTTCCAGTATGCACTTCTTTGGTCAAATGAAAACCGAGGACTTCTACAACCCCGACATGCAGCGCAAAGCCGCTGATCTTATCAAACTCGAACTCAAATCATCACTCGCAAACAACTTCATCGAGGTCATTGACGTCCTGATCCGTGATGTATCCTTCGACGAACGCTACGAACAAGAGATTCGCCGCAAGAAACTGGCCGATCAAGAAGTCGAACTCAACAAATCCATGGGAGCCGCCGCCGAAATGCGAGGCAAAACCCAAGTTATTGAAGCGGAAACCGTCAAACTCGTGAACATTATCATTAAAGAAAAGGACGCTGAGCTTATCAATATGCAAGCCGAGGCCGACCTCACCATTGCCAAGATTAAGGCTGAAGCGGATAAAATCGTAACCGAGAAACGTGCCGACGCCGATCTAATTGTGGCCGAGAAAGAAGCCGATGGAGAGCGCAAGGTGCGAACGGCTGCGGCCGAGGGAGAACGGCTTCGCAACCAAGCCCTGCATGGCGAAGGGGGCGATGTCATGGTCGCACTCGAAGCAGCTCGTAACCTACAGATCAAAGAAGCCACAATCTCCACAATGGATATTGACCTGTTGGATGTTGACGCTATGGTCGAAAAGCTAGGCATGCCGCCAGCAGGCAAATAGAGCCCACTGTAAACTACAGACAAAGGTAAAGATTCAGGTAAAGACAAGAAGGGGGACTGGATCTCTCCTTTCATCTTCACCCTTATCTTTGCCCTTATCTCTAAGCAGCAGAATCAAACTGCTCCCAGAGGGTATTCGCAATTCTCATCTTGGCATCGTTCCGAGACAGACGACACGGAGGTCGTCCCTCCAGATTTTGGAAACAAAAGCTTTTCTCAGATAATGGAAGGTCGAGCTCCATCCCGACTGTTGTTAGGAAGCCAAAATGTGAATTGCTTTCCAGAGGGTGTGTGCATCTCCAAGTAGGGGCACACGGCCGGGATCACAAGGGGGATGTAACGCCGGAGGCACCTCCCACCAAACACCTAAACCCTTATTTGAAAGTACCCCCAAAAACCGGCTGACGATAGCGGGCGACGAAAACGGATAACGAGTAGAGAGCATCCCCATCACTCTTCCCTCCATAGCGCGAAACGCGACAGAGGGGGCGTTGGTTATTGGAAGTTCAGTACCTTTGAAGACTCCGAACTCTAAACTCAGAACTCAGAACTCTACTCCACATACCCCAACTGCTTCAAAACCCAGTGGTTCTTCGTCCACCCCTTCTCAACCTTGACCCACAACTTCAATTCAACCGGGCAGCTATACATCGAAGCCAAATCCAGCTCAGCTTCGCGCTTAACCTTCCGAAGCAAGCGCCCCTTCTGTCCTATGATAATCCCCTTCTGTGAAGGGCGATTGATCAGGATGTCGGCATAGACGATCCAGCCCCCACCCTCCTCCTTAATGTCATCAACACGCACCGCAAGATCATGGGGGATCTCATCGCGCAGCACCTTGAAATACTTCTCACGTACGACATCTGCAATGGCTATCTTACGGGGAAAGTCCGTGAGCATATCCTCGGGAAAAAGAGCGGGACCACAGGGAACCGCATCAAACAATATCGAAAGAAGATCCTCGATACCCTCCCCCGTCTGTGCAGACACCGGCATCCACATAACGGGCCGCGACACACCCTCTTCTTCGCATATGCGTTGCCAGCAGTCGCGATATGCCTGCTCAAAAGGCCACGCAAGATCATGCTTATTAAGGACAAACAGGAGATGATTATCCTCGGCGCGAAGGAGCTTGCGCATCCAGCCCTCATCCTCATCCCAAACATGGGTTGAAGGATCCAATACCAACAACGCTACATCTGAGCCCGAAATGGATGCCCTCGCGGTACGGTTCATGATCCTGCCCAGATCATAAGAAGCCTTGTGAACCCCCGGTGTATCTAAAAACACAAGCTGACCTCGCTCATCACTATGGATGGCACGCACCATGTTACGCGTTGTCTGTGCCACATTGCTGACGATGCTGACCTTTTCCTTCAAAATACAGTTCAGCAGCGAGGATTTGCCCACATTGGCACATCCCACCAGCGCGACAATACCACAACGAAACTGCGTTTCAGGAAACTCTTGCGATGCTTCGTTCAAAAGAATCTCCCTAGTGTCATGTCTCGTAAATAGATTTGCAGTGCCAAGGCGTCATCCCGAGCGAAGTCGAGGGACCTACACCTCGCGCGGGGACGAGATTTCTCGACTTCGCTCGAAATGACAGACATTTCCATATTTCACCAATACAATTCTGATACATGAGACTAGCGAATGGCCGATTTTATATCAGCAAGGTTTACGCCCAGAAGTTTTCGGGCAATAGGATCCAAAGCCTCCTCGGGGCCAGTCAGATGCAGTGTACGATGAATATGCGTGATTGTTCCACCCACCCCCAACGTCGCGGCCGGGGATGAGGTCTCCAACTCATAAAACGGCCCAAGGGGTTTCACATCGAGAGCCGGTGGTCCATCATTATAGGAATTTACAACATCGCCTTTGTAAGGCTCCTCCTGAAGCGCCCACATTGAATTCACATAATCTCGGGCCCCGGTGGGTTTGTTGTACTGCACAATCGTCAGAACCTTGTCAATGGCATCATAACTGCCAAGCACCGGTTTCGCACGCATCGGAGAGAGCCCTATCTTACTTCGGTACTGCCCATCCCCGCTAAAAAACAAAACACCATCTCCCACAACCAAACGCTCAACAGGAACCTTGCCGAAATAAGCATCATTCACAATTGGCCCAAGCTCATCAGTCTCACCGGATACATAAGGCACCACCACCGTCGTAGCAGGGGAAGGATTAAACATGCCCAGAATCCAGAGGGAAAGCAATCCCGTCTCGCGCTTCCAAGGACGCGTACCCCGATTCACCATCACATTGCGGGTTTCAAACCCAACAGCCTTAACAGAAGGAACCGGGGCAATCCCAAGTGCAGCAGAAATCTCAGCACGCTCCAACACACGTACCTCCCGATCCACATGCACATCAAATTCACACCCTGAATAGTTATTCAAATGCATATCCTTGGACATGACCAGTCGACCGCGATCCTGGGCAACCACCTCGAACGGCTCTGTATCAATTGCAGCCGGTGTAACCCAATGCTCAAGATCAAAAGGAACACCCTTAGCAAAGAACACAGAAAATTGCCCCCCCTCGGGACCGATCCAGAAACGATCCTCACCGCCATAGGCGTTCATATGTTCAACAGTCTTCCCGGATGCAATTAGATCGCGATTCACCCAACCATAACTCGTCCCCGAAAGCCCCGCAGCCGAGCTTGTCATCACACGTCCCTGCAAGCCTGGAACAACCGCAACCTGCCCCTTTGACAATGAATCCGACAACACCACAACGTCCAGATGTTTACTCAGGAACGCAACATCCTTCTTAAACGAGACACCTTTCCTCCCTTGCGGCAGTGTCATGCAGCCACACAGCATAATAACACCCAAAACGGTAAAAACGCGTAATTGCAACATAGAGTACCTCCTTAATACTTACTGGCTCCATACATTACGGCCTGCAACCCAAGAAATCAACGCAGGGTTTATCAAATACGCAATCAAAATACGGAGAATGAAATTCCAATATTGACGTCGCCGCCACCATCTCTGTATAGTCCACCCCCGTTACCAAAGGCATGCCCCCTTCGTCTATCGGCTAGGACGTCGGGTTCTCATCCCGGAAAGAGGGGTTCAACTCCCCTAGGGGGTGCCATGAAGCAGAGGCTCGCAAGCTCGTCTCACTTCATGGCAGGCCACGACGCCGGTGACCCACACAAACCGCCTGACCGCACAAGAGAACCAAGAGCCTCTACTGCACGGTGCTTCCTTATTTATTTCTCTCTCCAATCCATGGCATAGTTCCGGAATTCCAACATTCACCATACTCGGCCACTGCGTTTACATCCTCTTCTCAGAAGCCGACAGCAAACTTTACATTGGATACACCAGCAACCTGAAACAACGCCTTACCGACCACTTCAACGGTCGCAACCAGGCAACAGCACCCCGCAGACCGCTCCGCCTCATCTACTGCGAATACCACGCATCCACCACCGATGCCCACCGGCGGGAGAAGTACTTCACGACCACAGCTGGCAAGAAGACTCTGAAGCTCATGCTTCGTGACACGTTTGCCAACCTGCGCGGCTGATTGGAATCCATTTAGCTCAGCTATCCGCTACTCGGAAGTTTAACTCGACCGTTCTGAGTTCCGTTGCTCATGCACCACAGTGCCTGACGATCTTGCACGTCCAGCACGCTCGCGCTATAGTGCCAGCCATATCGCTTCAACCCACAACAGGAATACCCGCATGTCACTGACCACTGCCCAGTTGAGCGCGCTGAAACAGCGCATTAAAGAAGAAAC
>Ga0307929_1002539_pt1 | contig 11599 bp, 6 predicted proteins | sample AceLakmetage1330_FD_203160 | JGI IMG/M metagenome (GOLD analysis project Ga0307929, IMG submission 203160) | Saline water microbial communities from Ace Lake, Antarctica - #1330 | ecosystem: Environmental > Aquatic > Non-marine Saline and Alkaline > Saline | place: Antarctica: Ace Lake...
TGGAAGATGTTACCCAAACCATGCTTGAGGGCGTTGAAAATGACATGACCCAGAAAGTGCGCGATTCGATATTGAAGGTCAACGGGGACAAAATTAAGGACGAAGCCGAAAAGGATACCCATTACAATGCCTATGTACGCCCGTTTTATTACGGCAACGAATTCTATCTTTTTATTACCGAAGTTTTTGAAGATGTGAGGCTGGTTGGTGCACCTCCATCAAATATTGGGAAATTTGGTGGCGACACCGACAACTGGATGTGGCCACGGCATACAGGCGATTTTTCGTTGTTCAGGATTTACGTTAACAAGGACAATGAACCTGCTAAATACGCGGAAGACAATGTGCCTTACAAACCTTTGTATTCCATTCCGATTTCGGTGAAAGGCGTGGAAGAAGATGATTTTACTTTTATTTTCGGATTCCCCGGAAGGACCCAGGAGTACCTCCCGTCAGATGCCATCGAAATGATTACAGAAGTCCAGAACCCGGCAAGGATTGATTTGCGCCGTCAGAAATTAGATATTTATGAAATTTACATGGGCCAGGATCCGGCGGTGAGGATTCAATATTCGGCCAAACATGCCGGCCTTTCAAATGGTTGGAAAAAATGGATTGGCGAAAACAAAGGCATCATGAAGTTAGATGGCATCGAGAAGAAACAGGCCTATGAAAAGGAATTTGCTAAATGGGCAAACGCTTCTCCTGAACAAAAAAAGAAATATGCCGGCTTGCTTGATGAATTCGATGCTACTTATAATGCCCTTAACGATGCACAAATGCAATATGTTTATGTTGTTGAAGCAGGTTTGGGGATAGAGATTGTAAGGGCAGCAAGGCAAACCATGGGCCTGGTGCAGCTTTCGCAAAAGAAAGATGCTACTGAAGAAGAAATTCAGGAAGCAGTTGACGGCGTCATTGCCGGTGGAAAGATTTTTTACAAAAACTATTATTTACCTATTGATAAAAGGGTGTTTGTGAAAATGCTGGAAAGCTACCGTGCTTTCGCTGCTGATGGAAACAGGCCGCCGGTGCTCGATTTGATTGACTCGAAATACAAAGGAGATATTCAAAAATATGCCGATGAAGTGTACGACAAATCGATGTTTGCCAGCGAAGAAAAAGTAATGGCTTTTCTTGAGAAGTACAAGAAATCGAAATACAAAAAGATTTTAAAAGACCCGGCCTACCAACTTGCCACTGAGTTTATTGATTTTTACCGCATGAATGCACAGGCACCATTGACCCAGCTTGGCGCAAAAATCGATAGCATGATGCGGATTTACATGAAAGCTCAAATGGAAATGGAACCCGAAAAACGCTTTTATCCGGATGCAAATTCCACGCTCCGCGTTGCTTATGGCAAAGTAAAACCTTACATCCCGCGTGATGCCGTTTATTACGATTACCAAACCACTCTCGAAGGAATTATGGAGAAAGAAGATCCTAATATTTACGACTATGTAGTTGAGGATAAACTGAAAGAACTTTACCAAAACAAAGATTATGGCATTTATGGACAGGATGGTGAGATGCCGGTTTGTTTTATAGCCACAAACCACACAACAGGAGGCAACTCTGGTAGCCCGGCACTTAATGCAGATGGCGAGTTAATTGGCCTTAACTTCGACCGTTGCTGGGAAGGAACCATGAGCGACCTGATGTTCGACCCCGACCAATGCCGTAACATTATGCTCGATGCCCGCTACTTTTTATTCCTCGTGGATAAATTTGCTGGTGCCGGTCATCTGGTGGATGAGATGGTTATTGTGGAGTAGGGGAACCAATGATAAAATGCGGGAATGTTGAGCGAAGCGAAATCCCGCCTTTGCGGGGCGGGAATGACTGAATGTCTGAATGTCTGAATGACTGAATGATTGAATGATTGAATGACTGGATAGAGAATGTCTAAAAATGCAAAGTTGAATATTTTCGTTATTTTAGTGTAAATTTGTTACATGCAATTATGAATAATCCTCAGCTTGAAATACCATTAAATAATAACCAGCTTGAAATTCTAAAGCTTTTTAGTCGGGAATTGGATGAGGTTGATTTGTTAGAGATTAAAAGGCTTATTGTGAAATGCCTTGGGGAAAAAGTGACCCGAATGGCCGCTAAGGAATGGGAGGGAAATAACTGGACGCAAGAGAACATGGAAAAGTTATTGAACTCACACAATAGAACTCTATGCTATCCGCAAAGCCAATAATGCCTTAACAGACCAATAATGTGAAACACAAAACTCCAAACACAAAATGCCGAAAACCAGAAATCTTTGATTTCATAGTTTTTCAAGCATCCTCGAAAAGTAATGAAAATTGAAAATTTTCTACTTTTCGGGACTCCAAACGCTGAACTCTTAAACAATGAAAACAAAAATCACTGAATTATTCAAAATAAAATACCCCATCATACAGGGTGGGATGATATGGTGCTCGGGGTGGAAATTGGCTGCTGCGGTTTCTAATGCCGGCGGGTTGGGGCTCATTGGTGCCGGATCCATGCATCCTGAAGTTTTTGAGGAACATATCACAAAAGTCAAGAAGGCTACCAACAAACCCTGGGGGGTGAACCTGCCTTTGCTTTACCCACAAATGGACGAGATCATCGAAATTGTTCTGCGGGAAAAGGTGAAAATGGTTTTTACTTCTGCAGGAAATCCTAAAAAATACACAGCCCTTTTCAAAGAAAATGGCATCACTGTAGTCCATGTAATTGCCAATACCAAATTTGCCCTAAAAGCCATGGAAGCCGGTGTGGATGCTATTGTTGCCGAAGGTTTTGAAGCCGGTGGACACAATGGTTTTGAAGAAACCACGACAATGAACCTGGTGCCATTAATTCGCAAAATAATTGACCTTCCATTAATTGCCGCCGGAGGAATTGGTACCGGACGTCAGATGTTGGCCGCATTTGCCCTTGGTGCCGATGGTGTACAAGTAGGGAGTCGTTTTGCAGCTTCCGTTGAATCATCGGCTCATTCTGTTTTCAAACAAAAAATTGTTACTGCAAAAGATGGCGACACCAAACTCACTTTGAAGCAGGTAGTTCCTGTACGTTTGATTAGGAACAAATTCCTTGGTGAAGTTGAAGAGATGGAAAAAAGGGGTGCTTCAATTGAAGAAATCAAAATCCACCTTGGCAGGGGACGCGCCAAACTGGGGATGTTTGAGGGCAACGCCGAAGAAGGAGAAATGGAAATTGGACAGGTTTCAGCTTTGATTGATGAAATTAAACCTGCAGGTGAAATTATAGAAGAGATGATGGCGGAGTTTGAAGCGGCACGAAAATACCTTCAAGGTTTTGTGCCGGGAGTGTAAAACTTAGTTAAAGGATTTCTTGTATTTTTCATATATTTAAACCTTAAAGGTGGAGTGTTAAATCTGTATTTTACTTCTTCGTTCTATTTATTTTATTTTCCTCTTTAACTTTCCTTTCATCAGAATATCATTTTCGTAAAGATAGATTTCTTCCCGCACGTGCGGGACTGCGCTCCATCGAAATGACAAAGCTCATGAATGTAGGGTTGGGAAAGGGAAAGCGGGCGCTCTGCGCCCGCTTTCCCTTTCCCCCAAACCAATAAACTACGACTTTGTCATTTCGACCGACCCGCCTGCCAAAGCGAAGCGGCGGGCAGGGAGGGAGAAATCTCTTTACAAAAACCTTTGAGAAAATTCAAAAACCAGAACGAAAAGGCATTTTTTTTGATAAATCTTAATAGCCAGATAAACTGAAAGATACAATTTTCAGAAAATCAATTTTTAACACCCCACCTTAAAGGTCTGCAACTTCAAACTTCAGACTTCGGTCTTCGGTCTTCGGACATCCAACATCCAACATTTCCACAACTGTAAGCATTTGAAAGTCATTCATTTTTATGCTATGATAAAAGAAAGCGTACCTTTGTCGCCATAAATCGTAAATTTTGACAAGCGAATCAACCTTCTTTTCCTATGTGTGCAATATCACGACTACCGGAAATCCATGGCAGACGCTGCCAAAAGCACAAACATTAACCTCATATTTTACAGATGACATTTAAAGAATTAGGATTGTCGGAAGATATTTTAAAGGCAATCACTGAACTGGGTTTCGAGAAACCCATGCCCATCCAGGAAAAAGTAATCCCCATACTGCTCGAAAAAAACGTTGACATTGTTGGTCTGGCACAAACCGGAACAGGTAAAACCGCAGCTTTTGGATTACCCATCATCCACCAGGTAGATGTAAGGGTCAAAAAACCACAGGTTTTAATTCTGAGCCCTACGCGTGAACTTTGTATGCAGATTGCGAAGGATTTGACAAACTACTCAAAATATGTAGATGGACTTCGGGTGCTGGCGGTTTATGGCGGGGCAAATATTGTTGGCCAACTTAATGAACTGAAACGTGGTGTGCAGGTTATTGTAGCTACTCCTGGAAGGTTGAAGGACCTCATGTCGCGAAAAGCCGCAAATCTTTCTAATGTGTTCAGGGTAGTGCTTGACGAAGCAGATGAAATGCTGAACATGGGTTTTCTGGATGATATAAATGATATACTTTCAGGCATTCCCGAAGACAGGAATACGATGTTGTTTTCGGCAACCATGCCAAAAGAAATACAGCGCATCGCCAACAAATACATGACCGATCCTGTTGAAATTGTTGCCGGAACACGGGGCGCAGGCGCCGAAAATGTAAAGCACCTTTTATATACCGTACACGCAAAGGATAAGTACCACGCCCTTAAAAGGCTTGCCGATTTCTATCCTGAGATTTACGGGATTGTTTTTTGCCGTACCCGTCGCGAGACGCAGGAAATTGCCGATAAACTGATACAGGATGGCTACAATGCCGATTCCTTGCATGGCGATTTATCGCAGCCCCAGCGCGATTATGTGATGCAGAAATTCAGGATCAGAAATATCCGCCTGCTGGTGGCTACCGATGTGGCAGCCCGCGGACTGGATGTAAACGACCTGACCCACGTAATCCACTACAGCCTGCCCGATGAAAAAGAAGTTTATACACACCGCAGCGGAAGGACCGGACGTATTGGTAAGGACGGAATTTCGATAGCCATTACCCACCTGCGTGAAAAATATGCTGTTACTCAAATTGAAAAACTTCTGGGAATAAAGTTCATCAGGAGCACCATGCCCACTGGGCGTGAGATTTGCGAAAAACAGTTGTTCGCCCTCATCGACAAAATGGAAAATGTGGAAATCGACCACTCCCAAATCGATACCTATTTGCCGGTGATTTATAAAAAACTGGAATGGCTGAGTAAGGAGGAATTGATCACACGTTTTGTCTCGCTCGAGTTCAACCGCTTCCTCAACTATTACCGCGATGCCGATAATTTAAGTGAACCAACAGATGATCGTGGAGGTCGTGGAGGTCGCAGAGATCGTGATCGTGGCGAGCGCGGTAGCCGGCGCGAAAGAGGCGAAAGAGGTGAACGAAACGAAAGAGGAGGAGACAGAAGATCGAGGCAAAGAGATTCCGATGGTAAGGCCGAATCAGGCTATACGCGTATTTTTATCAACCTCGGAAAAATGGATGGCCTGGTGCCAAATGGCCTCATCGAGATGTTGAACAAAAACGTGGATGGCCCACAAATTCCCGTTGGCCGCATCGACCTGATGAAGAAATTTTCGTTTTTCGAAGTAAAAAGCGACCATGCCAAAAAACTGATCAAAACCCTTAACAAGGAAACCTATTTCAGGGGAAGCCGTGTTGCTGTTGAGGTGGCCGAGGGAAAAGATGCCCAAGAGAAAAAGGAATTTACGAAACGGGTTGATGGTGCCAGAAAGAAGAGAAAGAGAAGGTTTGACTAACATCCGATCAATTACGAAATCATTATTCTACAATGATTGAATTACATAATATCAAAAGCCACCTTTTATGAGGGTGGCTTTTTTTCATCATTCAATAACTATTTTCCTGCATATCTGCCCATCCCGAAAAATTACTTTCAAAAAATAGATGCCGGGATTAACTTTGGAAATATCATAGCAGTTAGATTCTGTATAAAAATCAATCACTGTCCGGCCACTCATATCTATCAATGAGACAACTTCAAATTCAATTTCGCCTGGATTAGAAACCAGAACTTTGTTTTTAGCTGGGTTTGGATAGAATTGTATTGACTCAACTTTTTCTTCCGAAATGCCCACATTCAAAAAATAGCAAACATTATACTCAGGGTTTATATATGCAAGGGCAGCATCTTCGTGTACGCAAAGCAAATATGTCCATCCCCCGGTAAAATATACCCCTCCGCTGTACAACAAACCTTTATCACTTCCAAGTCCCTCAATCCAAGTCTCCTCATACTCTGGCGATCCGGTACATGACAAAGTATAATGCTTTCTAACTGTTCCATTTACCTCGATAGGGACAATTGAGTTTACGTGCAGGTAAACCGGATCAAAATATCCAATCGGAACACTGTCCCCCACGTTAACAGAAAAATCATACATCAAATAATCAGTGTCTCCATTCAAATCCCTAAACCATACTTTTTTGTCCGAATCTTCCCTGATGAAATTAGACAAATACCAATTTGTTGGGATTTCTTCAGGTGAACTATATAGTTTGCTGTAAGTTACAGAATTAATAATTGTGTCACCATCAATCTTAATAATTTCTGTTGTGTAAGTTGCAGGATCCCATGGGAAATGAAATATTTCCGTCAGGGTACTCCATTCTTTACCCTCTTCAACCAAAGGTAGATATTGACTGTAAAGGGCAATCGTCATGATTGTAAGCAAAGAAAGTAGTGTAATTCGTTTCATAGCTTAAGAGTTTTAAAGTTAGTAAGGTTTTTTTTGAAATGATACCTGCAAATATATATCATTTTAAGCCGAAAAGCAAATAAATTTGTTGAGCCTTTTTGCTGAATACTTAGCTAAGAATTATATTTTTACGCCTTGATTTGTTTTATCAGCAGTGAAAATAAACTTTTTCCCAGCCGGAGTGTTTTTTATACTTTAACAACATCGACAGAATTACCGAACTAATTTAACTATTAAGGAGAATTTAATGATGCCAAAATTTGCAACACGTTTTTTGATTTTCACAGCCACCTTTTTCATGTTCACATTTTCTAATGCACAAGAAACTCCTAAGGAGGAGGATTCACTAAGTAGCAGCACTTTTGCTGAAATGAAGTTGCGCGGAATTGGGCCTGCCCTTATGTCGGGCAGAATTGCCGATATTGCCATTCACCCTGATGATGAAAACCTGTGGTACATTGCAGTTGGTTCGGGTGGGGTATGGAAAACAGTGAATGCAGGCGTAACCTGGAACCCCATTTTCGATACGCAGCCCTCCTACTCTATCGGCTGTGTTGCAATCGACCCCAATAACCCGCATGTAGTTTGGGTAGGTACTGGCGAAAATGTGGGTGGACGTCACGTTGGATATGGTGATGGCGTTTATAGAAGCAAAGATGGTGGGTCTACCTGGGAGAATATGGGATTGAAGGAATCTGAACACATTTCCAAAATCATTGTTCATCCCGAAAATTCAGATATCATTTGGGTAGCTGCCCAGGGGCCTTTATGGTCGAAGGGTGGAGAACGCGGTTTATATAAATCAATTGACGGGGGAAAAACGTGGAATAAAACCCTGGGGGATGATGCATGGGTTGGGGTAACTGATATTGTTATCGATCCCCGAAATCCTGATTGGATGTACGCCGCAACCTGGCAACGTCAACGGAACATTGCATCCTACATGGGTGGAGGTCCCGGATCTGGTATTCACCGGTCAACTGATGGTGGCGAAACCTGGGAGAAGTTAAAATCAGGTTTACCCGGTGGAGATATGGCAAAAATTGGATTGGCTATTTCTCCACAAAATCCGGATGTAGTTTACGCTGCCATCGAATTGTTCAGGCGCGATGGCGGTGTCTTCCGTTCGTCCGACCGCGGATCGAGTTGGGTAAAAATGTCTGATGCCGTTGCGCGTGGCACCGGTCCGCATTACTACCAGGAATTGTATGCCTGTCCTCATAATTTTGATAAAATCTACCTAATGGATGTTCGCATCCAGGTTTCTGAAAATGGCGGAAAAACATTTAAACGGCTGACCGAGCAATACAAACATTCCGATAACCATGCCATTGCTTTCCGCGATGACGACCCTGATTATTTGTTGGTTGGCACCGATGGAGGTTTGTACGAGAGTTTCGATAATGCAGCGAATTGGCGCTTCATGCCTAACCTGCCACTCACACAGTTTTATAAGCTTGCGCTGGATGATGCCGAACCATTCTACAATGTTTATGGGGGAACCCAGGACAACAGTACACAAGGTGGGCCATCCAGAACTGATAACAGGCATGGTGTTAGGACTGAAGATTGGTTTCTCGTACTTGGGGCTGACGGACATCAACCGGCAACAGAACCGGGAAATCCCGATATCATGTATGCACAATGGCAACAAGGCAACTTAAACAGAATTGATCGATCTACCGGAGAAGTTGTGTATATCAAGCCTCAGCCGGAAGCCGGCGAAGGACCGGAACGCTATAACTGGGATGCGCCCATTTTGGTCAGCCCGCATTCCCCAACAAGAATTTACCATGCATCGCAGCGCCTGTGGCGATCTGATGATCGCGGTGACAGCTGGACTGCTATCTCAGGTGACCTAACGAAGAATCAGAAAAGAATAGAGTTGCCCTTGATGGATAAAACCTGGAGTTGGGATGCTGCCTGGGATTTTGTCGCCATGTCAAAATACAATACCATTACATCCATCGCTGAATCACCAATAAAAGAAGGCCTGATTTACATCGGAACCGATGACGGAATTATCCAGGTAACTGAAGATGGTGGCGAAAACTGGAAGAAAATTGAAGTTGGCTCCTTGCCCGATGTTCCCGGCACTGCTTATGTGAATGATATTAAGGCCGACCTCTTTGATGAATCGACAGTTTATATCGCCCTCGATAACCATAAGTTTGGCGATTTCAATCCTTACATTCTAAAAAGTACTGATAAAGGAAAAAGTTGGAAGTCGATAAAATCTAATTTGCCGGAACGGACTTTGGTTTGGCGGATTGTGCAGGATCACGTCAATCAATCACTACTTTTCGTGGGAACAGAGTTTGGAATTTATTTTACCCTTGATGGAGGCGAAAAATGGGTAAAAGTTTCCGGGGCACCAACCATTGCTTTTCGCGACCTTGCCATTCAACGCAGGGAAAACGACCTGGTAGGGGCATCTTTTGGCCGGGGTTTATATATTCTTGACGATTACAGCCCTTTGCGTTTGGTTTCGGAAGAGCAACTGAAGGATGAGGCAACGGTATTTCCTGTGCGTAAAGCTTGGTGGTACATTCCACGTCCGGTGGTTTCGTTTGGCGAAAAAGGCCCCCAGGGTGCTTTTAACTTTGCTGCACCCAATCCACCTTTTGGTGCTGTGTTTACCTACTATTTGGCGGAAGGATTAACAACAAAAGTTGCTGAAAGGAAAAAATCAGAAGACGGACTCAATAAGGAAAATAAAAATATTCCATTCCCCGGATGGGATGAACTGGAGGCCGAACGTCGGCAGGAAGCACCAAAAGTTCTACTTATTATAAAAGATTCTGATGGCAATATCGTTCGCAGGATCGATGGCCCCTCAAGTAAAGGAATGCACCGTGTTGCCTGGGATTTAAAATATTCTTCCACCAGGGCAATTAATGTTGATAAAGCGGCAAGGTCGCTTGATGCCACGGGATTTATGGCTGCTCCCGGAACCTATTCGATGACGCTTGCAAAACTAGAGGATGGAATCACGACAGGACTTTCTGGGCCGCTTGAATTTTTAGTTGAACAACTGCATAAAGGAGCCCTTGAAGGTTCATCTCCTGATGAGGTGGCTGCTTTTTGGAGGGAACTGGAAGATATAATGGCTTCCACTTCGGCTGCTTCAATGGCCTTGCGTTATGCTGATAAACGTGTTGATGCAATGCGTATGGCTTTAACAAAAGTAAAAGTGCCTAATGATGAGCTTGAAAATAATTTATGGAACGTCAAACAGGAATTACACAACTTGGACGAAGAACTGAATGGAAACCGATCCAAACAGGATATTGGAGAACTGGATGATCTAACCATAAGCAATAGGCTGGGTTATGCCATCTCGGGGACTTCAGGTTCAAGCTATGGCCCTACTCCGGCCCATTTGCGCAGTATCGAAATTGCTGAAGAGGAGTTTGCTGTAATCAAAACACAATTGGAGGATATCCGCTTCAGGCAAATACCAGCACTTGAGCTGCAGTTGATGGAAGCCGGTGCCCCCTGGATTGAAGGGCAGCCGATACCAGAGTAGAAGAATTTATTAGAGATTAGTTTTATAGTTGCCACGAATACACGAATCGAAATACTCTTGTATTCGTGTGTTCTTTGATTGATTATCCAAGTTTCGATATTACAATATCAGCTATGCAAAGGTCTTTTCCATCCATAGTTTTAAAACAGGATCATTAAAATAAATAGCGCCATTGCCATTGTCGATGATCTCTTTGCTGGTTAGCACTTTTTTTATTTTAGTAACATTGGCTGATGTTCCCAATGAATATTTGTGCATTACTTCTGTTGAATTAAAATTTGATGCCCCCTTGCTGAGGGCGATAAGAAAATTCATTTGGGTGTCACTTAATTCATTTGTTATTTGCTGGTATAAAATAGAATTCTGTTCAATGAGATTACCAACTGATTCATCCAGAACTTTGTTAGTCAATTTGCCAGAACAATTTACCCATGTGATATGAGCTAGTTGCTGCACGTAATAAGGATGGTTTTCCACTGTTGTGATTAATTTGTTTGCCAGCTTTTTACTTATCAATTTGTTTGTTTGTTCAAAAGAATCAATGATAAACTGGATAAAATGTTCCTTTCTTATTTTTTGCAAAAACATTACATCGCCAAATTTGTAAAATGGCATCGATTGGCTTTCAAAAAGCTCCATCATCATGTGCCGCTTACTTCCATACAAACAATAAGAAACATGCTGATGGTGTTGCCAGAGTGACCTCAGAAGTTTTTGGAACTCCGGGGATTTCTTGTAGTTGCCTATGTTCTGAAATTCATCAATACAAACTATGATATGAATTTTCTTTTTCGTAGCTATTTTTTCAGGTAGGTTCAAAATTTCAGCCAAGTCCTTGTCATCCGAGGACATATCAAAACTCAATTGAAAATCATTCATTGGATCCGCTCCGAATGAGAGGCGGGGAGATAATCTACTCAGAAAACCTTTAACGTTTTCCATCAATTCGTCGAGTTTCCCCGATGTTGATTTTACTACCTCAATTGTAAATTGTTTATAAAAATCTTCTTCGGTGCGGATTCGAAACAGGTCGAGAAAACAAAACACTACATTGGGATGGGCATTTGTAAATTCTAAAGCAGTCCTCTTAACCAGGGAAGACTTTCCCCATCTTCGGGGTGAGATCAGGATACTATTGATATGGCTCTCGAAATTTCCCGACAATCTTCCGATTTCCTTTGTGCGGTTGATAAACGAGTTTTCTGATACTACTTTTCCAAATACAAATGGTGATTTCATCTGGCAAATATAATCAATTTTTTAGAGCTTACCAAATGGTAACATACCAAAT
>Ga0307929_1002541_pt1 | contig 11593 bp, 12 predicted proteins | sample AceLakmetage1330_FD_203160 | JGI IMG/M metagenome (GOLD analysis project Ga0307929, IMG submission 203160) | Saline water microbial communities from Ace Lake, Antarctica - #1330 | ecosystem: Environmental > Aquatic > Non-marine Saline and Alkaline > Saline | place: Antarctica: Ace Lake...
ATCACCCCCCCCCCCACGCACCATGGCCTAAAATTCTGGTGGAGGGAGTTAAGATGCTTCCCGAGAGCGATTTTTGCAGGATTCGTTTCGACTCAGGGATTTTCATGCGCTTAACCACACCCTCTGCCGACGCCGTGACGCAACTGATGGAAATAGCAGACATCTTGCGGTCAAATCTGGATCGGTTTCAACTCATCGTCGAGGGGCACACTGACGACAAGCCTCTCAAGCCATCAGCAGCCTACAATGGAAACTATGCTCTGGGATTAGCTCGGGCTGAAGCCATTCGTGCGCTTCTTATTACAAAGGGAAAGCTCCCCGCGAATGCGATTCGGACCATCTCGGCGGGTGGCAAAAGATCGCCTTACCCCAATGACACACTCGCCAATCAAACGCGAAACCGCACCGTCGTTCTGAAGTTGGTTCGAAAGTAACTCAGTCCCAGAGTGATTTCAACTACAGGCGCTTCAGGGATTGACGGAGAATTTTCATTCGGGAGCCCCTTGCCAGCTTGTCTGGCAGGTGAATGAGCTTGATAGCCAGAGAAGACTCGCCATTTCCCTCTTTTCCGCCTCCCGCCGCGCAGCGGCGGGAGGTGAAAAAGGGGAAGTGAAACTCGCAGCAGTTGGCTGGAAAGCTTTCACTCCCACCAGACAAGCTGATGGGGGGGCGCAGAGAATCAAACTTAAAATCACCCGAAAACACCTAAATGCCCCACCAAGGTAAAGGCATCACATCAAAGACTGCCGGGGGAGATTAATGTTGATTGGTGAAGATTAGTGGTTCAGCGATGCGAAGTTTTAAGGTTTTCAGAGTGCTACGCTTTGCCGCAACATTTTTTGAATTTTTTGCCGCTACCACAATGGCAAGGATCATTGCGGCCAACCTTAGCCTCTTCGCGACGGTAGGGGTCACGACCAATTACACGACCATCAATAAATTCCCACCGTTTGCCAGACTTCTTGAATGTGGCACGCTCGTGGTGCTCCAAGACCTCTTCATCGACCACATAACGAGCAACAAACTCTACAACACCGTCTTCATCGTCTTCACCACCACGTTCAACAGCAACGATCTCAAGAGACTTCCACTCTGCACTTTCGGCCCATTGACGTGCTGAATCAGCGTCAAAAGAGTCCCGGCCGCGACTATCAAGTGTATTTCCAAGATGCTCAATCTCACCCGTCGCATACGCCGAATAGCGCGAACGCATAAGCGCTTCAGCCGTTGGAGCCAAAACATTGCCTTTTATAATCGGAGCACAGCATTGCTTATAAGGGGTATCACTTCCGCAAGGACAGTTCATGGGAATCTCCTGAGCCCGTATTAAAACAGCTTTAAGTCCTTAAGGGTTCGGCTCCCAGTGGGTCGTCCGGTACCAAGCAACTTTTCCTCTACACGTTGCTCAAGCTCCGCAGGTATAATGAAGTCCGCATCATAATCTTCACCTTGAATGACAAGCGAATAATGCACCTTCGCATCACCCGCATCACTCGCTAGGAATCCCACGAGCAATGCATCTCGGTTGTCAGAGAGCCGGACACCCACCCGAACTTCTTTACCATTCTTCCAAATCCCTGACCACCTGATTATCTCAATATTTTGCTGCACGACTCTGCCCTCGCCCACGGTTTCAAAACGCTTCCACAATCCGAGAGGAACTATATAGGGAGAGCGGGATCGTGTCTACCTGCATCTTACCAAGACTTACCCCCATTTCTGACCGGTGAATTGACAATCGGTGGTATAAGAGATCCTTCGACTTCGCTCGGGATGACAGTTTCCTAAGGTTTCTTGTCATTCCGCGCGAAGTCGAAGCATCTATGCCCTCCATCAACAGTATCACATTGGCCGAAACGAAAAACCCTACAGTAAGACTTTCAAGTAAAAGCGAAAACGCTACGCAACCAACTCACTCAGGCAAGCAAGGGTTCAATCTCACTGATTAAACTCTTAGTCAATAATTGATCGGCGTACGCAGTTGCCTTCGCGGCAGACCACGCCATCACGCATTGCTGTACGGCAGGAAGATAATGCGGATCAACACTGAGCTGGCGAATGCCGATCCCCAGGAAGAACGGAACGTAGCGCATGTCATGCGCCATTTCACCACAAACGGAACAGTCAATCTGGTGCCGAATCGCCGCTTCCGAAATACGCTTTAACCCGCGCAAGACGGCAGGATGATGCGGACAATAGTAATCCGAAACGTGATCATTGGCACGGTCAACAGCCAGCATGTATTGAATAAAATCGTTTGTGCCAATAGAGAAGAAATCAGCCTCTTCAGCAAAATCGTCAATAATTTCAAGTACGGCAGGAAGCTCAACCATCATACCAACCAATGGGCGTTTGATAGGGATACCAAGCTCTTCTTCGAGCTTTGTCACGCAATCGAATACCCGCTTACGGGCTTCTGCAAATTCATCCAAAGATGAGATCATCGGAAACATGATGCGCAGCGCTCCCACCTTCACACCAGCACGAAGGATAGCGCGAATCTGATGATCGAACACCTCACGATAGCGCAGCGTCAAACGGGTCGATCGCAAACCCAGCGCTGGATTGGCTTCACCAGCGTCATCAAAAAAGGACAGAACCTTGTCACCACCGGCATCCAAAGTCCGAATCGTAACATGTTGCCCCTGCATCCGTTCAAGCAACCTGACATATACATTAAACTGCTCATCTTCCGTCGGGAGTGCCTGTCGGATCAAAAAGGGAAATTCTGTGCGATATAAGCCAACCCCTTCAGCTTTGAGCTCACGCGCCAAATCCAGTTCTGAAAGGAGGTTGATGTTAGCCAGTAATGTGACCGCGCCCCCATCCTGTAAGAAGGTTTGCTCCAGCATCGCAGTCTTCTGCAAGTCTGCTGTATCACGCACCCGATCCCGTTCGCGGAATCGTTCCAGAACCAATTCAGAGGGGTTGATATACACGTTTCCAACATCGGCATCCAGCAGGACGCGTGTTCCGTTGGGCACTTGCATCAGCTCCGCGTTATCAGCAATCACCATGGGCAGATTCAACGACCGAACCAAAATGGCAATATGCGAGGTTAAACCTCCGCTAACCATCACAATACCAGCAACCTCCTCGAGGGTGATTTTAAGGATGTCCGACGGGAGCAATTCCCGCACAATGACGATACAGCCCTTCCAGTCCCGCTCTCCACTATCGCCATCCTCAGAGAGGTTTGACAGCAACCGCAGGGCCAAATCCTCCACATCGCGGGCTTTCTCTCGCATGTAATCGTGAGAGCTTGCCTCAAACGTGGCGATATACTTTCCTGCCGTTTCTGCAATTGCCCGGCTAGCCGATATGCCCTCGGCAATGCGATCAAACATCTGCCCCGTAAAGCTTCGATCTTTGAGCATCATCAAATGGGCTTCAAAAATGAGTGATGCTATTTCAGGAAGCCTCTCTCCTAGGCCAACCTGCAACTGCTCAAGTTGATCTGTTGTCAAAGCAAGCGACCGTTTTAGATCCTCAGAAGATCCAACCCCTGTCGCCGTGCCCTGATTTTGCTTCAAAATCTTATCTGCCGGATGACGATCAAACAGAACACTTTGCGCAAGGGCATATCCCGGAGATGCCGAGCGGCCACTAATAAACAACTCCGCTCCTCTAGAAAGAGGTTCAGCAGCCGCGACTGCTTGTGAGGCCATCTGAAGCAACGCGCGAGCCGTTTCAATTGATGTTGCCAGTTGAGCCGTAAGCGCACGCATCGCCAAAATTTCGGAATTGGTGAACAGCCTTTTCTCTCCGCGTTGCGCGACGAGCACCCCAATCTTCTCTATTCCCCGCAAAATCGGAATGGCCAAAAGGGCTTCATATGCCGCCTCGCCGGACTCAGGAAAGAACTTATAATCAGGACTCTGGCTAGCGTTAGCAGTGCAAATGGGTCGCAGTTCTTTCAAGGCTTTCCCCACAAGCCCTTCGCCAATCATTAGCTGAACATGCCCCACAGCAGAAAAAGATAAACCATACGTTGCGCTTAGTGTAAGTAGGCGTGTGTCCTCATCGTAAAGATAGATTGAACAGACCTCGGTCTGCAAATGATCAGCAACCATCTGAACAGTAGAATCCAGAAAACCCTGAAGATCTGTACTTCCCGCCAGCAAAGCCGTGACTTCACCAAAGTCCACCATGAGCTGCAGATGCTCATCCCCATTACGTTTCGCATGCTCCATGAACGGTACGATAAACACAGATCGAAAAATACCCAAGCCTTATATAGAGGCTTAAGCGTTTTGCAATATGCCATCGTAAAACCCAGAAATCTGAGATCAGAGGACGGAGATCGGAAGTCATAGTTCCATTCCAAAGCAGCCGCAAGCGACCAAAATATGTATGGGCCCCCGACCTCTGACTTCTGACTTTCAATTTCCAATCTCCGGCGTGGAGCAAATTTTGGGGTGCATTCCATGGCGCCATATCCTATCGTGACGATCGAGAGGGACAACACCATCTGATTGGACACTTCAGCAAATCAGCCGATAGCGTCCCAATATCAACGCGAGGAGGATCGTGATGCTTGAATTTATGATTGGCGATATTTTTACAAACGCCGCCATTCTGTGCGCCATCCTTTATCTCGTGGCACGGCACGAGGCAGATTACAGCTTTTCAAAGGTTGCCATAGTGACCGCCATAACCGGATTGGGAGCCTTTCTCATCCAGATGTTCCTCTTTGAACATATCGGCTGGTTCACCATTGTGCCGGTTTTTGTGATGACAACGGCCATGATCATGATCTTCTGTTGGGTGCGGCTTTGGAAAACACTACTCGTCGTAACCCTCTTCTGCCTCTTTCATGTCGCCATTATAGTTGGCATTGACGATATCAAGACACGGTTTTTTCCAGAACAAGAAGAGGTGCACGCTACGAGCGATCAACATGTGGGATGGGTAAGGGCTCCGGGCGACAAGTATGCGGGATGGGCAGATGCTCGCAAGGCGCTCGTGAAGACCGGCACCTTGATCACGGAGCAGGGCGCCTACACGGCAATCGTCAACGGAGAAGTTGTCGACGTTAATGATACGGTGACCATTCACGACAAGACCAGGACCTATTACTGGAAAGTTAATGCCATTTCTAAACACGACATCTCCTACAAACAACTGAACGCTCAGCCCAACGAATAGGATCACTCCCGTGAAAGTTACACAAGTCTCTATCCAACCGACTGATGCTGCACGCGCTCGAAAGACACCCGCTCTGACTCCTGAGCTTCTTGCCGCGAGTGCTGCGCGATACTCGCGCAATAACGAAGGGCTCGAGTCGATTCTTTCACGCATTGACCCGCAGAATATGGATCGCTCAGTCGATTCCATATTTCGCATGATCGACTATGGTCACCAGTCCATCGCCGACATGGTTCCTGTTGCCATGTTTATGGACGGCATTTCCATCTGGCTCGCATACTATGTCTGGTCATTGTGCCCAACAGCAGGAGGGCAAGAATCCTCCACACGTTACATTGAACTCACACCCGATGCGCTGGTTGACCCTGAGCTTATCGGCATCCCCGAAAGCATCATTCCCGAATGGCAGCTCGCCATGGTGAAGGCCTTCGAGGCTTACCAACAGTCCCTCGAACTCTGGGAGTCCTTCGGAGAGGCGCACCCGTCGCTGACCGCCATTCCTCCAGAAGTGCTTACGAATACCACCGAGAAGGGCAAGAAAACGGGTGCGCGAATGAAACGAAATTATCGCTTTGACCGATCACGCTACTATTTACCGGTCGCCGCAGCCACCAACGTGATGTTGATTATGTCATCACGGGGTTGGGCACGACTCTGCCAACACCTAAGCTCCCACCCCCTGCCAGAGGCACAGCAACTTGCTAGACAAATTCGCAGTGAACTTTCCCTCTCAGCACCCCGCCTCATGAAACACGCTGTCCACAATCTCACCATTGAGCATGGCATCAAAGCAGAACTCAAAGCTCTGGCTCTCGTGGCCGAACACGGACTCCCCAACACACTTACAGAGGGAACCCCATCAACAACACATCCACCAATAGCCAAGGTTGTTGTATCGCCTCCTGACGAGGGATGTGGGCTTCGATTCACCCAGGATCTCGAATACCACGACAACCGATACGCATGGACCGGCAGTACACTGCAACGCACGGCAGTGCGTTTTGGCTGGGACGCTATGGCAATGGGGGAAATTCGCGACCTCAACCGACATCGCACAGGAAACAAACACTGCCCGCTGATTCCCACCGGATTCTATTCCGCACTCGACCAACTGTCGCAAACCCCCGACAATGGCGACGACAATGCTTCACAACTGCGCACACTCAATGAGGTCGGAAGACATCTTTCCGCCAAAGCGCACACACAACTTGCAAATCAGGATCCTGCCTACATCTACTGGACCCTGCTAGGCACGCAGTTTCCCTTCGAACAACTCACCACAGCAGACAAGTTTATATATGAAGCAGAACTGCGCACAGGAATCGGATCCCATTTTCGATATGCAAAACACCTCAAAGATGCACTTGAGGAGTGGTATGCGCAGTATCCAGATACCCGCGGCTTGATTCTAGAAGGCAACGCAGAACCTGAGTAGGAATGCGACCGAAACGTCCCTGTCTTCCTAACGATTTCGATCCCCGTAGCCTCTCGCGCCAGCGCGTGGATTCTCCACACCGTGAGACAACCACAATCCACCGGCTGGCGCCGGAGGCTACAAAAACCGTCGCATCCCTATATAACTTTTGCGCCAAAACTCAAAAGTGAATGCGGATCCAGCGGAGGCACGACGCCGAGAGTGGGTCCGCCCTTTAGCCTGAAATTTCAATTCGTTTGCGTCTCTCTATGTGGGATGGACATCTTGTCCGTCCGTGGAAATCGGACTACTGATGAACAAGATGTCCGTCCTACAAAAGACACGTTTCCTCCCTGTATAATCCGAGCGCACTCGGTGGCCCTCTCCTCTGACCTCCAACTTCCGGCCTAAGCCCCTCTGACCTCCAGGCGGATAGGCTCTGCGGGGTTGAACAGAGAGGGAACTCCGGCAGGGATAGTCGGAGAGCAAGCTGAGGGGACAGAGAGGTAAATCTGAAATTTGAAATTGGACTCTGCTTCCTCTGCTTCCTCCTGTTCAAAGCTGAGTTGGTCGAGTCTGTTCTGAGTTAAAAGTTGAACGTTATGGGCCCTGCCCTCAGACCTCAGACCTCTTCACTCAGCCCAAATGAGAAAGATCAAAACCGCCAAGATCTGCAACAACACAGTCTGCAACAGAAACATCCTGTTTAGGAAGTCCGGGACGTGATAGCGCAACACAATGCATCCCGGCAGCTTTGGCCCCCAAAACTCCTGCGGTTGAATCCTCAAAGACAACACAGTGCTCTGGAGCGATATCGAACTGCTTGGCGGCCATAAGAAAGCATATTGGATCTGGTTTTCCAGAACCATAATCCTCCGCACCAATAAAGAAGGCCAACACATCCCCTATGCCCATAAGATCAATCGCCATTTCAATATCGGTTCGCGTAGACCCGGAAACAATACAGACGGGGATTCGCTTTGCCAGACGTCGCAGCAGTTCAACCGATTCGGAAATCACAATATCGAGCCCCGACTGCAAGTCGAGAAGATGAACGCGAAGCGACACCTCCATCTCTTCGATGGTCTCGTCAAGCTCGGGGTGACACGCCATCATGCTATCGTAGACATCCCGCCACGAGCGTCCATACACGATGCTCAAGGCCTCTTCATGGCCAATGGCATGACCATGGTCATTCAGGTAACGCTCAACCGCCTCAACCCAAAGCACTTCCGAGTCCATCAGCGTGCCATCTAAATCAAAAATAGCCGCCTTAATCATCGCCACGACTCCTATGCAACATACTAAGCAGGAACCGCTTCTCGCTTATCTTTGCGCTGCTGTAAAAAAAGCTGCAAAATTGAAAGCATCTGACTGACTGTCCAATAAAGCACTAATCCCGATGACATGTTGTAGAAAACAAACAACATCATAACGGGCATGAACGCCATCATCTTTTGCTGCTGCGGATCTCCGGTACTCGGCGTCAGACGCTGCTGCAACACCATCGTGCCCGTCATCGCCAACGGCAGAAGATTCAGACCACCCGCGGGAAATGGCAGCACCCCAGCAAGAAGACCTTCCGGTTCACTTAAGTCCGCGATCCACAAAAAAGAGGAATACCGAAGTTCCACTGCACTGCGTAGCACGGTAAAGAGCGCAATAAACACTGGCATCTGAATAAACATAGGGAGGCATCCCGCCACAGGATTCACGTTATTCTCGCGGTAAAGCAACATCTGCTTTTCCTGGATTTTCTTGGGGTTATCTTTGTACTTCTCACGCATTTTTTTCAGTTGGGGCTGAAGCTTCTGCATACGCTTCATGCTCTCTGTGCCCTTATGCGTCACCGGCCAGAATACAGCCTTCACAATAATCGTTAACAGGATGATGGCCACGCCATAGTTGAATGTCACAGCCTTCAACCCGTTCAGCAACCAGAGCAACCCAATGCAGGCTCCACGCCACCAGCCAAAGAACGGCCAGCATCGTAACATGATGCGATCTTCACCATGTCCCTGCGCATGCAACTCTGAGTATGTCTTTGGACCAACATAATAGTGCGTCGTGCGCTCAACCATCTGCCCCGGTTCAAGCGTCTGTTCTGATAATACGAGCGCGGCCGATACAGTCGACAGGGTGAGCTGCGATTCGCTATCCTCGCGCGAGGCAAAGATATGACACAAGGCACCTCCATCCGAAGGGACCATGACCTGAGCAAAAAATTTATTTTTTACTGCAACCCACTCCACCGAATCTGGGATCTCCTTCACCTGCGTCAGAGGAACCCCCCGTAAATCCGGTTTTGAGCACCCTCCCTTTGCACCAAAAAGCGCAGAGAGCTTCCTACCCCAGAACGTGATCCGAGATTTACCCTCAACCTCACTCATCGTATCGACACCCAGATACAAAATCCCTCTCGTCTTTGCCTTGGTCTGAACATGGGGCATGGGCCCAACGTTCATTCTGGCGTTGGGGATTACGATGGGGTCATCAGTTTCATTAACGAGGGTATCCGTGACAACCAAGGAATATCCATTGGTTAAGAGCGCTACGCGAGAAAGCGACAACCCCGAAGCATCCTGTCGCTCAATCCTCACACCGTTCAACCCGGATAAATACTTAATCTCAAAATCATTTGCAACCGACAGACCAGAAAGATCCGTATAGGTCAAAGCGGGCCGCCGCGCAAAATCAAGGGAGACCGGCTCGCTGTCCTCCTCCATCGTCGCAGGGAACTGACTGAGCTCGGCAGAGGTAATGCCACCACCCCAAGACGAAAAGACCAATTGTAAGACCTCATTCTCCAGCACTAAGGTCTTCTCAGGGGTTTCATGGACCACATCAGCAAGCAACGGCTCAACATCCGGAGCCACGGAAGGCAATGCAGAAGGCGTTGCAGAAGGGTCAACAGAGACAACATCCGTGTTCACGGCAGCGGTCTCCTCAGCGGCCACCGCAACCTCTGCTGGCTTTTGGGGAGCAAACTTACGCCCATAAAAAGACCACGCAATCAATAGACAAAAGAGAATAGCGACAATAATTCGATCGTTCTTGTTCATGATTTCAACTCCGTAACGTGCGGTTCACAGCCAGGCACATAATCAACACCGCCAGGATGAAAGGGCTGACATTTTAAAATACGTTTGAGACTCAAAACCATGCCTTTTAAACATCCATGTCGCGTGATCGCTTCCATACAATACGCAGAGCAACTGGGATAGAATCGGCAATTTTGGCCTAAGAAAGGGGAAAGGCACACCTGATAGGCGCGAATAAGCAAGATCAGTATGCGTCTGACAATCAGGGGAAACACCTAGCGCCTCCCTTCTGCATCATTCGATTCTGCTGCCGAATCAGACTTTCCGATCAAACCGCTCTTGCAGAGTAATCTCATAAACTCCTTCTCAATGGCAGAGCATTCTGCACTAAGAATGCGATGCCGCGCAATAATGACAAGATCACCATGACGATCAACTTGAGAACGATTTAAACGAAAGACTTCGCGTAGACGACGTTTGGCTCGATTGCGATCCACAGCCCTACGAAAGGTTCGCTTGCTCGCAATCACACCAAGCCTGAGCCCCGAGGCTCCCGCTTCGCCGACCCACATGACCATATACCTACCAACCACATGAGTCCCTTGATCGAAAACCTTCTTGAAGTCTCGAGACAAGAGAAGACGCACGGAGTGCGGAAACCGCGCACTCAACCGCCCCTGCAATGGTGGCGTGCTGAGTGCTTTCATAGGCAATCCGTCTTGATCAGGCCACAATAAGGCTGGCACGCCCCTTGCGCCTACGACGCTGAAGGAGTTTTCGCCCCGCCGCCGTAGCCATACGGGCGCGGAAACCAATCTTTCGCTGACGCTTTTTATTCGATGGTTGATATAATTGCTTCATGGCACTTTTCCTTAAACTCGCCTACTCGGCCCTCAAAAGAGCACGGAAACCTATCATCTCCCCATGCAATGTCAAGCGGCTACAACGTTTTTTGTCGAATCACCCAGCAAGCGGGCTGAGCACCGCCTCGCTAATGGATCGACCATCCACAAGAATGGGAGCATCGCGCGACCGCCACGCACGACGTTTTGCACACGCAATCAGGCGGTGCCCACGGGACATGAAAATCAAAAGATCTAATTGATACGCAAGCCAGTAGAAGGCATAGGCTACACTATAGACGCGACGCTGACCCACCGGGGCTCTGTCTCGCCGGCGCAAAGCCAAACCCCGAACCCACGCATCCACAAACTCCACAAAGAATCGCGAATACGAACGCATACTCATCACATCAAAACCGCTCTTCAGTATGCCAAACAAGTGGCTCTCGCTATATCCGCCGGGCGTAAGTCCCAGCAGTGTGCGTAACGGGCCAATAAAGGTCATCTTCTTCTGACGGGGCACACAAACAATAAGACGCCCGTCAGGCTTCAACACTTTGTGACACATTTCAATAAACTCGGCATCCGACGTTTGGCTGGATAGCCCATCCAAAATCACAACAACATCAAAGCTCTTGTCTCCAAACGGAAGAGAGGTGCCACCAAAAACGCGAATTTCTTCACCCACCAATTCATGGATCACCTCAGCCATTGCATCGTCAAAAACAAGTTCCTGCCAATTCCCTCCACCACGGCGCAACTGATAACTCATCATGGCATTCTCACTACCGATGGCCAGACAGCTACGCCCCTGCAAATCACCCACAGCCTTTAAAATCTCCTGCAACGTTACTTGTAGAGGAACCGACTTGAGGAATATATGTGCATTAAGATCGGCGTGCGTTACAGATTGTCCAGACTCGCTCATCGACGCTCCAATTATTGTGAATTCAATAAGTCGGATGATTATACGCACCACCGCCACCCAGTCAAGACTACGAAATGCAATTGCTCCGATTGACCAGGGGTATTTCATCTGGTATGCCAAGAGATGTACGTAGTCGCCTCATAGGCGACGCATCTCCGATCGGGCGTAACGGCGTGCCGGATCGTCAGTCACGTCGGCGCCGGGGAAGCCCTTCGGCCCA
>Ga0307929_1002542_pt1 | contig 11592 bp, 10 predicted proteins | sample AceLakmetage1330_FD_203160 | JGI IMG/M metagenome (GOLD analysis project Ga0307929, IMG submission 203160) | Saline water microbial communities from Ace Lake, Antarctica - #1330 | ecosystem: Environmental > Aquatic > Non-marine Saline and Alkaline > Saline | place: Antarctica: Ace Lake...
ATTTCTGAGGCGGTAATTTGGCAAAGCACTATTAGTTTGCCTTTTGCCCTGCGTTTATACTCTCTAATCAACAGGTTGATTTAGAGGGAACAAACACAGGGGGCCTTATTTATCCTTCGCCTATTTAACATACTTGAAAGAAACATTCAGCCTTGTCCGGAACGATGTCACCTTCCCGTTTTCAATGGTCACATCGAGTTTGGTCACCTCAGCAATTCTTAGATCTTTTAGGCTCTCCCCTGCCGTATCAATAGCCGTCTTTGTCGCTTCTTCCCATGATTGGTCACTCGTCCCAACTAACTCAATAATCTTGTACGTGCTTCCAGCCATTTTTATCCTCCTCTTGTCTGTAAAAGGTTACAGCCAACACTTCATTACTTGAAAAAATTTCACCTCCTTTCTATTAGAGATATTTTTCACAATCTATATTTATCTATAGTATATCAAATTATCCAATTCTTTCCAAGATTATATTTCAGCGGACATTAAAGTCAAGGGCAAAATTACCAGATATTCCAAACAAAATCCATACAACGGGACTATTGACAACCGCTTAAGGTTGATCTATTATTTTTTTGAATCTGACATGAAAATAGAGGATTGAGTTGTGGGCGGGAAGGCGCGCTGGGTAAAGGGATGTCTGAAGACCTGCCGATCATAACGAATGGAGATGCCAAAACCCCATCCGGGTCTATCTATTTGACCTTGATGGGGTTTGTTTTTACTACTAAAAGGGCAGAAATATATGTTGAACCCAAAAGATTATTTAACTTTTGACGGCCTCGGAACCGCACTTAAGACACTCACACTGTTTCCCTGGCCAAGACGCGAATCTGAGGACTTTGGCTCGTCACTCATATGGTTCCCAGTCATTGGACTGTTATTGGGGCTCATTCTCTACTGGATAAACCTTCTATGGGGGCTATTGCCTTTCACCCCATGGCCTGGAGCGATTGCCCTGCTCCTGTTAGCCATGGACATTTACCTGACAAGGGGATTGCATCTTGATGGGTTGGCGGATTGGGCCGATTCCATAGGGGGGTTTTTTCAAAGGGATAAAAGATTGCTGATCATGAAAGACACCTCATTAGGGACCTTTGGGGTCTTGGCACTGCTTGTAGCCCTGCTCGCCAAATGGCTCGCCTTCGAGAGACTCATATCCTGCGGTTCTGTTGTCTGGCTCTTAATTATATTCACTCTTTCGAGAAGTATGCTGGTGGAACTTATGACAACCCTCCCTTATGCGCGCGCTGAGGACGGGATGGGGCGGCCATTTGTTGCCCAGGCTTCCACCCGACACAGGGTCCTGTCACATGTTGTATCTATCGTCTTTTGTATCCCTTTTGGACCACTCTCCTTTTTACTTTTTTGCCTCGCAGGGCTTGAGACAAAGCTGTTTGGGATTCGGTGCAGGCATGAATTCGGGGGTATTACCGGAGATCTGCTTGGAACGGGCAATGAGATGGTGGAGATCACACTGTTAATGTTATGTGCACTGTTGGGAGAAAGTCTCCTCTCCTATACAGGCTGGGGGTGGGTATTCTAATTAGTATCAATTTTTCATTAAATGAATATATTTGCTTGACTTGTGTAAGTTTTCTGTTTATTGCTACTTCTCAGTACTCATATTATTAACCATAAATCAAAGGAGGGGATATGGCAACTGTAAAACAAATTCAACTTAGATTGCAGCGTTCTAAGAAAAAACTTACACGACTTAACAAAGATGTGACAGCTACAAAAGGGAATATCAAAAAATTAGAGTCCGCGCTTAAAAAGGCTAAAGCGGCAGACAAGGCAGCAAAGGCCAAAAAGAAAAAACCGGTGGTCAAGAAAAAACCCGTGGCTAAGAAAAAATCAGTAGCCAAGAAAAAACCGGTAGCAGCTGCCAAAATGAAGAAACCAGCAGCAAAGAAGAAAACAGCAACAAAACGAAAAGCTGCAAAGAAAAAAAAGTAGCCGTTTTTCTATAGCTATTTTTCGTCGAGCACTTAATCCGGGCGGGTAGTAGGGTGCCCTTTGCCAAGGGTTTTGTACGCATTTACGCAGCCCTAATGTTTAAAGGAAAAACCCCATTCTTTTAGCTGCGCCTCCATTCTTGTCCTGTGACTGCCGGGCCAGAAGTGCCTGCCACACGAAGGGCAGAAACGTATATTAGTCATGTTTTGATAAAAGACATATTCTGGGATCTTTTCACCGGCGACCCCTTCACGGGCTTGCCTCAAGATAGCGTTACATATCAGGCATCTGCTGAACCAGGTTGAACGAGCAGGTTCAAGATGGAGTTCCCCCTTCAGTTTCATCAATTGCTCATTTACCTGATTGCCACAGATCAACACGGCACCACTACCTAATTTTTCAGCCCTCTTCTTATGCCGGGTAAGAAGTATCCTCCCATCCCTCACAAACGCATCAATAGCCTCAGGGGAATAATGCGGCTGATAATGGGTGTCATAGCCTAATACTCTGAGCCATTTGGCCAATTTGCCCACCATAGAATCAGCTACAAATCTCCATTCTTTCTTTCTTTTTTCCATGACATGACCCGAACTATCGATGGCCTCATAAGAAGTAAGGAGTGGAACGTGAAAAGCCTGTATGTTGTGCAATAATATGTTGAAATATATAATGTGTAAAGATTTTACCTTGTATCTTTGACAAACTCGTAAAAAGTCAGAAATGACCCGTTTTCGTCATTCCCGCGAACGCGGGAATCCAGGAAAATCAGCCACTTCTGGACTCCCGCATTCGCGGGAGTGACGGCCTTGGAGACTTTTTACGAGACCATCATCTTTGATTTTTCGCGAATGTGTCAAAATAGAGTGCCCCTATCTTTGCCGCAAAAACCCCTAAAAAAGGCGTAAAAAACATGCTGAAATCTGCAAGGAACCGGCCCTGCTGATTGCTCCCCATGCTGCTTGCAATATATCAAGGGATCTTGTAGAATGTCTATCAACTCAAGGAAGGCCTTTCCACCGTTTATAGCCCTTAAATAGTAGGTCCTTCGAGAGGCTGGGTAATGTATGCCATTGCAGAACAAATTGATTAAAACAGGATTATCCTTCTTCCTTTTTATTGTTTTAGCCATATATTTGGCCTTTGTACCTGCAGCCTCGGCAAACCCTTCCCTGCTTAGACAAAGCATTATCGACTATAACCTTGAGAGCTATGAAAAGAGCCTGTCAGATGGCTCCTACAAAGGAGCTGCCGGAATACTGTTAATCGGGCCCGAGGTTGCACGCTCTTTCGGACTCAAAGCGCTTATAAATCAGGATTACATGGAAGCCAAAGCGCTGAACACCAGGGCGAAACTCCTGTTCACCAGAGCTGTTTCGGCGATTACCACCCAGAAGAAAGAAAAGTTTGCTGGTGAACACTCGAAAAGGGCAGGCAAGTTGGCCTTGGAGAGCAAAGAGGCCCTTGGCTTAGCCCGAAAATACCTCGTGGCTTACAGATCAAAATTGACGCCCGAGGTAGATGACAGGCTGAATCGAGCCACCTGTTCAGCACTCTTGGATGAAATACTGGAAGGAAGTGTTAAAAAGGCTTCCTACAACCTGAGGGATGGTTTGGGTATTTTTTATAACCAATGCCAGGGCCTTCCTGAAAATAGCCCTGCATTAAGCCCCCAAAACGTGAAGTTTGTAAATTACGTGTTTCACGAGTTTACACAAAAGGCAGCCCGTACAGACAAGAAACGATTTGACCTTGGAAAACAGGAGATGCGCAGGGGGACAAATCCAGGATCTTTATGGAAGAACGCTGTAAGAATGGAAGGGCCTCTTTTTCTATCTCTTATTGAAAAATGCCTCGACAGACAAAAGGGGGGCGGATATCCGGTAGATCCCCTCCTGTTTATCGCCCTGATAAAGAGGGAATCCAATTTTGACCCTCATGCTGTTTCTTACGTGGGGGCTGCTGGCCTCACCCAGATTATGCCAAAGACGGGGAAAGGCCTGGGGATGAAAAATATCTATATGCCGTCATATTTCGAAAAAGCCATATCCCTAATGGCACGTCAACGAAAACTCAGGAAGAGGGCCAAAATCCTTCTCTCAGAGGTTACCGCTACAGATAAGACAAAACTTGCCAAAAACGCCAGGGAGTTAATGCAGGAATCCTTGAATTGTGGCCAAGAACGGTCTATGCTCTTCAGGCGATATAAAAGAGAATTGTTGAAGAAAGACCGGGATGATCGCCTTAACCCAGAGAAAGCGATCGATTACGGGTACAAATATTTTTCAGGGCTTATGAAGACACAAAATGGGGACATCAGCTTAGCATTGGCCTCTTATAATGCCGGACAGCATCGGGTAAAACAGTATAAAGGGATACCCCCATATGGAGAAACGGTTACATTCCGAAATATCGTGCTAAAGTATTACCGGGAATATCGATTGAAATTGAAGATTAAAAATTGATACTGGATACTGGATACTTGATACTGGTCGAAGATCCCGACAGCGTGGAATCCCCTAAACTTTGAACCCTTACACGAATATTGGATTCGGGAGACTCGTAAGGATAACTGGAAGGAGAGATTTATGAAAACAGGTGTCTTAACAAAAAGCAACTTTGAAGATATCACGCTTGTGAAACGGGGAAAGGTCAGAGATGTTTATGAAGTTGAGGATAAGCTGTTGATTGTTGCAAGCGACCGCATGTCGGCTTTTGATGTGGTTATGGATGACCCCATTCCCGATAAAGGAAAAATACTGACAGCAATATCTCTCTTCTGGTTCAGGGAGATGGAGTCTGTCATAGAAAATCATCTAATAAGCAGCACCCCGTCTGAGTACCCGGAAATATGCCGGAAATATGCCCCGCAACTCGAGGGCCGCAGCATGCTTGTCAAGAAAACAGAGCCCCTGGCTGTAGAATGTATAGTCAGAGGATACCTCTCCGGTTCGGGCTGGCAGGAATATCTCCGGACAGGATGCGTCTGCGGTATCGCGCTCCCCAAAGAGATGCGCGAGTCCGATAAACTCAGATCTCCTATTTTTACCCCTTCCACCAAAGCCGAAGAAGGTATGCACGATGAGAATATCAGTTTTGAAAGGGCGGAAGAGATCTTAGGCAAAAAAATCGCAGAGAAGGTGCGTCGCATCAGCCTCCAGATCTATGAATTTGGAAGGGATTTAGCGGCAGAGAAAGGCATTATTGTAGCAGATACAAAATTTGAGTTTGGCATCAAAGACGACCGGCTAATCCTGATTGATGAAGTATTAACACCCGATTCATCAAGGTTCTGGCCAATGTCTGATTACAGCCCTGGAGGGCCGCAACAGAGTTTCGATAAACAGTTTCTGAGAGATTATCTGATTGAAATCAATTGGCCGAAAAAACCGCCTCCGCCCAGGTTGCCGGACGAAATTGTCAATAAAACGAGGGAAAAATATTTAGAAGCATTGGAAAGATTGACAGGAAAAATGATTCAAAAGGGATAAGAGAAATGAATCCTGTTATTTGCTTTATTGATGACTCTGGATTTGAGCATGATCTTGTGCAATATGAGATCGCCCCTTCTGACCCTGACCTTGAATTCGTTCAGGCCTACACATTTGATGAGGCTAAGGATCTATTGTCCGCCAGAGACCCCTCCCTTTTTCTCCTTGACCTGTGGGGACAGGATAAGGATGTGGTTGATCCGTATTTAACGCCAATGGAAGAACTCAAAAGAAAGGCCGCCGATTTCCCGAAACTGGACCAGGTCTATGGGGGGCTGGACAGCTTTCAGGGAGATATTAATAACGAATTTCTTAAGAGGCTCTTTGGCATCGTGGATTGCTGGAGAAAGCTGTTCGAGGATGCCTGTGATCGGATCGGGCAGAACAGAAAGTATGGCCTTTTCAATCTCCGGCAGGCGCGACTTTATTACCCTCAGATTCCTGCGGTGTTTTATACCAGAAAATCGTTGATCAATGATGCAGTTGCCATGTTCAAGGCCGGTGCTGATGGCCTATTTATAAAACCCACCGGGCTTAATGATGATGATACCCGTCGTCTTACAAGAAAGTATGCCCCCCTCCTTTTGAGTGACCTGAGAAAAATTATGAACCCGGACTAACTTTCCCCCTGCCAAGGGACTCTGACAGGGAAATCCAACACCCGTGATTCTACCTGATACCTTTCTCCCTTAAATAAAACGAAGCAAACCAAGTAAATTCAACCTGGAACCTTTGAATCCCGCTGGGCAGGGAACCCCTGAACGGTTACCTGTTTTTCGGGTTTTTTCCGGAGCAAAAGCAAGCTCCTTTCGGCATGGAAAAGTTCCCAGGGCCTGCCTTGACAAAGCTTTTTCCGATGCTTAATGTTTCGCTTAGTGTCGAAATCAAGAAAGAATATCAGTTTGGTTAAAGGAGTTGAACGCAGTCAGGGTCAGTGTCATGAATGAGGATAAAAAAAGGGATGAACGAATCGAAACTGCTTCCGAAGAGTTGGAAGAAAATCCTCGAGAAGATGAGGAATCTCAAGATCAAGAGGAAGAAGAGATCCCTCTAACAAAGATGACAAAGGCCAAATTAATAGAGAAAGTTGAAAAGGTTCAGGAAGGTTCAGACAAGAATCTTGATCTTTATATCCGTTCTCAGGCAGAGATTGACAATTTAAAAAAGAGATACCAGAAAGAACGGCAAGATTTAGTTAAATTTGCTAACGAATCCCTGATAAAGCAGCTCCTTCCGATAGTCGATAACCTCGAAAAGGCTATTACTCATTCGCAGGATAAAGATTCGATTGAGGCTATTAGAGAGGGTGTTGACCTCACTTTGAAGGGGCTCACGGATATCCTGCAAAAGGCGGGGGTAGAAATGGTTGAGGCGATTGGTGAGCAGTTTGACCCCAATTTTCATGAGGCGGTTTCAGAGATGGCTGACGACGGAATAAAACCTGGAACCGTGATCAAAGACCTTCAAAAGGGTTATACCCTTAATCAGAGGCTCATTCGACCATCTATGGTCGTTGTGAGCAAGAAGACTGCATAACTCAGATAGACCGGCCTCTCCCGCTTCCGGCCCGTAGGGCCTACAGACCGGAGGGTAAAGCCTATCGGAGAGAAAAAAGGCTTTTCGCAGAAACGGAAAAAACTAAAATTATTTTAAAAAGCCTTCCGTTTAAGAAACTATTTTAAATTATAAAAGATTTTCAGATATTAGGAGGCAACAGATATGGGAAAAACAATAGGAATTGATCTCGGGACAACCAATTCGTGTGTCGCTGTTATGGAGGGCGGGGATCCTGTGGTGATCGCCAATGCAGAGGGAAGCAGGACCACTCCCTCTATTGTAGCCTTTACTGACAGCGGAGAGAGGCTGGTTGGCCAGACCGCCAAGAGGCAGGCTGTGACCAATCCGGAAAATACAGTCTTTGCGGTCAAACGGCTTATCGGCCGAAAATTTGGTTCGCCCGAGGTAGAGAGAGATATTAAGGTCCTCCCTTATAAAATCAGCAAGGCATCCAATGGCGACGCACATGTCTCCATCAAGGGAAAAGACTACAGCCCCGCTGAGATATCTGCAATGATTCTCACAAAGATGAAAGAGACTGCAGAGGAGTACCTCGGAGAAAAAATCACAGATGCCGTGGTTACAGTCCCGGCATATTTTAATGACAGCCAGAGACAGGCCACCAAGGATGCCGGGCGTATTGCCGGCCTGAATGTGGAAAGGATTATTAACGAGCCCACGGCTGCGTCTTTGGCCTTTGGTTTAGACAAAAAGGGAGACAAAAAGATCGCTGTCTTTGATTTGGGCGGCGGAACCTTTGACATCTCTGTATTAGAGATAGGCGAAGGAGTTTTCGAGGTCAAGTCCACCAATGGTGATACCCATTTGGGAGGCGAGGATTTTGACCTGAGGATCATCGAGTACTTGGCAGATGAATTTAAAAAGGATCAGGGCATCGATCTTCGAAATGACAAGATGGCCCTTCAGAGACTGAAAGAAGGCGCTGAAAAGGCAAAGGTTGAGTTATCAGGTTCCATGGAGACGGATGTGAATCTCCCCTTTATTACAGCCGACGCCAGTGGTCCTAAACACCTCAATATCAAACTGACCCGTGCAAAATTAGAAGGGTTGGTTGATAATTTGATTGGAAAGATAGTAGGTCCGTGTAAGACAGCAATAAAAGACGCTGGCCTTTCGCCTAATGATATCGATGAAGTGGTCTTGGTCGGCGGTATGACCCGTATGCCAAAGGTGCAGGAAAAGGTTAAGGAGATCTTTGGCAAGGAGCCGAGCAAGGGCGTTAATCCTGACGAAGTGGTGGCTGTTGGGGCTGCTATTCAGGGCGGTGTTCTTAAAGGCGAGGTCAAAGATGTGCTGCTCCTTGATGTGACACCCCTTTCCCTCGGTATCGAGACCTTGGGAGGTGTTTTTACCAAGCTTATCGACAAGAACACCACCATCCCCACAAAAAAGAGCCAGATTTTTTCAACAGCGGCCGATAACCAGCCTGCGGTTGAGATCCATGTGCTCCAGGGTGAGCGGGAAATGGCTGCCACCAACAAGACCTTGGGCCGGTTTCAATTAGTCGGAATCCCTCCGGCCCCGAGGGGTCTTCCCCAGATTGAGGTAACCTTTGATATCGACGCCAATGGGATAGTCAGTGTTTCCGCAAAGGACATGGGGACAGGGAAAGAGCAATCGATCAAGATTACCGCCTCCAGCGGCCTGAGCGAAGAGGAGATTGATAGCCTCATCAAGGATGCGGAAATACACGCAGATGAGGACAAAAAGAAAAGGGAACTCATTGATGCCCGCAATATGGCCGATTCCATGATCTATTCTACTGAGAAGTCTGTCAAGGAGGTGGGCGACAAGTTGGATGATGCCACAAAGGAAAATATCACCCAGGCGATTGACAATTTGAAAAAGGCTGCCGAAGGAGAGGACACAGAGGAGATCAAGCGACTTACCGAAGAATTGACCCAGGCATCCCACAAACTGGCAGAGACCATGTATGCAAATGCCAGCCAGGATCAGGGGCAGGACGCAGGTGCAGCAGGCCCTGAATCAGCGGAAGGACCGCCACAAGAAGAAGATGTAGTGGATGCCGACTTCGAGGAAGTCCAGAAGTGATCATCAGGTTTTTTTTAGCAAAAAAGGCTATCCCCTCCTTAATGGTGGGAATAGCCTTTTTTTTGGTCGCATGTCAGACTAAAGCGCCTCCACCCGTTAAAGTGGCGCAGGGTAGACCGGAACCATTTGTTCTTGCCGAGGGATACTTACAAAATGGTGAGTTAGAAAAGGCCCTTGATGCTTATGGAGCCTTTCTTCAACATGCGCCTAAGGGCGAAAGAGCAGCCCTGGCGCTTAAACGCACATCAGAGATATACCTCAAGCTTAACCAGCCTAAAAATGCCCTAATTAGCTTGGAAAAGATTTCTCGGGAATATCCTGACTACACCTGGATACCAGGGGTACAATATGAAATCGCTGACATCCTTTCCCGTATTGGTGAACATAAACGTTCCGCAGACCAGGCGCTGGAATGGCTTGACAGATATCCCGACCATCCCTTGAAGAAAGATATCCTCATACTCCTCGGGGACAACTTCAGCGCCTTAGGGTATAAGGTTAATGCCTTCCACTGGTGGCTCAAGGCGCATGAGGCGTGGTCCAATGATCCCCAAAGAATAGCCCAACTCGACGAACAACTTAACAAATTGGTATTGAGCAGCGAACCAAAAACCCTCGATCAATTTGTAGAAGATGCCGCAGGGACTCTTTATGCTCCGAAGATCTATTACAGGATGGCCTCAATTTATCTTGAACAGAATGAGACGAAACAGGCGAAAGAGGTGGCAACATCGCTGATTCATTCCACCAAGGATGAAGAGTGGCTTTCAAAGGGCAGGGAGCTTTTGAAACGCGCAGAAGAAGAAATGGCGGTTAAACAGGGTGTGTTGGGGTGCTTACTTCCCCTTAGCGGCCCTTTTTCCATCTACGGCGAGGAGGTCTTGAAAGGGCTTGAACTCGGACTTAGCGTGGGCTGGGAGCAAACTGCCCAGACTGGCCTGGAGTTACTGATAAGAGACACAAAGGGGAAGCCGGAAGAGGCTTTAGCGGCGCTTGAAAATCTCGTTATTGATGAAAAGATCATGGCGATAATCGGTCCTGTTTCGAGCAAAGCAGCTATGGCCGTGGCCAAGAAGGCCCAGGAAATGGGCGTGCCGATCATCGCCCTAACACAGAGGGAAGGAATTGTGGAAGAGGGTGAAATGATTTTCCGCAACTTTCTTACTCCCTCTCAAGAGGTGGCAGGCCTTCTTGATGTTGCAATAGGACAAATGGGGCTCAAACGTTTTGGGATCTTGTACCCGAACAATGCCTATGGCCGCTACTGCATGAACCTTTTCTGGGACAGGTTAAATGATTTGGGCGGAACAGTGACCGCCATTGAGTCCTATGGGGTCAATGATACGGATTTTGCCGACCAGATAAAGAAGATGGTGGGGCTCTACTACCCGAGACCGGCGTCCTTACTCCAAAAGCTTGAGGATATGAAGACCCCGGAGGATGAAGAAGAATCAATATATCCTGAAGAACCACAGCCTATCATAGATTTCGACGCCATTTTCATACCGGATAGTTTTCAGCGTGTAGCAATGATCGCTCCACAACTGGCCTTTCACGACGTCCTGGGAGTCCAACTCTTAGGGACAAGCGCCTGGCAGTCTCCCAAATTGGTTGAGATGGCAAAGGACTACATCCAGGGGGCTCTTTTTTGTTCCGGCTTTGTTGGGGACTCCGAGGAGCCAGGTGTACGGGTATTTGTTGAAGAGTATAGAAAGAATTTTGATGCTGACCCCGGTATGTTAGCCGCCTATGGCTACGACACGATCAGACTCCTGAAGAAAGTGCTCTCAGGGGAAGAAATACGAACAAGAAGAGATCTGGCGAAAGCATTACTTGGGTCTCAAGGATTTGGAGGGGTTTCCGGCATCATCACTTTTGACTCCAAAGGGGAAGCAGAAATGGAACCCATTTTACTGACCATTTCGAGGAACAAAATAGTACATTTTCAGTAACAGTATTCAACCTTCCTCCTATTCCTTCTTTTCCTCCTCTTCCTCTTTCTCCTCCTTTGCTTCTTGCTCCTCTTTTGCTTGCTTTTTATTCCGCGCAGTCCTGGAAACTAAGATCCCTATTTCGTACAATATTATCAAAGGGCCCGCCATCATGCACTGGGTGATAACGTCCGGCGGGGTCAATATGGCGGCCAAAACAAAGGTTAACAGTATTGCGTACTTCCTTTTCCGGCTCAATAATTCGGGCGTAACAATCCCCATCTTTGTCAAAAAGAAAATAACCACAGGGAGCTCAAAAACTATACCAAAGGCAAAGAGGAGCTTTATGGCAAAGGAGAAATATTGCTTAACCGATGGGAGGGCCTTCACATATTCATTGGAAAATCCTATGAAAAATTTGAACCCGAAAGGGAAGACAACGAAATAGCCAAAAAGTGCTCCCCCTACAAAGAGGATGGTAGAGGCCACCACAAAGGGAATTACATATTTTTTTTCTCTCCGGTATAGGCCGGGGGCAATAAACATCCATAACTGATAAAAGATAACAGGGGCCATGAGTAAAA
>Ga0307929_1002547_pt1 | contig 11588 bp, 7 predicted proteins | sample AceLakmetage1330_FD_203160 | JGI IMG/M metagenome (GOLD analysis project Ga0307929, IMG submission 203160) | Saline water microbial communities from Ace Lake, Antarctica - #1330 | ecosystem: Environmental > Aquatic > Non-marine Saline and Alkaline > Saline | place: Antarctica: Ace Lake...
AAAATTCTTTCGTTATGAGGATTTTAATTACCTGATGCGGGAAATGGGCAAAGGCGAGCTACCACAAATTGCAAAAACAAAAATACTGGCACAATGGCGGTTGTGGATGTTTGATCAGGATGTTCATATAATGAGTATGGATACGGTGGAGCATAGTATTCCAGGAAAAAAATACCGTATTAAAGATACAAATGACTCAATTATTTACAAAGGTCATTATAAAGCAAGGTTTGAGGGGGATATAGAAATTGAAGGAATGAATTGTAGTTATTTAGTCGTATTTACATATGATAGGCGTACAATACACCACATCTCAATTTTCTGTCCAAACGGATCAGCAAATAGAAAAAAAGCAGGTGTTACACTTGGATGCAAAGGTGTATATCCACAAAGAGATAATAATGGTTATTTGAATATTTATCAAAATGGGAATCAAATTGAACGAAAGAATCAAAATGATTTGGATGTTTTCTACTATAATAGAACCGTAGGGGAAATAAACATACGGTATTCTAATATGGCAAATCTGGGGGGCGATACTCAATTTAGAATATATAAATCAATTGGAACAGAACAATCTGATATATCCCAGAATTATGACTTCCAGAGTCAAGAGGTAAATGTTACTTCTTATGGAGCAAGTTTTCAAGTCAGTTCAAGTGATATTTCTTCTGGAATATATTTAATTCAGTATAAGAATAGTTCAGGCGGCTGGGCTATTATTCAAGATGTCGTTCTCATTCCCGAAGAGATTGATGCAACCCATACCATTGCAGGGACAAATTTTACACTTGAGCTTCATTATTTGGAGCAGAGTTTTGACTCAGAGGTGGATATGAATTTATATGTCTCACAAATGAAGAGTACTTTTGATGAAGTTATGGGAAAATGGATTGGGTATTCCGAAAAAAAAGTAAATATATTAGTTGAATTCAAAAATCAAAATAAATTGTTCTAATGTAAACGATGCAGTTGCAGTTGAAAATGTGGAAAATGTCTCGATTTGTGAAACTTAGCTTCTTTGTTTTGGATTAGCTAGGCGCACTGGAGTTTTGAGTTGTACCGCAAGGGGGCGCAAAGATGCAGAGAATCGCAAAGAGTCATTTATCCCGGAAAATTCACCGCAAAGAGTCATTTACATTATAAGTTGCAGATTTTCTTAGCGGTTCCTTGCGCTTCTTATGCGAAACTTAGCGTTACTCATTTTTCCTTATTCATTAACTGCATTTCGTTAAGTTGTAAACAATTCAAAATAATATTTCTTTCACAGGGTTTCCGGTAGAACAAAACAAAAACGGCAGACCAATCAGCCTGCCGTTCACTCAAATTATACTTGATTTATAGTGTTTTTAACGTAAACTCATAATCTTCCATAATCGGATTTGTGAGTATTTTTTTACACGCTTCATTCACTTTATCTTCGGCAGCTTTTTGAGTTTCTGCTTCGATTTCAAAGACAATGTGTTTGCCGATGCGTAAGTTTTCTACGCTTTTAAATCCCATATTGTGCATGCTGTTATTAACGGCTTTTCCTTGCGGATCGAGCAGTGCTTTTTGCGGCATGACATTAATTTCTGCTAAAAATTTCATATTTAAAACGTTTTAATGTGCTTATAATTAAAGTGATACAGAACTGATATCAGTATGTACAACACAATGACCAAAGGTAATGTTATAATTTGTAAAAATGGAAATATTGCTAAAGAAATTAAGAGAAAAATGTATCGATATTCATTTTGTTTCCATTTTAAATGTTTAAATTTTAGTGAAAACATCCGTAAAGGGAGCAGCATAAGTACAGAAGAAATTAGCGAGCAGGTTATCCAGAATGTGCCACTTTGAAAGAGGTTTGTAAATTGTTGATAGCTGCTGAGTTCAGTGCTGAGCGTTATTCCAATAATGAAAAGTGCAAATGCGGGGCTCGCCAATCCGAAAAAGTCTTGTTCATTCTGTGTTTTTGTGTTGAAAATTGCAAGTCGTAATACCGCAGCGGCAGCCGGAATAAATGCGACATAGGCAAGTATGGGAGAAATCTCTGGATTTTCTGAAAGTTGTCGATAAATTATAAAGCCGGGTGCCAGTCCGAATGAAACTGCATCAGCAAGGGAATCAAGTTGTACACCTAAGTCGGATTGTGCATTTAACAATCGGGCAAGCATTCCATCAAAGAAATCAAAGACAGAAGCCGCAAGAATAGACAAAGCAGCTTCAGCCAGCATACCTTTCATTGCGAAAATAATTGCCATGACCCCTGCAAACCAGTTCATTAAGGTTATAAATGCAGGTGCAGCAATACGGATTGGTTTTGTTGATTTTGTCATGAAGTAAAAATACAAAAAATGCCGGAATTAAGCAGAAATAATCCCGGCATTTTGACAGAGATTTGCATCTCCCTTAGAATTTATGTTTAAAGCCGAGGCTAAATGAAGGACCTGCTGAGAGCTTGCTGTAAATCTGATTTTCAGCATTATATGACTGATAATAGCTTTCGATATCTTCATCTAAGATATTTGCGACTTTGATATCCAGTATCGTATTTCCTGATTCTCCAAACTTTTTGCTTAAGCTAAAGTTTAAACTGTGAAAGGGTTTAACATAGATATCCGGAAACAATCCGGCTCCGACAATATGCAATGTCGGTCCTTTTACATTATAAAACAGGCCGCCGGAAATTCCTTTTTCAATATGATTGTATGTTATCCCTGCATTCATGAGATAAGGAGATTGCCCTGCCATTTGTCTTGTTTTTTCAAGGGTTTCGCCCGTTTTTAAATAACCGCGTCGTGAGTTGTATTCGGCATCAGTCATGTCAATTTTTGAATCGACATACGTGAAATTAGCACTTACTCCTATGTTTTTTATGGATTCGGAAATAAATCCCAGATTTTTGCGTACTTCAAGCTCAACTCCCAGCAATTCACCGTTTCCGACATTTCTTGTTTGATACTCAGTACTTGTTTGTTGTTCCGGAATACGCACCAATTCAATTGGGTTGTCAAAGGCTTTATAAAATGCACTGACTGAAATTATTTCATCCGATTCCATGAATAATTCCCATCGCAAATCTAAATTATCAATTCGAGTCTCCACCAAATTCCCGTCCCAATCGCTGTAAGTAAACAAACTTCCGTTAAAAATCCGGTTCGAAATCGGATCGAGAATTTGCGCAAAGGAAAGCTCTTTAAAGGATGGTCTTGCAATGGTTTTCGAATAGGCAAATCGCAGATTTTGTTTTTTTGTCAGTTCATAAATTAAATTTGCGCTGGGAAACAAGTCGAAACTGTCCAGCACTTTTGTGTTGTCTAAATTCTTCCCATTGGCGGTGTCTCCGCTTGCAAATTGCTGATCACGTCCGGTATGGCGCATGACATAGTTTTCAGCACGCAAACCAATAATGCTTTTTAAATGCTTAAATAAATAGGCTTCGTTTGAAAAGTAAATGCCTGAATTATTTACATTTGATTGATATTCGTTTGGGTTTGGATGATTGTTTCCGGACTGATAATAGATAGAGTTTGGTTTGTTCGGAAACAGATTTTCAGCGTTCAATACCTCTGATTGGGTAATGTTTTCCCATGATTGTCCCCCAAAAAATTGGATGTCATAAAATAGAATCTCATAATCGCGATACTTGAAATTGTGCGAAGCGCCGAATTTTAATTTTGCCTCTTCATTTTGGAAAAAGTAGAGTTTTGATACGTCGATTTTTGCAGTGGCATTTAATTCGTTGAGTGAACGCCATATTCTTGACGGATTTCCTCCTGCCCCGGCAACAAAAAGCGTATCAACCGATGTGTAGGTTAATGCAGTTTTCCGTAAATCGGGATCAAAAGAGCTGGAGTAAGTTGGTGATACGCGCCAATCAATATCCCATGAGCGATTTTTTAGCTTATGACTTCCGTGGAAAAGCAAATTTTTGATTCCTCGCTGATTGTATTCCAGGTTATGTGAATTGGCAAAATATCCTGATTGTCCAACCGCCTCACCGTCATTATCAATGTCAAAAATTCCGGCACGGCTTTCTCCGTTTTGTAGGACGAGTAGCATCATGCGCAATTTTGAAAGTTTGGTTTTGTACGCCAAGCCTGCTAATCCGCCAAGTAAAACATTATGTTCGCCCATTTGCCCGGTTTGGCGTGTTGCATAGCGGAGTTCATATTTATCAGGATCAAGATATCGTTGATATTCGCCATATTCCACCTGATCATAATATTTGTAATCTGATTTATAGGATAAGGAAAAGACATAAGCCATTTTCGGGTCCTTGTCGGGATTTTTTGCATTTTTCAATTCCCATTGATTTCCCATTGCGATACCTGCACTGACATCCATTAAACTGGTTTTTCGTATCGCTCCAAGTTCTGGGTTGAAACTGGAAATAAATGCATTGGTTTCCTCTTGAGTCGCTCCTGAAATTGGTGTCGGGATATTTGTGCTGTTTGCTCCATCGGGTAATGCACGGGTTCCGTCATCAAATCCGAGAAAATCGGTACTCCCGCCATTGTAAGTTAAATTATCGGAATTAAAGTGCATGCTCGGATTGTATCCCAAACTAAAGGAGACATCCATGATTTTTTTCTGTGGAAAATCCTTGGTTTCGATATTCATTAATCCTCCGGTAAAGTCGGCAGGCATATCGGCAGTAAAGTTTTTGCTGACAAGTAAATTGTTGATGAGATTTGTCGGGAAAATATCCATTTGGAGTGTATTTTTATCAGGGTCGAGTCCGGGGATATCTACCCCGTTGAGGGTTGTTTTTGTGTATCGGTCGCCTAATCCGCGGATGTAAACATATTTTCCGCCTTCAATAGAAACACCGGTAACGCGTTTTGCGGCTTCCACTACTGTTCCGTCGCCCGTAAGTTCCATTTTTGAGGAAGAAATTCCGTCTAGCATTGCCGGAGATTTACGTTTCATGTTTTGCAGCGCTGCTTCAGTTCGTCTTACTGATTCTGCTACAACAACCACTTCTTTCAATTCAAAAGCACTTGTTCTCAATTCGAAGGTTTCAAGTACTGTTACTTCGCCAGGTTTTATCACAAGCCCAGAAATCACTTTTGTTTGGTAAGAAATGTAAGAAACTTCAACATCGTAAGTTCTTGCCGGAATATCAATGGTAAACATTCCGTCTAAATCGGTGGAGGCTCCAAATGTTGTGTTTTTTATTGCCAGCGAAACGCCCACCAGAGTTTCTCCTGTTTCTGCATCGGTTACTGTTCCTCGAAAGGTTCCGTTTTGGGCAAATCCACTAAGACTTATTAAGATAAAAAAACTGAAAATTATCTGCTTCATTGTTTTGTTTTCTAAGGGAATTTATAATCAACGAAACAGACCTGCACCGTTTTCTATTGATGCAAGTCTGTTATATGTTTTAATCTAAAGTTTAGAATTCAGCCAATTTGCCAGCTTGTGCTGCCCATGTCCAACTTAACGGAAAAGCGTTTGCAGTGTTTGTTTGACCGGCATTTACTCCGTTCGGAACATCTCCGTTTACGTGATTTGCCAAATTTTCTGCAGCAACATTGATAAAGATATCGGTGAAATTCACTTGTGCAGCAGTTACACGGTTGATTTTTTGTCCGTCCTGAACATTCGTGAAATAGAGGTTTTCAAGCTTAACAATGGTATTGTCATCAACGTTGATGAGCTCAGCAGCCATGCGAACGACTTCACCGGCTCCGTCAAGTTCAGCTGTCATAATTGCACCGTTTTTAATCGTGTGACCTGCTTTCGTTGATCCTTCGGGGCCATCGAGTTCAAAACAATGATCGTTTGGAGTAATGAGGAAGAAGTTATCTAAAGTTCCGGCCCATGATTGATCGGTATCAATGGCATCATCACCATTATTCCAAATAACGACATTACTAACATTGACTGTACCTCCGAAAAATTCGATCCCGTCATCTTGATTGGCAACCACTTCAATGTTTTCAATAGTTGTTCCGGTACCAACACCACCGAGTGTGAGTCCGTTAATTTCATTTCCTGAACCAATGTTTGTTCCCCCATGACGGATAGAAACATATTTAATAATTCCTGAATTGTCATCTGCAACATTTCCACCATAAAGTCCATTCGGATCCGAAGTTGGGATTCCCTCAATTTGCACTTCAGAAATGTCACCACCGGCATCGTTTGAAGCTGAGATGGGCGCTTTACCACAAATAAGAAGTCCACCCCAAAGTCCGTTAATATTTGGATCAAGGTTCGGGCTCCCGAAGTTACCGGCTATTACATCCTCCGGTGTAATTTCATCAGCAACGGTTGTGAAAATAATTGGTTTTACAGCGGTACCTTCAGCAATTAATGTACCTCCGCGTGCAATTAAAAGCGCAGTTGCGTTTGCACCGGTTCCGGCTTCACCTTTAATGATTGTACCCGGCTCAATGGTTAACGTAATTCCATCAACCACAGTGATTCGACCCCCAAGTTGATATACCTTATCACTTGTCCAGGTCCTGTTTTCGGTAATGTTTGCTGAAATAATCAGATTACCTGAATCAGGAGTGTCATTGTTATCCGGTGCATCGTCTTTACAAGATGTCATTACAAGCACGAGACTTGCCAAAACTGCTACCAAAAAGAAATGTTTTTTCATCGTTTATTTTTTTAGTTCAATTATACGATGCAAACATAGTTGCTAAATTCAAGCCAAGCGTTAAGCAAAGTTTAAGTCTTTCTAAGCTTTTTTTGAAAAATGGGAGTAAAATGGCTCAATGATTAACATTGGCTTAACTTAGGCTGTGTTTTCTGTTAAAACGACCCATGGTTCTTGTCGTATAAGTATTTGACATACAGATTTTATGATGGCTGCGTGTCAGTTTCGAGTTGGATTAACATGGGCTGTTTTTGGTGGAAGTAAAAAACATTTTTCCTTTGGTGGAAAAGGTAATTAGTTAAAATGTTAAGGACATTAAAAATGCACATAACTGAGTGTCGAAATCAGGTATTAATCAAGAAAGTCGTATTTGCAGACGGAAATATACTATATTTGAAAAAGGATGTGCTAAAATTCATATTCTAATCGGAATTTTATCGCAAAATTATCCTTAAAATCAGGACCTGCATAATCCCCGTGGTTGTAATAAAAGCCAACACCATATTTCATAAAAAGTTGTTGTAAGAGTGCATTGATTTGTAAACCGCTTTCCATGTATATTTTGTTTGGATAGGCGAACTGTATCTGTGAATTCATTTCGTAATAAGGAAATTTACTGTTTTCTCCGATAAACATATTGGATACCAGTGCAAATTCGGGTTTCCAGTTTTTTACATGGAAAAGCAGGCTTCCGATATCGTATTTTAAGAACAGCGCAACAAATCTGTCGGCAAAAATTCCACTCATAGGCATAGTTGCAAAGCTGTTGTCGGAATCTAACCATTTTCCGCTTTTATGAATGGAAAATCCGTGTCCGTAAATCGGAAAATCACTATAAATCAGACCTGCATCGGCAGTAATGTGAAAATCACCAATCCATTTTGTTTCCAGCACATCATGAAAACGGGCTTCAAAGCGCCAATATTCCTTAAACGCATCGTCTTTCCATGGGATGCCATTGCGAATATTAAAATGAATATCAGGATATTTACTTCCCATACTCATGATATTTCCTTTCGGTGTACGGATAATATTTTCCCGAATAACCCATTTTGTTTCAATTCCGGTTTCCCAACCCGTCATTTTCCCGTAAAATCGAGAAAAATTTTGATTATTGATTTCATTAAAGTCCAGATATGCTTTAGTATGAAATCCTCGGAATACTTGTGCTTGAATGCTTGCAGTCCAACTTGAATACCAGTCAAAATCCGAAAGGAAAAACTCCCGGAAACTCTCATTATCTAATTGTTTCGAGGTGAAGTTATAAGCGTTTGATTCTCTGATGTCATGTGAATATTCAGCTTGCAGGATTAGTCGTTCGTTTTTTAAAGGCATGATGTTTAATCCGGCTCCGTATTTAAATGCTTCGTCGCGGATTCCGTAGGCACCATAGGTAAACAGTGAAAAATAATTTGATAAACGATGATTGGTTTCCAATCCTAATCCTAATCTGCTTCCTTCATACTCGTTGAACCAGTAAAGGCTGTTTAAATCAATATTTACAACACCCCATGGAATTTTTCCGGTTGCAAGTATTTCTAAGCCTGCCAGTTTTTGGTCAAGATTAATTGCATCGCCGACGCTGTCAATGAGTTTGTAGGTGTTTTTTTCGCGAGTATTTAGTTGTTGAATTCGGAAATTATCCCAAAACACAGCATCTTTTTCTGTGGCGTCTTTTGCGTAAGCTATCTCAGTTCCGCCTTTTATGCGTGTTTCAATCGCTTGGTTAATTTTCACATCTTTAATATAGGTTTTCCCGACTCCAAGTAGCTTGGAGTTTCCCGAACCTGCAGAATCAGAAAGTTCAATAAAATTGACAATAAAGTCTGTATTTAGTTGCACCGGAAACCAATGGGCAGCATCCGGTTTGTTGTACTGTTGCTGTATTTTAACCTGCATTTCGTTGCTTTGCGTTTTCGGCTCAGCAATCACATTTTGAATTGCCCAACCATCGGAGTTGATGTATATTAATCCTTCCAAACCACTGAAATTTGTGCCACGTTTGGGTTGAAACGACATGATGAAAGTCGTATCACCGGTTTCTGTATATGCTGTGTCTTTAAGCAGGAAAAAATATTTATTCGGGCTGTTTTTGCAGAGTGGACTAATATATTCCTGTCCGGCAACCTGTATAATTTCATCATAAAAAGAAAATGACTGATATTCAGCGGCAAGATAAGTAAAACTCGGGTGCTTCAATCCCGAAACCCGGCTTGCAAGTATCTCTTCTTTGGTTTTGTCAGGGGATTGAAACTGTTTTTTAGTCACTGATTCCATGAGAAATAAATGATTCTTATCCAAGAAATCGGCCATTTTCCCCAGGCTTGACGTGTCGGCAATATTTCCTGCAGAATCTTTCTTTACAACATCTTTAAAATCCTTTGAATCAATTGTAAAATACATTTTTGAATAGGATGTTAGTTCGTAGGAATCCAAATTGTCAGGATTATGTTTTGCTTTGTTATCTATTGCCAGAGAGACAATTCGGTGTGCTGGGTTCTCCCCGGGAAGCACTGTAACTTCATTTAAAGTGAGGGCTTCGGGATGCATCTCAATCTTAATAAAATCCTCAGTTCCGTTTAACGGGATGTTTTTAGCTTTATATCCGACGAAACTGCAATGAATAAAATCTGCTCGTTGCCTGTTCGGGATGGTGAAAAGTCCGTCCAGGTCAGTAATGCAGCCTTCTTTTTCAAGATTGTATGTTACATTGACAAAAGCCATGGGCTCTTTTGTTTCTGCATCAATAATTTTGCCTTGAAGATTTTCCTGTGCAAATAGGGATGATGTTATCAATATAAGGTAGATTGTGAGCAAATTTCTCATAGTCTATTCATATTTTCCGGTTTTTAGCATACTGAGCTCTTTTTGTGTTAAAACCCGGTATTTACCCCTCGAGAGATTCTTTTTTGTTAATCCGGCAAAATACACTCTGTCCAATTTTACAACGTTGAAACCAAAATGCTCAAAAATCCGACGGACAATACGGTTTCTTCCCGAATGGATTTCTATACCAATATCTTTGCATGAATTGTCAAGAAATGCAATTTCATCTGCATTAATCGCTCCATCTTCTAATTGAATTCCTTTTGCGATTTTGTCAATTTGTTCTTGTGATGCCGGCATATCCAGCTCAACATGATAAATTTTCTTTTTGTTGTAGCTCGGATGCGTTAATTGCTTTGTTAATTCGCCATCGTTTGTGAAAAGCAACAGGCCTGTGGTGTCCATATCAAGTCGTCCGACAGGATAAATTCGCTCAGGACAGGCATTTCCGACAATATCCATAACGGTTTTGCGATTTTGAGGATCGTCCAACGTGGTTACATAGCCTTTGGGTTTGTTTAGTAACCAATACACCGGTTTTTCTGCTGCAATTATTTTGTCTTTATAACTTACTTGGTCTGTCGGCATCACTTTGAAACCCATTTCGGTGACAAGTTTTCCGTTTACTGAAACCTTCCCGCTGCTGATGAGTTTATCTGCTTCTCGTCGCGAACAAATTCCAGCATTGGCGATGTATTTGTTTAAGCGTGTTGAGTTTTGCGTATTTGCTTGATTTTCCATAGAGACAAAATTACCTAAAATGAATGGGAAAAAATTACAGGCTTGTATAAATTGTTGATTTAGTACAAACTTTGGGGTTAATAGAGGTAATTTTCTGATGAAATTTAGAATTTCGCTTTATTGTTCTTATCACTTTTCTCTTCCTTTTTTTCTTACCCCGAATAGCGAATGTTATTTTTTGAGCTTTCGGGATTAAAACAAAGTGTAATCGGGGTGTTTTTAAGTCAAAAAAAGGAATTTATCCGGCCTTTGACGGAAGGCAGCACCAATCGCCTTACTCGCTCTGCTGAATTGCTATAAAAGTCAAGAATGTGGACGACTAAAGCGCCATTCTTGATTTTATTAGAGCAGTTCAGCATTCACTTCCATCGCATGGCTTGTGGTCTGCCGTTTCCTTCCCACATAGCATTCCTTCGGAACGCTTCTAAAAATTGATTCCCGGCTTAGAATGGGAAATAACACATAAGAACCTAATTTCGAAGGAATTTCTGTTTTTATCTAGCACGCCAAAAACGAGCTATTCTTTTCTAGGAAAAGTACGTTTTCAAGCCTCACTTAGGGCTTCGCTTTCCGACGCTTTGAGAAGCTCTGAAGAGTGCCTATGCTTGCTTGCCTCATCGCGATATTGCAAAAATTGCTTTCCAAATATTTTGAATAATCAACAATGGGTCATTAATTATTTGATATTTCAATGATATTGAACTGCCACCAAAAAAACCGCGATGAAATTCTGTGAGTTTTTTATCTTTGAGCAAAATAATGAATTATGGCATTACATTTACGTCAAGACGAGAATTATGAAGCATTAAAAAATGTCGCTGATCGTATGGCTATTGCAGCAAGGACAGCACCTAAAACCCGCGGGAAAGATGTGGTTCAGATTGCAATTGTTGATGGGAAAGAGATAGATGCTCTGGCAGATGATATGGAGAAGATCGCGGAGGAATACAATATGGCATTTTTCGCACGGGATGCTGGAAACCTACGAAATTCCCAGTTAGCAGTATTGGTTGGTTGCGAAATTAAGGTAAATAATTTGAATCCCTGCGGAATGTGCGGTTTCGCAGATTGTGCAACGAAATCAGAACATTCTGAAATTCCTTGTGTGTTTAATACGATGGACATGGGCATTGCGATTGGTTCTGCTGTTTCCGTTGCTGCTGATGCCCGTGTTGACAACCGTATAATGTACACAATTGGGCAGTCAGCAAAACGATTAAAACTATTCGATGATTCAATTCCGGTAGTGTGTGGAATTCCGATTTCTGCAAAAAGTAAAAACCCGTATTTTGACCGTAAGAAGAAATGACAAAGCCTAAAATACTCATTTTAGATAATGTGCATCCACGGATGATAAAATCGCTTGAAACAAAATTTCAAGTGGATATTAATATCAATTGCAATGAGGATGAATTAAAAAGCT
>Ga0307929_1002548_pt1 | contig 11585 bp, 10 predicted proteins | sample AceLakmetage1330_FD_203160 | JGI IMG/M metagenome (GOLD analysis project Ga0307929, IMG submission 203160) | Saline water microbial communities from Ace Lake, Antarctica - #1330 | ecosystem: Environmental > Aquatic > Non-marine Saline and Alkaline > Saline | place: Antarctica: Ace Lake...
CCGCCCGGAAACCCCAATGCCACCGTTAAACCAATGGCTCAGGCCCGCGCCGACCGAATAGTAGTCGGTGGTGCCATCCTGCGTCCCGGTAACTGTCACGCCGCCGGCTGTGACGCGTCGATTGTCGGTTGTGGAGGAGGTGCGCGCGTAGCTTGCATCCAACGCCAGCCAATCCGTAATCGTGACCGAGAGGTAGGGGCCAAATGTGGTGGCATCACTGTCAGACCCACCCCCGTTGAAGGCGGATGTGGTGTCGGTCCAGGACTGCGACACAAAAAAGCCTACCGTGAACGGGCCGCCAAGGATGAAATCCAAACCAGCTGACACGCTGTTCGTATCAGCATCATAAGCAATTCCCGGCGCGTCGTTCTCCGATTCATTGCGTGAATAGCTCACCCAAACGTTTACGTTCTGTCCGAGAGGTTTGACATCCTCGCCTGCCGAAATGCCGGACATTGGTGCCCCGGCAAACTGTGCGTTCTTAAGTGCCTGGCCGGTCTGAATGTTGGTCAGGTGATTGGTCAGGGTCGTGGAGACAATCTGCGTTTGCTGAATGGTCTGCTCCGGCAGCAATGCGGAACTGGTGTCGCTGGTCGATGAAACACTGTCGCTGGAAGCCGGTGAGGAATGCTGTGCATACGCAGCGTGTGAGGTGCAGGCAACAATCAGAATTGCGCCTAGAACTGAATTTTTGTTTGTCGGCATTGTTGGCCGTCCCCCGAGTGACTTGTGAAAAAAGAACCCGCTGGAAACACTTAAGTTCGGCGGGTCTTACGTTGTCATGTAGATGAATCAGGGTGGCGTAGTCTATTCGTCTGGCGGTCTATACCGTTCGGTCTATACCAAAAGGTATAGACCGTCAGTGGCGTGGCGCAGCACCGTTCCAAATGCGAAGACCCTGATAGGTAATTCGCGATTTTGGTTGATTGGGACAGTGTGCCGGCCATGAGGGAATGCAGTATCCGGAAGCAAATTTCCTACATCTCACATGGTGCATGTGATGCGGGGTATATCGGGCATTGGGCGACCAAACCGCTCAGGCCGATTTTTGTGCTCGTCATCGCTGCAGGCCTGTCGGCACCGGCCGCGGCCAATCCTTACGGCCATCCGGCGCCACCTCCGCCGCCGGTCTACCACCCACAGCCGCAACCGCCGGTGCAACCGCCGGTCAGGCCTCCAAGTCATGTTCAGGATCGGATGATCCAGCAACGTGCGCAGCAAGGTGCGCTTCAGGCTGCGCAGCGCGAAGGGATGATGCAGCTCAGACCAAATTCCAAGCGTGTGGCCACAAAGGTCAACAGTTGGGAGGATATCGGCAATCTGTCGGAAGCCGAACTTGCCGCCTTGTTCAAGGAATGGGGACTTTTACCAGCGGGAGGGGGCAAGCTCACCGAAGCACAATTGAAATCGATGTGGGTCGGGCAGGCCCGTGCGCAGGGCGTGCCGAAAGCTCAGATCGACCAGATGATGAGTCAGGCGGGCGGCGCGTGGTCGCAAATGGCTGGTCAGATAAATGCGGTTGTTGCAGCCGCCGGAGACCCGAACGTGGCGATGGGCGGGCTGTTCAAACAGGAATATGCCAAGACCTGCAAGTGTAGCCCGCAGGCATTTGCTGATGCGCTGGGCCGTGCTGAAACGCGACTGGGTGGACAGGCGCAAGGTGCAATTGCGAAAGCCCTGGGAGGGCAGGGGATTCCTGTTAGTTCCCTGCCATCTCCGCCTGTTGTGAGCTACAGCACGGGTGATCAGCCGGTCCTTGTTGCTCAGGCGATTATTAGTCAGGGCCAGGTGCAAGTGGCGACGAATATCCCACCACCTGCTGCGGCACCTATCGCACCACCACCTGCTGCGGCACCTATCGCACCACCACCTGCTGCGGCACCTATCGCACCGCCGCCTGCTGCGGCACCTATCGCACCGCCGCCTGCTGCGGCACCTATCGCACCGCCACCTGCTGCGGCACCTATCGCACCGCCGCCTGCTGCGGCACCTATCGCACCGCCGCCTGCTGCGGCACCTGTTGCACCGCCGCCTGCTGCGGCACCTATCGCACCGCCGCCTGCTGCGGCACCTATCGCACCGCCGCCTGCTGCGGCACCTGTTGCACCGCCGCCTGCTGCGGCACCTGTTGCACCGGCGCCTGCTGCCGCGCCTGTTACGCCGCCACCTGCTGCAACGCGACCCGTACCACCACCTTCATTACTTGATCTGACACTTCCACCGATGCCGGACCCGGGTCTGCTCACGACACCCCCTGGCAGCCCTGACATGACTCCGGCTGACAAATCCGGACCCGTTGACCGGATGCCGGAGGTAAAAGTGCTTCCCGTTCCCACGGTGCCGGGACCGCCTGCCTGCAAGACGACTGCATGTTTTCAAAAGCAGCTCGATCTGTTGGCTCTTGAGCGCAAGGTCATCCGGCAGAACCTGCGGGCGCAACCGGTGATTCAAGTGTTGGATACTTTTGGTAATCTGGCTATCTCCCTGTCGCCATTTGCAGGTCCGGGTGCGCCTGGCGTGGCCATTGTGGGCGGCACACTTAAGCTGCTGAAGGTTCTGGTTACGGCCGGGAATGAAGCCAGAAATACCCGGACCATGGGCGGGGACCAACGAGCTGCTCTGGATACTTTTTTCGTTACAACCGGCGTCGAAGGCGGCATGGAATTGATCAAGGACGGGGTTGGCGGGGGACTCGGCAAGTTCATTCCCAAAGACACTTCTATTGCGTTCGAAGCGTTGGGTAACACGCTCATTTCCGTGGGCGTTGATGAGGCTCCGACGATCGGTGCCGGTGCCGTCGATGTCGTCTACAGCGATGGCAAACAGACCAAGGCTGACATAAAGGCTTTCGTTGGCGATGTGGGCAACGTCTTGGGCGGGAAAGGGTTTTGATGCGTATCTGGCAGAGCGAGGCCTTCTTCCAGGTCGCTTTCCTTTTTGTTGTTGCGCTGATGGTGGTAACGCCTGCCGCCGCGCAAAACGCTCCAACACCTGCGCTGGCGGTTGCGGAGGTTCCTCAGCACGCGAAGTTTGCCAGCCTTGGCATTGTGTTGGGACTTCGCGGGCAGACCGCATCAAGTGACGGGTTGCCGGTTACCCTTACGTCCGCAGTGCGCAAAGAGCTGCTGGAACCGGTGTTTCGCTTTGATGGATTTGTGGTGAGCAACATTCAGATGGAGTCGTTTGCTGCCATAGAAGGCAAGTCCGACGCCTACCGCCTGCTTGGTCTCATCGTGTTTGAGGATGCAGCTGCCCGCCGTGTCTATACCGAGTTTGCTGCCTATTACACAGTGACGCAAAGCGGCATCGTGATTGACTGGGCGTCGGCCCGCACCCGTACTCCCACCGCACCAACCATAGTCTGGTTTGCGGTTGACCCCGAAAACCTGACGGCGGCGTACCGCGCGCCCAAATCTCAGTACGCCTTGATGCTGCTGCTGGAAGAACAGGCGCTCTTGAAGGCAAAGGGATCTGGAAAACGTGACGTTGCGATCTACGCTGTGTCCTGGGACCGGTTTGCCGCCGATGACATGCCCATAGTGGCGACTGCCGCATCCGACCTGACGACCTCTGTTTTCGATCTTGGCGGCTGGTCGGCGGTTCTATTTGAAGGCCGCATTGATACCGAGCAGTTGGGTAACGGAAATATGCTGGAGCTGCATTTTCCAGACGGCCGCCTTATCGGGCAGCTTGATAGCTTTCCAGTGCGACCAAACCTTTTCAATTGATGGCAGCCGCGCATAGTCGCCGGGACAAGTCGTTACAGCCTTGCTGCATGGACCTGCGGCCTCATCACGCAAAAAAGGCCACCCATAGAAATGGTGGCCTTTTCTGTTTCGTGTCGGGTGCGCGTTGGCGCGGTCCGCTTATGCGATCTTGCGCATTTCCGTCATGAAGCCGTCCATCTTGCTCACTAGGATTGTGATTTTGCCGGTGAGCTCAGTCGAGAGCTGCTCGGTGATGGCGCTGACCTGCGTTGCCGCCACACCGATATTCTCACCGACTTCCTTCACATCCGATGCCATGCCGGTGACACCTGCTGCAGCACGTTCACTGCTGCTGGCAATTTCGCGCGAGGCGGCGGTTTGTTCTTCGATGGCGGCGGCAACCACTGTTGTGGACGTGTTCACTTCCTCAACCACGCCGCCAATGGAGGTGAAGGCCGCGGCGACGCGCTCGGTTACTGACTGGATCAAGGCGATGTGCTCTTCAATCTCCTGAGTGGCCTTGGCCGTCTCACCGGCCAGCTGTTTGACTTCGGAGGCGACGACGGCAAAGCCCTTGCCGGCTTCGGCTGCGCGGGCGGCTTCGATAGTGGCGTTGAGGGCCAGCAGGTTGGTCTGCCCGGCGATGCCGCTAATGACGGCAACAATCTCGCCGACTTTATCTGCAGCCTCCACAAGTTCGGTCACAGCCTCGCGGGACTCGGTTGCCTCCATGACAGCGCGGCCGGCAATCTCGGATGTGTGGGTGATCTGCTGGCTGACCTCGCCGACGGAGGCGGACATTTCTTCCGCCGCAGCTGAAATGTTCTGGGTCCCGGACGCCGCGTCGCCAGACTTTGCGATGGCATTGTTGACGCTGTCCTGACTTGAGGACACGACGTGGTTCATGTTGCTTGTGCTTTCGCCGAGCGTCTGGATCGACGTATTGATCTCGTTGATGACACCCTTGAGCGACGAGTCGAAATCCGTTGCGACATCAAGGAACCCTGTCATCTTTGCCTCGACGGTCTGGGTTGCGCGGTTGATGATGCGGGTGCCATGCAACAGGGCGCCATCCATGCCGTTTTCCAGGATGCGGCGGAAATACTGGTTGCGGCTCACATAGCTCATGGTCGCACTGGCTTCACGGACGAAGGCGTCCACCTTGTCGGTCATGTCGTTGATCGCCCACAGCAGGGATCCGACATCGCCCGTATCATCAATCTCGGTGATGCGAACGGAAAAGTCTCCCTGCCCAATCTGATTGCTGGCGATTGTGGCGCGGCGGATGTCGCGGCTCACGCCTTCAATGGCCCACAGGGCAAGGCCGGCGCTGATAAATGCGACCGCGCCGAAGACGACTGCGACAACAGGTGGGGCAACCCACGGTGCAATGATTGCGGCTGCGCCCGCGACTGCGGCGACGGCGGCGGAAATCCGTGCGAGGGCAAGCCGGTTGCTTGCGATATTAAAGCGAGAAAACAAATTCATCGTACTTCACCCCGTGTTCCTTGAGCGTGCCGTTGAGCAGGGCCGCTGCGTTGTTCATGCCGTCTTTGGTGTTTTTGACCGCCCGTTCTTCGGCCAGCAGCTGCTTGTAGAGCGGTGCGATGGTGTCGTTGACGATTTTCATGTCCGGCACACGGCGGTTTGAGTGATAGCCGTCGATTTCACCGGAGGCGCTGAACGAGGGCGTTACATGGGCAAGCACCCAGTAGTGGTCGCCATTGCGCGACCGGTTCACCACATAGGCGAAAATTTCTTCACCGGCGGCAATCGTGTCCCACAGAAGTTTGAACACGCAGCGCGGCATATCCGGGTGGCGGATGATGCTATGGGGCTGACCAAGAAGGTTATGCTCGTCATAGCCGGCAAGGCGCATAAATACCCGGTTGGTGTATGTGAGCCGACCTTTCAGGTCGGTTTTCGAGACGATGATTTCATGCGGCTCGAAGGTGGCTGTGTTGCCACTCAGAAATGTTTCTTGAGACAAGGCGGTCGGCCCCCTGCGGTTGCGGTTTTAGCGGTCGTGGCCGTCCGCTGACCCAGACAGGAGAACGACCGACGGAGAAATAATTCCACAATTTAATTAATAAATTTCATCAATGGTTTGGAGGCTAAAAAACCGCAGATCTGGGGCAGTGCGGCCCGGCCGGTGCCCGCCGGTGTACGATCGAAAAGGCCTCGCAAGGCGTCCGCAGACCTCCGGCGTTTTCATGGTGGTTGCCCGGACCTATAGTGATGACTGGCTGCTGCGCGCGCATACGGATGCCCGCGTGGCGCTGGGGCGAGCTGGCAATGGTCTGCCGGCGGATGAAGTGCTGGCGCATCAGGCGCGCGTGGCGCTGGCGGACCCGATAGGTGAAGCGCTCGGAGCGAAGCTAAGCGTCATCCTGATCGGCGAATGTCCAGGGCTGTCAGCGGGGGATAGTCCGGGTGCCTATCTTACCTATGCGCCGAAGAGTGGCCGGCAGAATGCGCAGCGTAACTGCGTTTCGAATGTCCGAACGGCGGGGTTGGCGCCGGATGCGGCGGGTCACAAGATTGCGTATCTGCTCAGGCAGGCAAAGTCGCTGGGGCCGCGCGACTAGGCCGGGATCAGGTGATTGTCCCAGGCGGTTGCCGAGGCCTTAGCCAGCGGCGATGTCTCAATGTTTGTGCCTTTGACCCGGATAGCGGCAACGCTGCCTTTGCCGGATGTCAGCAGGAATGATCCGGCGTCATTGGTTGCCGCGATGCCGCAGCAATCATCCATATCGACTTTGCCGATGAAATGTGTGCCGTCTGCGATGGTCCACAGGGCGCAGAGGTTGCCGCGGGGGGCTGTTGTGGCGAGGACGGTGCCGGATGCGTCTAGGGCGACGCTGCCGCAATAGTTGTTCATGTGGCGGAGGATGTCGGGCGGGGTGTCGAGCATCTCAAGCGATGCTGCGCCGGGGCGGTGGATGGCGACCAGGGGGGGCTGGTCGGTTTTGGTGCCCTGATACTGCATGGCGATGGCGATAGTGCCTGCATTGCTGACGGCCAGGTGGCGGATGCTGAGCTGGTGCAGCTCGGCGGGCAGGCGCAGCTCGGTGCGCAGCGTGCCGGTGCGGCGATCCACATAGGCGAGGGACGGCGACATGGTGGGGAGGTTCAGTTTCAGCCTCGGCATGTCGGGATGGGTGGCGATGCCGCCATTGGCGACGATCAGGGTTTCACCATCGGCTGACAGGTGGACATCATGCGGGCCGACACCATGCGACGGCATTTCGCCGATGCGGGCGTAGTCGTTGGTTACGTCATAGATGCCGATGACGCCGCGCGTGTTTTCAAAATCGTTTTCCGGGGTGTAGAGGCGGGTGCCGTCGCGGCTGAAGACGCCGTGGCCGTAAAAATGCCTGCCGGGCGGGGTGGTGAAGGTGACGGGCTGCGCTGTCGGGTCTGCCGGATTGAAGGCGACGGCGAAGGTGCCGGGGCGGCGGGCGAACAGGATGGCCGTTTTGCCGTCAGGGCTGACGGCGGCTGAGTGGCCGCGTCCGGGCAGCGGGGTGTTGAAGACGATGGTGCCTGCCGGTGTCATGCCGGCGAGGGCGTAGCTGCCGGATTTATTGGCGATGGCGCTGATGTAAAGCTGCGGTGTGGCGCTCCATGCGATGTTCGGCAGCAGCGGCGTTGCGCCCAGAAGCGCGAGGAATGTGCGGCGATCGATCGCCATAGGGTCAGTCACCATCAAGGGAGTTGAAGCCGACGGAGAGGCCGAGCGCGGGGGCAAGGCGTTCGGCGGTGATCTGGCGCAGGGCGCGGGTCTGGGTGGTGAGTTTTTCAACCAGCTTGCGTTGTTGTGCGTCCATCACCGCGTCAGGCAGCGGCAGTGTGATGGCGTTGGCTGTTGCGATGGTCTGGGTGAAGGCCTTGCGCATCAGGGCGTCGAGTTTTGGGTCGAGCTCTGAATTGCGGGCGAGCGCTGTGAGGCCGTCATCATCAGTGCCCCGATAAAGCTGCTGAAGGGCTGCAAGATTGATGCGGATATTTTCAAGCGCGCGGTTGCTGAGGCTCGACTCGGCCAGCGCCGGGCGGGCGTCCGGCATGTTCGTGCCCAGAACTGGAACCAGCTTGAGCGTGGCGACCTTCTGCAGGCCTTCATGCAGGCTCTTGAACAAGGCAAGCGTTACGTCGGCATGGGTAGCAAAATAGAAATTATCGCCGCCGGGTTCGGCCATGCGGGTGGTGAAGGGCGGGTCGCCTGCTGTCCATTCGTGCACAATGTCAGTGGCGATGGTGTGCATGTTGGCGGCAATGCCGGATGCGAGTGCGCATTGCGGGCTTGCGGGTGTCAGGCCGTCGTCGCTGTAGAGAAGGTATTCGAAGGCGGGCAGGCCCTGCAATGCGAAGGTGCCTTTGCCGACCTCTTTAAGATTGTCGTCGGTCTGCTCCACGATGGCGTCGGCTACTGCGTCTGAGATCTTGCCACGGGCCTGCGGCCAGAAGTTGAGGCGCAGGTTGCGCATGAACAGGTCGACCGGGCCAAAGGCGATGTGCTCGGCCCCCATCCATGCGTCATTGGCAGTGACGAAAGCGGTTTTGACATTGGCAAGGTTTTTGGTGTCATCGCCTGTGCAATAGGCGGCGGTGGTCGTATCGAGCGCCGCCATGCCGGTTTCAAGCGTCCGGTAGGCGGGGAGAACATGGCCGCTGACGAGTGCTGTGTTGGTGGCCGCATAGGCTGCGTCGCTGATTTTTACGCCTGGCGTGTCTGCATGCGCCGGGGCGGCTGCCAGCAGTGCCAGGCAGAGGGCCGCGGTGCAGGTTCGCGCGCTAGAGTGAATTGACAAATGCAAGAAGCGCCTCCCGTTCGGCAGTGGTCATGTCCACCACCTTGTCGCGCGATGCCTGGGCTTCGCCGCCGTGCCAGAGAATAGCTTCGAGCACGTTGCGGGCACGGCCATCATGCAGAAAGAATGTGTGGTCGTTGACGGCTTTTGTAAGGCCGATGCCCCACAGAGGTTGCGTGCGCCATTCCGTGCCGGAGGCGGCGCCCTCGGGACGGTTGTCGGCCAGCCCGTCACCCATATCGTGCAGCAGCAGGTCTGAATAAGGCCAGATCAACTGGAAGGACTGCTCTTCGCCGATCGTGTCGCGGGCGGTGACGAATTTGGGGGTGTGACAGGAGATACAGCCTGCTGCGTAAAACTGCTTCTTGCCTTCCAGCACCTGCGGGTCGTCGATGTCGCGGCGGGCGGGGACGGCGAGGTTGCGGCTGTAGAAGACGACGCGGTCAAACATTTCCGGTGTCGCTTCGGTTATCTTGCCGTCCTTGGACCCACCATGCGGCGCGTTGAGGCACTTGTCCTGTGCACCCGGCTGGCAATCGCCGTGATGGGTGGGGAACAGCGGCGTTGAAATGCCGATATCACCGCGGAAAGCCCCGGCGGATTGCTGGGCAACGGTCGGCTCGCCCGCCTTCCAGCCAAAGCGGCCAAGCATGGTGGCATTGGCTTCAACGCTGAAGACGGTATTGGCACGACCGGAAATGCCGTCGCCATCTGCATCATCGGGATCGGCTAGGTTGAGAATGTCTGCTTCGGGAATGGCTTCCAGCAGGCCCATGCCGATCATCGGCGGGGCGACACGCGGGGAGACCATGAGGTCTTCATGGGCCGGGCCGTAAGCAAGGTTCACGGCTTCATAGGTGGGCGCGCGCAGGGTCACGACCGTGCCGTCCGCCAGGGTGACGGGCAGGGGCGTGTAGGTGATCTTCATGTCGCCTTCAGCGGTAAGGCCCTGAATGGAGAAGTTCTGCAGCTGGCCGCCATAGGTGGGGTCGGGAATGACATTGGTGAGATAGGACGCCAAAGCCTCCCGGTCCGCATCGGTCTGCGGCGGGATTGAGAGCCGCAGGAACATGGAGACGGGGGATTCGCCCTCGGCGGGGGGGTGGCCGCGGCCGTCCTTCAGGTGGCAGCGCTGGCAGGCGCGCGCATTGAAGAGGGGGCCGAGCCCGTCCGATGAAAGCGTCGAGCTGGGGGATGAAACCCAGACCTTTTTGAAGATGCCGTTGCCAACCCGGAAGGCGAGCTGGTTGTCGAAGGTCATGTTTGCGGACGGGTGGGAGAAGGCGTCGTGATTGGTGGCCTTGAAGGATGTGGTGGCGCCACCGGGCCGCCGCTCGAACGGTTCGGGCTTTGAGAAGTCGGCGGTGGGGCGGGTGACTTTTTCCACCCGGGCCAGGTCTTCGTCGGTGTGGGCTGTTGGCGGAGACGCAAAAACAGGTCCGGCCCCGCCCGTAATGGCGAGGCCGGCCAGCAGTATGGCGGTTGTTATGGGTCGGTTCAGGCTATGCATTTGTCCTAAGCGACCTTTCGGGTTCGGTTATTCAAAAACAGCTTCCGGTGCATCAAGACTGTCGGACCCTTCGAACGCGATGGGCTCAAGACCCAACACGCCGACGGCTGCTTCAATCTGCCGGGTTTGCGCTTTCAGGCCGTCAATGGCTGCCTGAACAACCGCGTTGCCTTCGTCATTGTCGGCACCGATCATTTGATCATATGCCTTGCCTTTGTCAGCGCGGTCTTTCATCGCACCCATGGCGGTCATGGTTGCTTCAAGGCTTGCCGTGACGGCGGCGTCGACGTCCGCATTTTGAGTAGCCACAAGGTCAGACACGGACGGGCCTTCGACTTTGGTGCCGTCGGTGCGTGTGTAGCTGGCCGTATAGACGTTCAGGACACCCTGAGCGTCATAATAGTGGCTGTTATGGGTGTTGTCAGAAAAGCAGTCATGCTCTTCCTCGGGATCATGCAGCAGCAGGCCGAGCTGCATGCGCTCGCCGGCCAGTTCGCCGTAGGAGAGGCTGCCCATGCCGGTGAAGATGCGGGCAATGCCAGCGTCTTCGCCTTCTGAAACCACATCTGCGCGGGCTGCACCTTCAGGTGCCCACTGAGCGGCCATCCATTCAACGTCTGATACCAGTAGTGCGGTGGCAGCGGTGAGGTATTCACCCCGGCGATCGCAATTGCCATTGGTGCAGTCGTCACCGGATGCGTAGTCGGTCCACGGACGATTGCCGGCGCCTGCATTGGTGCCGTTCAGGTCCTGGCCCCAGAGCAGGAATTCGACTGCATGATAGCCTGACGCAACATTGGCTTCGACGCCTGCGAGTTCATGCAGGGTGCCGCCGATCAGGTCGGGGGTGATGGTTGAGGCATCAACCGTTTCGCCGGACAGTTCGAATGCCGGATTGGCAATGACGTTTGCCACATAGACCGGGTTGTCTTCGGAGGATGTGCCGTAGGACGCATCCACATAGTCGATGAGGCCCTCATCAAGCGGCCATGCGTTCACTTTGCCTTCCCATTCATCAACGATGGGGTTGGCGAAGCGGAAAACTTCCGTCTGCATATAGGGGACGCGGCTGGCGAGCCATGCGTCGCGGGCCGCAGACAGTGTTTCTTCCGACGGGGTGGCGACGAGAGCGTCAACGGCCGTCTGCAGGTCCTTGGCGAGGGTGAGGGAATCCTCGTAACCCGCCTGTGCGATATCGGCATAGGTATCAATTACAGCCTGCTTGGCTGGGGCCGCGGCGGCGAACGCCGGTGCCAGTGCCACGGCGCCGGCCGCCAGGGTGAGAAGTGCATGTCTCATGGATGGTTCTCCGTCAAAAGCTGATTACGGGGCCGAGAAGGGAATTGTGTAGGTCAGCAGTGCACCAAGGGTGTTGGCATCCTGGTTGCCTGCATCGGTGAATTTGTAGCCGACGTCGAAGGTGAGGCCGTTTTCAAATTCGTAGCCGCCTGAAACCTGGAACTGGTTGTCGTCGCTGTCAGCACCGGCTGCGGGGTCGATGTTGCGGATGGTATCGGACACCGAGAAGTTCCATGGGCCGTGGAGGAGTGCGGCACC
>Ga0307929_1002549_pt1 | contig 11584 bp, 22 predicted proteins | sample AceLakmetage1330_FD_203160 | JGI IMG/M metagenome (GOLD analysis project Ga0307929, IMG submission 203160) | Saline water microbial communities from Ace Lake, Antarctica - #1330 | ecosystem: Environmental > Aquatic > Non-marine Saline and Alkaline > Saline | place: Antarctica: Ace Lake...
TTAACTAGATTCAGTTAACATATATTTCAAAGCTATCTATATGTAAGATATAAAAAGGAAGTAAAAATATCTTTTTGAAAGTTAATAGATAGAGAATAATATTGCGTTGATATTATCAATTAATCTGAATCAAGTTAAGGTCAAATATAAGAAATTAGTTTGATTAATGTTGTTTTAAATCTCTAATAGTTCTACTGATTTTTAAATATACTTACTATATCATCTGAACATTTCAACCAGATCAATAATAATATCTATCCACTACTTGTTGTTCGTATAATGATGATCAATAGCTATATTCGACTCTCTATTTTCATTTAAAGTATCTATTAATTCTTTAATTATCATTGAAAGGTTTATTTTTACGTTATCAACATGTTTTGTAATTTCCATAAGTTTCCTTTTTTTTGGCCTCGGCGGATTTTTGATTCGGTTAAGATTATTGGAAGATCTACTAGGAATTGAACCTAGATCTGCGGAATCAAAGTCCGCCGTTCTTGCCGTTGAACTATAGATCCTTAAGAATTAAAAATTTAAGCTATACATTAATTATTTATATATAAACTATGAAAGCAAAGCAAATCAGAATTGATGTAAATTATTGATATAAATAAAAAATAAAATTTGAACCAACCATCCTAATTTAATTAGGATGGTTGGTTCATCTGGTTTCAGTTAACCCGTAATCTTCATCAGATTACATCGACGGAATCTCTCAATTCCCCTAACCCTAAACAATGGATCTTTACTCTGTGCATTTTGATCTAGTAATACTTTATCAGAATTTCCACAACCAAGTTTCTTCAATCCAAATCCTCTTTTGGATTTGACAATTTGTCGTTTATCATTAATTTCTGTCGATGGACAAGTTGGTTTTGTTCTTGACATACTACTAATTCTCCTTGAAAATTAAAAAACATTAAACTACTTGATTTAAATCCTGACACTGTTTATAAGCAGTGTCAAACTCATAATATTGGTAGTGCAACTTGTTTAATCTAGTTTTTCTGAAAACTAAACCAAACAATCTCTTAGCCGGAATGTGTTGACATATGCGATATATGCCATGGATTTGTTCGACATAAAAGAACAAAAATAAACCTCCTTCCTTATTAAAAAAAATAAAAGACTCATTAATTGAGTCTCTAATTATATTATTTATATATTAAATTAATGAATATCATAATTCCCCTTTATTCAACAAATCTCTGACCTGCATTAAAGACTTGCCTAAAACATTGTTCCCAATTTTATCTTGACATTGATCACATTTACAAACCCCCCAAAAATTATCGTGCCAGTGATTCGATTCTATAAGTTGAGCATCTCCAGTGTTTATTAATAATTGTTTAAATTCTGGTTTACTGAATTTTTGTTTTAATAATTTTAACATGAACTCTATTTTAAGATTATCCCAATTTGGTCGAATAGTAAGTTTACGTCCTGCTCGCTTTGCTTTACCAGGTGTGGATTGTTTTCTTACTTCTGCACGTTCCCACCAGTAAGTCGTTTTGAGTGCTTGGTATGCATGTTCAAGAGTTTTATATTCTTTATTACCAACTATTATTTTGGCCTCGGCAAAGTTCGAAAGAAACTTAAATTCTCCATGAAAATTATTGATAATATTATTTAAATCGCCCATGATTACCCTTTTAAATCATCTTCCATAATTTCTCCATTTACTTCTCCTAACAATTCTTTTGCACAAGTTTCACAAAGTAATTTTTCAGACTCACCATTATCTGGTTGAATCAACATCCAACTCATTTTACCTGGTGTTGAGAGTGTTAATTTTTCATCTGGATTAATTTCTTTGTAGATTATTTCTGAATGATTGCATTCGTCACAGGTCCAGATCAGGGATTGTAGAATTGACACTATAGACTCCTATTTAAATGTTGTGTTTATTAATGTTGTTCGATTTAATTGATCTTCTGTTGGTAGATTGGCGCATGATGGAAAAATGAATATACACACTAACACAACTAATAATTTGACAAGATTCAAATATTGGTTTTTCATAAAAGTCATTACTCCTCTAAATTTATTATTATTTTTGGCCTCGGCGAATTTTGATGATTCGGATAGACTATCAAATAAAAAGGGAGTTTTTACACTCCCCAATGTTGTTAATTAACCAAATATAACCGCAAGAATCAAATATGAAATTAACAAGACAGTTACTAATGTCAATGGTCCTCGAAACATAATAAACAATTCTTCGAAAAAGATCAGCAAATCTTCAAACATATCTCTATATCTCCTATTTATAAAATAACTCTATCCAATCGGGGTGAAGTCATTAGTTTTCCAGCCCTGATTGTTTTTCATCAAAGCAACTCTAGCCATCTCCTTAGCAGCTTCCAAAGAAGTTGCACCAGCAATAAATAGTTTGGTATGACAGAATAGTGAACCGGGAATACCTGTCACTTTGACTAAATCTTCATTGCGCAATCCAGCCCACTCTTCTGGAAAATTCATTCGAGTATTTAAAGTATTTGAATTATCAGGAATTGTATTGATCAAATAATTTCCATTCTCTGGTACAATGACAAACTTAACATCATTCAGACCTAGTGAGTAAACTGCTCTAACATAGGGCAATCTAATCGGAAGCAATAAAACTTGATTGTTTAAAATTGTATTGATTTTTCCTATTGTCATTTCATATTTGATACGACGAACAGCATCAATGTCTGAAATTACAGATTTAATATTTTTGACAAGAATCTGTCTACATAAACTAACAGCTTTTTCAAATGCTACAGATTCAAGCTGCTCACTATCCCAAGTTGGATTCATGTTCCCAACAATATTTGAAATTGTGAATGACAGTTTATCTAATCCAATGCCATTATCAACTAAATCAATTGGCACAAATATTTGATTGTCTACTTTATTAAAAATTGCAGACACTTCCAAATCATTGAATTTATTTTTTGAAATATAATTTATTATATCTCTTCCAAATTTCATCCAAGATAGACCCGCTGACGAGTATGGATGATTATAATTATTTGATCTAACGGGGCAGTCTTTCATGTGATGGTCAAATCTATTTGTGTCTGGATCATAGATATTTCCAACATCAAATACATAATCTGCTTTTGATATTGTTTTCTCATCTCTGGTTCGAATCCATGAGAATTCATTGACTCCAAAGAAGAGTTGACACACAGCCATTGCCATTACTTCGTCTGCATGAAATGATCCATCATGAGTTACTACTACAGGGTTACTTGACATTTTTAATTCTCCATTTTTGATTTAACATTGGTTAAACAAAAAAATAACTAACTATTTACATTATTTATATATACAAAGAGAGAATATTAACATGATTTATTCATCATCAAAGTCTAAAAGGAGAATTGAAAGATTAAACGTAATGAATTTGAAATGAGTATAAGGGATTCTTATTAATGTTATGTTGTTATCTTTGGCATATTTGTTTTTTATTTGATCATGTAAAACAATCAGGTTATATTTATTTAATGCATAAGTACTATTTTTTCTTTTGACTTTATAATGCTGAATACCATCGAACTCTATTAGGATATTATGATTTGGCAAGTAGAAGTCAAATCGTAATCGATTATATTTAGGAGAAAGACAATCAATAAACGATTTTTCTTTTTCAAAATATATTTTATGTTCCATTAGGAAATCGTAAATTACACTTTCTCCTTTTGAGACTCTTTTACCATTTCTATAAAATCGTTTCTTTCTCATTTTGGCCTCGGCGGATTTTGGTGATTCTTTCAGATTCAGTTCATTTTTCAGAATAAAATCAAATAAAAAAAACAATCCCCCAAAAAGGGGGAGTGTCTGTTATTCTTCCCAAGATTCAGACTTCTTAAGAAGTTCATTAATTGAATTTCTAAGGTTCACTAAATGCTGCCGATCAAGATCGATCGACATCTTTTTATCTTCATCTTTAAGTCGAAGAGACGTGAACTCTTGATACATATTAATTTCTATATTCCTATAGTTTGAAATTGAGATTATTTTCTTCATAATAATATCCTTTTAATAAGGTGTAGTATGAATATTCAAGGTATCAATTCTTGAATATCCATGCGGATAATAGACAACACCAACAGTGATAAACTGTTTGTCTACTATTAATATTTATATATCAAATAAAAGAATATCATAAAAAATCACTTAAAAATACCATAACAAATCCAACTAATTAATGACACAATCAATACAGGAACCATAGTAAATATAACTCCCAATCCACTCAAAAATCCGATAGTATTACCATTATCTCTTCCAAAATAAAAAGCACAAACAATCGCAATAAAAGTTATCGATGTTGGAATCATCCAACCAGTCAATTCAATATACATATTAGTAATCTCCTTTTTAAAATTAAATAAAAAATGCTAAAAAACAAATAAGGTTTGGACCCTTATCTGTGTTAAAATTTTAACACACTCAGTAAGGATCTCACCCTTAAAGAGCTTAATCATTAGTCACCACTAGTCAAATTCAATAGTTTGAGAACAAACCCATTGAATCTAACTCCTCGTGAGAGGGACATCCATTACCCATGTAATGGAATGCTTTGTGTAGACTAACAGCTATCGGTTGGCTGGATAAGCCAATCAATAGCGTATCCAACAACTGCACAATACTTCCCAGTATTGATTCGTTGCCGATCGTCACAGTCCATAAACTTAAGCTTATGACTAGCAACCTTCGAAAGCAAGTTATTATAAATTCATAATAACTCACCCTTCCGTAATCATTAATTTTGCCAAAATATCGGCTAAGAGTATGATAACTCTTATGTTATGTCACCGTAGATACGGGTTCATAACCATACTCCCTTTAACACTTTCTCAAGTGTTAAAGGTATCCGTGAACATACAACTATGTATGATCAAGGACCTCCAGATAGAATCCTGGAGTAACAATTTGCTTATGAAGAGGATAATTGTCAACCCTCAGATGAAGCTTTAACTCACATAGGTTTGACCCGTATGCAAGACTAATAGCAAGCTATTAGAATCATTCCATCTTATTAATAATATTTATATATCAAATAAATGAATATTAACAAAATTCTAATGAATTTGCCGAGGCCAAAAATATGCTAAAAAATAAAATAGTAGGAGAAGTATTAACTCGTGTTAATACTTCTCCTAACTTGTTATTTAATGTTATTATGTCTGCTGAACATAACTATCCAAGTTTAATAAATCTCTTTCTGGAGCATATCGAATACATGGATATGTTTCATTAAAACACTTTGAATCACCACACTCATCACAAACATAATCGACTTGAATTGGTCGCACTGCCTGTTGTACTCTTGGCATAATAAATCTCCTAAATTGTAATTGAATCTATTTCTTCAATATAGCCAGAACAATAACCTGGAAATACTGGTCTATTTAAATACTGAAGAGCACGGATTCTGTGATGTCCATCGAGAACACCTGAATAAACATCAACAACATTTGTCATTGTGTCGAAAACCACTGGAGTCAATTGTTCTTTTTTAGCAATATCAACTAATAAAGATATTCTCCAAGCATGGAGTGTGAATAATTCCTAATCATTAACTACCTCCATATATGGGTCATCTAACCAATTGACTCCAATATTTAATTGACTTTTAATCGCTGGATATCGTTTTAAAATATCTGTAGCAAATTCAATTTGTTTATCTGTTATGAAATCGTAAACAAAACCAGAATACTTATCCCATTTTTCAATTTTTTTGAAACTAATGTATTCAATCTCATCTGCTGATTGATAGATCAATCTATATTATCTCTCCTTTAAAAAGTGTTCTGTATTTAACTTGACATCGGAATAATCTATCTATATTCATTCTATCCGAACTGTATTCCACTTCGTTGTAAAATGATTCGAAGCTATTATACTTCCTCAAAAACTTATTATTAAACCCATATTCGCCCCACTTAATAAAGTCTGAAATAGATTTATCATTCCATCCCCAATTCTCCATATATTTTCTTGCGTATTCTTCCCATTTATTAACAGTATCTGGATCTTTTTTGTTTGCCCATTCCTCAACTTCATCAATAAAATCGTCAAGTACTTCTTCTTTCATATTACTTCCTTTTCTTATTCCCTCGTTTAAGTTTCTTTAATTGAGTTTTCGATTTAAGATGTCTTGGTTGAGGAGCATATTGAATTTTTGCTGAAATTGTTCTAAGATCTAACCTTGGATCGGGCTCATGTCCTTCCATCCAATATACAAAATGTTCTGAACCTATATTATTAAATACTTCTTTTGTACATAATTCGTAATCAAACTCACCATGCCATGCCCCTGTCAAACATTTTGAGCACAATGAAGGATTTCTTTCTGACATTTTAAAAGACCTGTATTTTCCGAGAGCAGTATTCTCCACCACACCACAACAATCACATATAAATAATGGCATATCAGTCCTTTTAGTCTAATAGTTTAAAATACTTGTTAAATGTTTGTTTTGAACATGTTTCATAATATCCATCAGATTCATCAGGATATACTCGATAATATATATTATTGATTTTATAACAATAATATTTTTCGCTTAGTTGATAGCCTTCTAACCCCCCATCACCTCTCGGTTCATAAATACATTCACACCAATTTAATACTGTACTTATTTTAATTGGACAGTCTGAATATTTCTTTTTAATTGCTATCAATCTATTACACAATTTTAAATCTTCATAATATGTCCCTGTGTGGTACATTGTTGGATCAAGCCCTTTCTGTGGTAAATCCATTAAGCCAAAATTACTAATTACATTTAATAGATATTCTATATCTTTTTTCATTTATCTCTCCAATAGCAGTAAAGACAACCATTAGTACAACGAACTGGATCAATTTTTAAATCAATTAATTCAGTTTTACTTGATAGACAGTTACAAGTCGGTCTCTGTTTTCTTTTTTTGATGTGTATGGGATCTTTATGATCGTATTTCAATCGTAATATATCGTAATCTGTGAATGATACACAGCCTTGATTCCAGTAGTGGGAAATTAATGCGGGATAATTCTCTGAGCAACATTCAATTGTGTAACCGCGATTTTCAAAGTCTTTCATTAATCCTATTGCATTCTCTATCAACTCTATTGGGGGTTTGAACGTTTTCCAGGGAAGCACGAGACCACGATTGGCTATATGCTTATAATTATCTATGAAACTAAATCTAATTCTTTTAACTAAAGATCTATTTATTAAATCATTGATTTTATACAATACTTTATCAGTGGGGATTATTGGATCAATTCTCAATACTAATTGATTTTGTGGGAATACCTTAGAAAATTTATTCAAGACATCAATTGACTCTTCCCATGACGAAATATTTGGTTCAATGAACGATCCCCCAAGAGTTGTAATCGATGCATGTACGATTGTTTTTTGTTTTAATCCCATAGCAATTTTTAAAAATTTACGATCCGTTATATTTTTCGTTATCAGAATCAATGCAGTCATCTTATCTGCTTTACTTCTCCATGACATATTCTGTGAACACTCACCTGATTCTGTGATACCAATTTTAATCTTTTCCATTTTTTTGGCCTCGGCAGATTTTCGATTCATTAAAATTTAAATAAAAAATCATTATCCCTCGAAGAATATTTTCTTCTCCGAGGGATAAATTCAATTATATTCTGGAATACATTCTTCCAAAATACATTTATTGGTGAGTGCGTCCCAATGGACACACTCAGTCTGCAAGCAATGTTCGTCATTGACGAAACATTGTCTACAAACTAGTTCTGTTCCTGTCTTTCCACTAAAGGAACTAACAGGAACAGAAAACTGACCTCTGCATCCACACTGACTACATTCTTGCATACTAATATCTCCTTTTTAATTTTAGACTATTTTTTCGAGTATCTGCGATCTCTCCGAACCACATTTTTAGAGATCTTAATCAATCTCACTGCCTTTTGAGGCTTAATGATAATGAGCGGTTTCTTAACCACTCCATCGATTGCATCTATGTGTGCTTTTTCTATTCGCTTGAAATGTTTCAATGCTTGTCTTGCTCCATGTCTAGCCATGTTCAATAATCTCCTCAAATATAATATAATAAGAATAAACTCCCTATACGACTATTTTTATTTTATAACGTCGTGGAACGGACGTTAGTGAGATTAACTATGATCTCTAATTGCCAATGACAGCTTGTGAGCTGCCAAATCGGCGTCATGCATGGTCATCTTCTGCCCCCGAGGGGAACCTGCAATGACCAACTTGCCACCGGCTTCCGGACCCCAAAGAGCCTGGGCTACCTGTTCACAGTTTACCCCACTAATGGGGTCTGCCAGAGACAATGTCACTGACTTGTCCTTTTCATTGAAGGCCACTACGGCATTTGTCACGGTACTACCGTGACTATATAAATGGTTTGTGAATTGGGCCGAAGCCCGTAATATGACTCGATCCTCACCAAAGAACCCGTGAAAACTCTCTATTTCGAGAGTCTCCATAGCCTTAAACCATTCCTGTCCTTTATGGAGTAGGACTACCCTTTCAGGGTCTGACTCAGTTCCCTCCAAAATTATGGAGACGACTTGAATCGCCTCCGTGAAAAACGTAGTCACATCGACCAAATTGGGATCCGTCAGATTTGACGGATCCATCAAACCAGGAGTAAACTCCTGGTCTTCTGGCTTGACCAACCTGGGGGGGAACATGTCATGATCCTCTTGCCACGCCCAGAAGGCATGGAGTTTTGTCAAAACCTCATTCCATTTCTGTTGGCAATAATGCCAACAGTCCTCCTGCCCGGAAGGGGATTTGATCCCCTCAGATTTCCTCGCAAAGAACTCTTCTCGAATTTCTTCGAGTTTGTGAACTCCTTTTAAATCAACCAAAGCAGCAACCTGCCAGAATAAATCTTCCTCTTTCCCCACTTCTATTTTCTTTTTACCCAGGCAGCGCATAACGCCACCCAAACAATCCAAATCAAAGTGACTGACACCAATCACTAAGTCCTCTGTCTTACTGGGAATGTTATTCCCAAGACATGGAACAGGGTTTGATGACCTTGGTCCATGATGAGCCAGGGTCGTTTCAGACCCATTAGCACAGTATTTGCCGAATTCGGCTTCCACTGTGTGTGTGGGGTTAACGGCAGAAAGACTATCTACATTATTTGCTATAACAATCTGAAATTCCATTTTAATTCTCCTTATTTTTTATGAAAAAAGAAACTCGCATTTAACTATTATAGTTATTTATATATTAATCAAAAGAATATTAAAAAAATAAAGTAGAAATCCTACTCAAATTAATGAGTAGGACCGCCAATATTTACATGATGCAATACTCTTCATTGCACCAATTACAAACATATTGACTGCTATATCCTGTGTGTGTTAGCACACTACCAGGACAACATTCTGATGAGAGGGTTTCTGGAAAATTGACTTCAACATCTTTTACTTCAGCAATTGAGTCAGTTTTTGAATCTGCCATGTTTATTCTCCTCATTAAGATTTAAAAAATAGTAAAAACAATTATACATAATATTATTATTTATATATTAATCAAGAGAATATTAAAAATAAGAACAAATAAAAATCCTACCGAAGTAGGATCACCAATTTATAAACGTCGTGGTCTAGACGGGAGTTCATTCGTTACTCTTTAGGAGGGTAACGTGTAAACTCTGTAATGCTCATCCGTTTTTCAGCGGGCGGAACCCTTTCAAACCCGGGAGCCGAGATCATTCCAACGACTCGACCTGGGTAGGCCTGAGCAGCGATGATCGAGCCAATAACCAAAGTCCCAACTGGGACTTCAGATTCCAAAGTCTGAAGCAAAACTTCAGACTCCGGGTCCGGAACAAAGTCGGGGACTTTAAACGTCAAGACTCCCTCCTTTGTTTCTTTGTTCTTAATCTTGGCATTAATCAAAACGCCAGACTTGGGAACACTAATAACGTCATCTCCATCTAAAAAAGTCAATGAATGGGGGGTCGTGTTCACTACCTGGACGCCGTTTGTAAAAGTATGTACATTAACCATTTTAATTCTCCTTATTTTTTTATATAAAAAAGAGTAAAAACCAATTACTTAATTGTGATTGATTCGTGAACGCCTACCAAAATGAATTGGCAGGCACTCACACATCAAGTCCAGGACTCAATGTGTTTTGGACCATGCTCCTGAAAATCCAGGAACATGGTCGTTCCCCCATCGGGAGAATGACGAAGTCTAATCACAGATTTCGTTGTCAATTCTGTCAAAACCGACAGCCCTGACTCTTCATCTTTAATTATTTCAATTTTATATTCGTGCCCATTCAACGTTTCTGTAATTTTCTGATGCATATTTTTCTCCTTTTTGATTTTAAAAATATTTAAATACGTTATTGAAGTTTAAAAACAAAGAGAAATTTTTACGTGTCTCAATTCACGGGTTTGGCGTCTTTTCCTTGACGTAGGGATTATGCCTTAGCAGCAAGACGGAGGATTGCTCCCCAGCCCTCCCACTCAAAAGCAGTTCCCATAGAGAACCACACCGAAGGTGGTGGTCCCCATCTTTCAAATACTTTAAAACAGAACCCCGAATCCGGGGTCCATTCAACATCAACTCGACGGGGCCAACGACCCCATCGAGTTGATGTATTTCCATTAAAATTTTCGGCTTCTCGGCCAAAAAATGTCATTTTTTCAGTAGACATAATAATGTCTCCTTATTTTTAATAATCATTAACATTATTAGTAACACAAAGAACGACTCTTAGTATTACTATTGTTAATATTTATATATCAATTTAAAGAATATTAAAATAAAAAAGAGTAAAAACCTTACCGAAGTAAGGTCAACCAGTTTATTTTTATAACGTCGTAGAACGGACGTTGGTGAATCTACTACTGCAACAGATATCCGTTGCAGACCCTGATGCCCGTATCGGCATCTCTGTAATCTTCTTCCAGACGATTGCACATCTGAACCATATTGTCTTGATTTGAAAGTCGATAAAAATCTATAATAGCATCTTTACCAGTTGATACATCCCATCCAAAGTTTCCTCCACTTGATGGATTGTACCCTGTAAGACTACAGGAAGCAATAATTACTTCTTGATCCAACTCCCCTTCCGGAGGTTGGGAATACCCTGACCACTGGCCAGAGTAGTGAACCACCCCGTCTTCAACCCAGACAGCAGTCCGGGTCGCAGATTGTTCTTGTGATCCCAATCTACTATGATCGGCCTCTGCAAGAAGCAGGGCCTTAATTCGGTTTTCTTGTGTATCATACATCAAGTCAGACATAATAATTCTCCTTTAATAATCATTTAAATCAATAACTTCACATTTAACTATTATTAATATTTATATATAAAATTTAAGAATATCATCAAAAAATAACCTTTTTCTACCCACATAAAAATCAACAAATATAACCAGAAAAAGATTATTTTTAAAATAAAAAATGTGCTCATAAAGAGCACACATTTTCCAGTTAAAACATTAAGTACTTTTTAACTCCATAAAAATCTATTGAGTCTGCTCGGGGTTTATTGAATACATTAGGAGTAGTTTTTAGAGCCATGCTGCGATAAACATAAACAGCAAT
>Ga0307929_1002551_pt1 | contig 11583 bp, 11 predicted proteins | sample AceLakmetage1330_FD_203160 | JGI IMG/M metagenome (GOLD analysis project Ga0307929, IMG submission 203160) | Saline water microbial communities from Ace Lake, Antarctica - #1330 | ecosystem: Environmental > Aquatic > Non-marine Saline and Alkaline > Saline | place: Antarctica: Ace Lake...
CAGGACCAGAGTTTCGCGCGGCCATCACCGAGCACTGGCTGCCCGCGCTGAACCGGTTCAAGCCTGAATTCCTGTTCATCTCGGCCGGGTTTGACGCGCATATTTCGGATGATATGTCGGGGGTGCGGCTGGGTGAAGGTGACTATGGCTGGTTGACGGAACAGCTTTTGACGGTGGCCCAGACCCATGCCAACGGGCGGGTCTTGTCGATGCTGGAAGGTGGCTATGATCCCGGCGCTTTGGCGCGCTCGGTCGTGGCGCATGTGAAGGCGCTGATCGGTTAGCGCGCGCTGGTGGCTGGCCTTGTGATGTTTTGAGTATTTTTGCAACGATGATTGTCGGGGCGGTGTGGACATGCTTTTAATCTGAAAACCCAATCGATGGTCGGAGTCCGCATGTCAAATACCCCCCTATTGTTTCAACCGATGACCCTTCGCGGGGTTACAACCCGCAACCGGGTCGTGATTTCGCCGATGTGCCAGTATTCGGCACATGACGGTCATCTTGAGGATTGGCATCTGGTCAATCTTGGCCGATTTGCCACCGGTGGTGCTGGGATCGTGTTTACGGAATCAACTGCGGTGCAGAAATCCGGGCGGATCACGCATGGCTGCCCCGGTTTGTGGGCGGACAGTCAGATCATCGGTCATGCAAGGGTGGTGCAGTTTGCCCTTCGCAATGGCGCGGTGCCTGCCATTCAACTGGGTCATGCAGGGCGTAAATCCGGGATGCAGCGGCCGTGGTTTGGCAATGGCCCGTTGACCGACGCCGACCATGCGCGGGGCGATATGCCGTGGCAGCCGGTCGGGCCGTCGGCCATTCCGGTTGATCAGGGTTGGCCCGAGCCGCGCGCGCTCAGCCTTGAGGATATCGCCGCCCTGAAACAGGATTACGCCGCTGCCGCCGGGCGGGCATTGGCGGCGGGTTACAGGATTGCGGAAATTCACGGCGCGCATGGCTATTTGCTACACAGTTTTCTGTCGCCATTGTCCAACAAACGCGCGGATGCTTATGGCGGCGATCTGAAAGGCCGGATGCGTCTGGCGCTTGAAGTGGTGGACGCCGTGCGCGCGGTCTGGCCCGATGACCTGCCGCTGTTTTTCAGAACCTCTGCCGTGGATGGCAACGCTGAAGGCTGGCAGTTGGAAGATACCGTGAAACTGGCGGATGAGTTGAAGGTGCGCGGGGTTGATGTGGTTGATTGCTCCTCCGGCGGGATATCCGGGCCGGCCACGGCGGGCGGGCGGCGGCAACCGGGGTTTCAGGTGCCTTATGCTGAAGAGGTGCGCAAAAAAACTGGTCTGGCGACGATGGCGGTCGGCCTGATCACCCATCCCAGACAGGCCGAGGCGATTTTAAAAAGCGGTCAGGCCGACCTGATCGCCCTTGGGCGGGAGGCGTTGGCCAATCCGAACTGGGCTTTGCATGCCGCCGAAACCCTGGGCCATGACGTGCAATTTGACACCTGGCCGGATCAATATGGTTGGTGGCTGGTGCGGCGGGCTGCGACCTCGGACTTTTATGCGCCCGACGACGATACATGACGCCGGTTCAGTTTGACATTAAGGGACAGGCATTTCAGGCGCTGACCGCAGGCGATCCAGCCCGGCCTTTGCTGCTATTTCTGCACGGGTTTCCGGAATATTCTGGTGCCTGGGCTGAGGTGATGGCCGAGTTGCAGGAAAGCTGGTTTTGCGTCGCCCCGGATCAGCGCGGCTATGGTGCGTCCTGGCGGCCTGAGGGGGTGCAGCATTACACCACCAAGCATCTGGTGGCCGATGTCGCGGCGATGATCCACCACTTCGGGCAAGGTCGCGCGTCAGCGCTGGTCGGGCATGACTGGGGGGCGTCAGTCGCCTATGCCACGGCGATCCGACATCCTGACAAACTGGCGCGGCTGATCATCATCAACGGCGTGCATCCGGCCCCGTTTCAGGTGGCCCTTGCCAGCGGTGGTGCGCAATCTGAGGCCAGCCAGTATATCACCTGGCTGCGTCAGAACGGGGCCGAGGATATCCTGGCGCGCGATGACTTCGCGGCGATGTTCACGCTGTTCAGCGCCAAGATGGACTTGGGCTGGCTGACGCCTGCGCGGCTGCTGGACTATAAGGCCGCCTGGCGTGATGCGGCGGGGCTGCGGGCGATGCTGAACTGGTATCGTGCGACGCCATTGCTGGTGGCAAAGCCGGGTCAGCCGATTGCTGCAAGTGACCTGCCGCAATGGGATCCGGCGCATTTGCGGATCACCATGCCACATTTGCTGATCTGGGGGCAGAACGACACCGCGTTACTGCCGGAAACCCGCGTTGGATTGGATCTGTATTGCGAGGATCTGCGGCTGATCGAAGTTGCCGATGCTGACCACTGGATATTGCACCAGAAACCCAAGCTGATCGCGCAGGCGATCCGTGAGTTTATGAAACCTTAGCGCGCTGCGTTGCGGATGCGAATGGCCTCTTCCTGATCGGCCTCGTCCAGGTAATCGTTGATCGCCGCCAGTTGCGCTTTGGTTTCCGGCAGCAGCACGTTTTCAAGCGCCCGCGCGCGGCGCTCGGTGCTGCGGTATTCGCGGATCAGGCGGTAGACATTGCCTTGCCGGGCGGCCATCGCGGCGGCCAGGGGCACAAGGGCGGCGAAGGCGGCGCGGCAGGCCTCGGCCTGGCTTGACGCGTCGATGCAATCAGGCGTTTTGGCTGCACTCCAGGCGAAATCCGGCGGCTGCATCAGGGGCAAGCCCAGCAAGTTTGCCGTTGCGACCATGATATCGGCCCCGCCCGTAGGTGCCACTGGGTAATGCTGCACGCCTTCCAGCCCATGCCGCAAGATCGCCGCCTGCATGGCAGATCTTGCCGCTTGCAGCGCCTGATCGTAGTGATCGCGCGCTGCCTTCCAGGCCGCCAATTCCTTCAGAAGCGTCGCTGCCAGCAGCATCCGCTTTTCATCCAGGAACCCGAACCCGGTTTCGATGAAGGATTTTTCTTCAGCCAGCGCCAGTGCGGCGCCACGGGTTGGGGTCAAGTCAGCCATCGGTCGGCACCTTGATATGTGCCTGAAGTTGCGCGTCGCTTAGCCGGGTCAGCTCACTATCCGGCAGCAGGCGCAGCATCTGCCAGCCGATTTGAAAGCTTTCCTCAAATCTGCGCATCTTGTCCTGATTGACGAAATCCGCTTCAAACCGGTCGCCGAAATCGAGGTAAGTCTGATCGGTGGCACTTAGCCCGTCACGACCAACCACGCTGGACAGGATGCGCACCCGCGCCGCCCGCGCGTAAGAGGCGAACAGCTGCTGCGCCAGCGCCGGGTGATCGGGGTGGGTGAACCCCTTGCCAATGCCCTGATCCATCAGCCGCGATAGGCTGGCCAGCACGTTGACCGGCGGATAGATGCCTTTGTGGTCCAGCTCGCGGTCCAGCACGATCTGACCTTCGGTGATATAGCCGGTGATATCGGGGATCGGGTGGCTGATATCGTCAGCGGGCATGGTCAGGATCGGCAGCTGCGTCACCGTGCCGGGCTTGCCCATGATCCAGCCGGCGCGTTCAAAGATCGTTGCCAGATCGGAATACATGTAACCGGGATAGCCCTTGCGCGACGGGATCTCGCCGTGGCTGGCGGAAACCTCGCGCAGCGCTTCGCAGTAATTCGTCATATCGGTCAGGATCACCAGCACCTGACGGCCCTCGTCAAACGCCAGGTATTCCGCTGCGGTCAGGGCGAAACGCGGCGTCAGCAGGCGTTGCGCGGTGGGTTCGGAGGCCAGGTTCAGGAACATCGCGGTATGTTCCAGCGCACCGGATTCTTCCATTGCCAGGCGGAAGTTTTCAGCACTGTCATGGCTGACGCCGATGCCGCAGAACACCACGGCAAACCCGTCGCTGTCGCCTTTCAACAGCTTTGCGGATTGGGCGATACTGGCGGCCAGCCGGTCATGCGGCAGGCCACCGGCGGAGAACACCGGCAGTTTCTGGCCCCGCACCAAAGAGTTCAGGATATCAATCGACGACACCCCGGTCTGGATGAAATCTTGCGGCAGGCCGCGTTCGGCCGGGTTGATCACGGCCATGTCGATCCGTCGCGTCACCTGTGCAGCGATTGGCGCGCCACCGTCACGGGGGCGACCCATGCCGTCAAACACCCGCCCCAGCAGGCCGGGGCCGAGCGGCATCATCATCGGCTCCCCATCAAACCTGACGGAGACACCTTCGATGCCAAGGCCTGTGGTGTCTTCCAACAGTTCCACCACGATACGCTCATCCTCAAGTGCCACGATCCGGCCCAGCCGTTCCGGGCCATCGTCCAGCGAGACAGCAACCGATTCATTCAGCCCGACATTGACGTTTCGACGCAGAAACAGCAGCGGCCCTTCGATGGCGGTGACAGTGTTTTCAGCCTTCAGATCAAACAGCATCCGCCCGCCCCTTTTGCAGTGACGCAAGGTCGGTTTCCATCTGATGCGTCAACTCGGTAAAGCCCTCCAACCGGTCTTCGCCGATCTCTTCCCCCATTCGGGCCATCCGCCGATAAAACCCGGCGTTGGCAATGTCATCGGGCGAGACCCCGGCTGCAACCGCCGCCTCGGCCATGTCAAAGAACTGCAACAACAGGCGCAGCATCGCGGTTTGTCGTTCGGGCGAGCAATAGCGATCGACCTCGGAAAACGCCGATTGCCGCAGGAATGCGTTGTCGACCAGATCGGCGCATAGCAGTTTCACTTGCTGACTGGGCGGCAGGGCGTCCTTGCCGACGATGCGCGCCATGCGATCCAGCTTGGCCTGTTCTTCCAGCAGCACCAGAATGCGTTCGCGCTGCGCCTGCCAGTTGGGGTTGCCGTGTTCTGTCCACCATTCCGACAGATGATCCGCATCTTCGGAATAGCTTTGCAAAGGGTGGATCGCCGGGTAAAACCGCGCCTGCGCCCGGCCCCGGTCCAGCCCCCAGAAACAGCGCACATAGCGTTTGGTGTGGCTGGTCACAGGTTCGGAAAAATCGCCGGCAGGCGGGCTGACCGCCCCGATCAGGGTTAACGAGGCCTCATTCCCGGCCAGCGTCTCCACCCGCGCGGCGCGTTCATAAAATTCAGACAGGCGCGAGCTTAGGTAAGCGGGATAGCCGCTTTCGCTGGGCAATTCGCCAAGGCGGCCTGACACTTCACGCAGCGCCTCGGCCCAGCGGCTGGTGCTGTCGGCCATCAGGGTCACGTTGAACCCTTGATCGCGGAAATATTCCCCCACCGTCACCCCGGTATAGATCGACGCTTCACGCGCCGCGACCGGCATGTTTGAGGTGTTGGCGATCACCACCGTGCGTTCCATCAAGGGCCGTCCGGTGCGCGGGTCTTCGAGTTCAGGAAATTCATGCAGCACCTCGGCCATTTCATTGCCGCGCTCGCCGCAGCCGACATAGACGATGACATCAGCGTCACACCATTTTGCCAGCGTTTCCTGCAACACCGTCTTGCCGGTGCCAAACCCGCCGGGAATGGCGGCGCGACCCCCGCGCGAGATCGGAAACAGGCTGTCAAGGATGCGCTGGCCTGTGACCATCATGGTGTTTGACGGCAACCGCCGTGTCACCGGCCGTGGCTTGCGCACCGGCCAGTTATGGGAAAGCGGCACATCATGGCTGCGCCCATCCGGGGTTTTCAGGATGGCGATGATGGCGTCATCGGCAAACTGACCTTCGCTGATTTCAATCAGTTCCGCCTGCTTGATGTCACTTGGCACCAGCGCAAACTGCGCCTTGGCTGGCCCCTGAACTGTGGCGAGGCACATCCCACCATGCACGCTGTCGCCCGGTGCCAGCAATGGGGTCACCTGATACAACACCGGCTCAGCGGTTTGGCGCAAAGGCCGCAGCAAACCGTCAAAGATATTGCCCAGCAGACCAGGGCCAAGTGGAACTGACAAGGGCAGACCGCTGCCGGTGATCTGATCGCCGGGGCGCAGACCGGTGGTGTCCTCATAAATCTGGACGGTACAGCCGTCTGAGGTCAGGCGCACGATCTCGCCCAGCAAGGCGTTCGGGCCGACATGCACCGCCTCGCCGACCGTTAGCGGGGCGTGGCGGCGGGCTTTGACCACGGGGCCTGAGACGGACTGGATAATGGCCGAGGTCATACCGCGTCCCTCCTGTTCAATTCATCAAGCGCGTTTAAAAACTGCGCGCGCAGGGCCTGCCTGTCCTTGGCAATCGCGGCGGCTGAGGCATCAACCAGCGCTGTGTCTGCGCGCAGGCGTAAACCGGCGGTTAATCCGGGTTGGACCACCGCCTTGACCGGCTTACCGCTGGCTTTGCGCAATGCGGTTTTCAGAGCCTGAACCTCTGCCTTCTGGAGGTTTTCGGGATGTTCCAACAACCACTCCCCCGGCAGCAATCGCGCGGCGCTTTCCTGCACCACGGCATCACACCAGGCTTTGCGCGTGGGCGGTTCCTGCCACAGATGCTGCAAGGCGTCAGGCAATCCAGACAGGCCTTCGGACAGGGCCGCAAACGCGCTGGCTTGTTGCATTTGCCGCCGCTCGGTCTCAAGGCTGGCGGTGACTTTGCCAAGCGCGCGGTCGCGGGTTCGACGTAGTTCAGCAATGGCAGTCCGGGTTTTTTCGCGGGCCTTGCGCTGCGCCTGCGAGCGGACCTTCACCGCCTCTTCAGCCGCATCTTTCAGGATCGCGGCGATTTCACCGTCAACCTCGGCATTGATGCCGTCGATCAGCGCCTGTGCGCGGTTTGCTGGGGTTGTGTCGGCCATATCTTACACCCCGATCCCAAGTTCGCGCCTGACGGCACCTTCCAGATCAGGCGGGCCGGTGGTGCCACGCAGATCCGGGATGAAGGCGACCAGCGGTTTGGTCCACTGGGTCATCTGATCAAACAATGGCCGCGGCAGACGGGCAGCGGTTTGGGTCGTCATCATCATCATGTCACACCGGCCCTTTTCGGCGGCCACCAGATCGGCCAGACCGTCATCAGGTGCGTCAAACACCTTCACCCCGGCCAGCCGGAAGCCTGCCGCCGTTATTTCGTCACCGATGAAGATAACATTCGCCATGCGCCAAGCCGCCCCGCTATCAGACCTTGTTCAGGATCAAAACCGCCACGATCAGCCCGTAAATCGCGATGCCCTCTGCAAGGCCGACCAGGATCAGGAGGCGGCCCAAGAGCTCGGGCTTTTCGGCGAGGGCACCGACAGCGGCGCTGCCGACAACCGCGACCGCATAAGCCGCGCCCAAAGTGGAGGAGCCGGCGGCCAAAGCTGCGCCGATCATTGCCCAGGCGGCAAAGCCAGAACTGTCGGTTGCAACCTCGGCTGCGGTTTCAGCCAGGGCCGGGCCAAGCAGCAGCCAGGTCATGCCAGCGGCGATCAGGATCGACAAGACCAGAAAACCCAGGACGGGGTTCAGGGAAAGTTTCATAAGCTATTTCCTTTGCGTTGAAGTCCACCAGTTTGCGGTATTTGCAGCGGTTGGAAGGCCCGCCCGCCTGCGTGAAAGAACCGCGTAAAAAACTCAAACAGGATCAGGCGGGTTGTCTGAATGCCTGTCACCAGCCCCTCAAGGGCGATGATCAGAATATTGCCAAACAACAGCACGATCCAATAGCCGACACTGCCCGATGCCTCGGCAATACCAATGATCGCAGCCGACAGCCCGGCATGGGCCAGGGCAAACGCCCCGACGCGCGAAAACGAAACACTGCTGACAAACAGCCGCATCAGCGTTTCCAGATATTCCCCCAGTGCGGCGGCAACAGCCATCGGCGTTTTCACCCCTTCGGGGTCGCGCGCCCCTAAAATGGTCAGCGCCACGCCAAGCGGCAGACCCCACAAAAGCAAGGGCTGCCAATAGGCCAGCAGCAGGCAGGTATATGTCAAAACCAGCCCGCCATGCGCACGCAGCCAGTTAAACGTGGCCCCGCGCCAGACCGATTGCAGCAGATCAAGCGCGACCCCTAGCAGCAGGAACAGGACCCCCATAACCAAAGCGGTTGCCAGCACCGTGGTTGGCTGATCCATCGGATGCAGCCATAACGGCGCGATGATATCCTCGCGGCTGAACACGCTGCCAAACAGCACGCCAAACGCCATTGCCGCAAGGCCGCCCGGCACCAGCAGGCCCAAAAGCGGCATCCGGCGTTGCAGCCACAGACCGGCCACAACCAGCACAGCGCCTTGCCCGACGTCACCGAACATGAAGCCAAACATGATCGGTGCGACCAGGGCTGTCACGACGCTTGGATCAGCCTCGGCCCTGGCAGGGATGCCCAGCATGCGGGGAAAAAACTCAAACGGTTGCAGCCAAAACGGGTTGCGCAGGAACATCGGCGCGTTGGCCTCATCCGCCAATTCCGACACGCTGAGGACATAGTTAAGCCCGGCCTTATCCAGCACCGCCCGCAGATCCGCCCCATCGGCAGAGCTTGTCCAACCCGTGATCCGGATCGTCCGCGACGTTGCCTGCACATCATCGATGTTTTCAAACAGCCAGGTCAGAACCTCGATATGCGCCAAAAGCTGCGGCAGGCCAAACGTGTCTGCCAACGCTTCAAGCTGCGCCCGGGCTGCCGAAATGTCGTGATCAGCTTTGGTCAGGGCAGTTGCCACCTGTTCGGTATGCAAGCCCGGGTCTTCGTCATCCAGAAAGGCCGGGACCGGCACCAGCGCAGCTTTGGCGGCGGTCATTTCCGCGTCAAATCCGGCCATATGTTCAGGGCTTGCCAATGCGATCAGAAACACCCCGGTCTCCACCGGGATCGTCGCACATAAAATATCCGGGTTCTGGTTTTCAAAGGCCTTCGCGCCCTTCAGATAGTAAACCGCCCGCGACAGTTTTCCGCCGTCGATCCGGGGCAGCAGGGCAAAGGGATGGCCTGTGCCGGTCGCGGCGATCAATTGCCGGATCAGCAACAGATCAGCGCGGTGGCTGTTTGTTTGCTGAAGCCGGGCGATCAGCGGATCAGCCTCTGCGGCCCAGCGCGTCAAGGTCTCAAGCGCGCTGTCAAGAACCGCCGCCGGGTCTTTCATTTCTGACAAGACGGCGTGTTTGGCGTCGGGCCAATAGGGGCGGTATGTCTTGGCAAGCGCGCCGAAATCGTCGTTAAAAGCCGCCAGTTTTGGGAGCACCGGCTGGGTATCCTCCAGCGGGCGCGCTTCCAGTTGGGCGGCGTTGGTATTGGCCAGTTCCTGCATGACGGCAGCGAAATCCTGGCGGGTTGTGATAATCTCAAACCACCGGGTGGCGTGGGCTTTCAGCATCAGGCACCCCCTGCCGGTGCGGGGCCGGCAAAGATGCTTTTGGCGCTGAGAACACCGCGCAGACGTTCATAATCAAGGGCGGCTAGCCCCAGATAGGCCAGGATCGCGGCTGGTGATTGTGCCTGTTTTCGAAACACTTGCAGCAAAGTGTGCGCAAGGTCTGGCCAACTGGCGAGCCTGCCGCTGGTGGGCAGATCAGCCCCGCCGCCAAGGTAGCGCGACAGTATCGGCGCAAGGGCCAGCCGCAGGGGGGCGAACAGCCTTTGATCGGGCATTTGCGCTTGCCAGGTATCCAGCCATTCCTGGGCGCTGTCCTGTGCAGGTGTTTCCTTGGACAAGCCGTTGGAGCCGGTGCGCAACTGCGGTAGTGCGGCAATTGATCTGGTGGCTTCCTGCCAGGCCAGTGGCACCCAGCCTGCGATCTGATCGACCCGCGTGATCCAGTTGGCGTGCAGCACCTGTTCCACCCGATGCGGGTCGCTGTCGCGGGTCAAATGGGCGATGGCGGGGCCGATTGTCATGCGGCTGGCGACATCCAGGCAATGGCCGAAATCCCGGCTGGTTTCCAGAATTTGCCAATCGCTTTCCTCCAGCCGTTGGGCCAGATGTGCGTGCAGGCGGGCCTGCGCAAAGGCGAAACCTGCCCGGCTCATCCGCGCGACCAGCCGATCAGGCGCTTTGCCAGAACCTGGGTTGCGGCTTTGATCTGGGTGTGGCGATCCCCGGCCTCCCAGGCCGATCTTTCCTGCGCGAAGGCCTTGGCCATCCGGCCTTTTCGCGCTTCGGTCTGGGATAGTGTGCTGGCATGCAGGCGTTGAATGCGGGCGTCTGCCCGGGCCTCGATCTGCCTTGCCTCTGCGCGGGCGGCCTGGATCAACGCCTCGCCTTCCTGGCGGGCCGCATTGATGCGGCCGGCGGCGGCTTTTTCCGCGTCCAGAACCGATTTCAGGATCGCCAGTTCGTTGGATTGATTTGGTTTTCGATCGCCCGATGCCATCGCCATATCCATATCTCGCCACGTTCCATCTGAAACATGGTCCTTCTGAAATTCTTGCATATTTGCAGGCCGGTTAAAAGGCAGAAGCCCGAACCAGCGGGGTTTGGTCACAGTGCCAAACGCCGCAGTCTGCTCCTGACCAGCCCTTAAGTCCCGGCCTAAAGCTGACGTGTGGTCACAGGCAAATGAATGGACTTGGCGGGGGATTTGGCGTTTGATCCCGGCGACAAACTTAGCGAAAGGGTCTTTCCGTGGCCAAACCCGCCTTGCAAAAACAACCCAGCCAACATGCTGATCTTGACGCCGCCCTCAGCGATCTTGACCGGGGCAAGACCCCTTGGGCCAGAACCACCCCGGCAGAGCGGATCGCGATCCTGAAAGACATCCGGGATCATCTGATGCCGGTTGCCAAGGACTGGGCGGTGACGGCAGCGAAAAAGAAGCTGATCCCCGACAACTCCCCCTTGGTGGGGGAGGAGTGGTTGTCAGGGCCTTACTGCGTCATGACTGCCTGCAACGCGTTGATTTCAACCTTGTCGGGCGTGGACGGTAAGACCTATCTGCAAGACCTGCCGACCCGTCAGACCGTCAGTGGCCAGACGGCGGTTACGGTCATCCCGCATTCGATCTGGGATCGGCTGCTGTTGTCGGGCATCAAGGCTGAGGTCTGGATGCAGCCGGGTGTCACGCCGGACACTCTGGCCCAGCATACCGCATCGGCCCATGACACGCCTACCGATCAACGCGACGGCAAGATCGCGCTGGTGCTGGGGGCAGGCAATATTGCCGCCATCGCGCCGCTTGATGCCTTCCAGAAACTGTTCACCGAGCATCAGGTGGTGATCCTGAAGATGAACCCGGTCAATGACTATTTGACCGAGTTTTTGAACGCCGCCCTGAAACCCCTGATCGACCGCGATGCCCTGCGCATCGTCAAGGGCGGGGCTGATGTCGGGGCTTATCTGTGCGACCATACCAAGGTTGATCAGGTACACATCACCGGCGCTGAAACCTCGCATGACATCATCGTCTGGGGGCCTGGCGACGAAGGCCGCGCCAACAAGAAAGCCGGCACGCCCAAGCTTAATAAGCCGATCACATCCGAACTGGGGGCAGTGTGCCCGACCATCGTTGTGCCCGGACCGTGGAGTGCCGCCGACCTGCGCTTTCAGGGCGAACATATCGCAACCCAAAAGCTGCATAATTCCGGCTTCAACTGCGTCGCCTGCCAGATGCTGATCCTGCCAAAGACTTGGTCAGGCAAAGATGGTCTGATGGAGAACATCGCCGCTGCGATGAAGGAATCCGATCCGCGCCAACCCTATTATCCGGGGGCGGA
>Ga0307929_1002552_pt1 | contig 11579 bp, 25 predicted proteins | sample AceLakmetage1330_FD_203160 | JGI IMG/M metagenome (GOLD analysis project Ga0307929, IMG submission 203160) | Saline water microbial communities from Ace Lake, Antarctica - #1330 | ecosystem: Environmental > Aquatic > Non-marine Saline and Alkaline > Saline | place: Antarctica: Ace Lake...
AGGTATTTGGATGGGTGGCACTTTCTTCTGAGCCTTTTTTATTTTCTTAATGTTCATATGAGTTTCTCCTTTGGCTCATATACAAAATGGCTTCAGGAAAACCCTTTATTGTTCAAGTTGCACTGATACGGGAGAGTTGGTGGCAGGTTGATGTTTGCGGATGAGTTCCGAGACGAGCTTTGACTTTGCTTCTTTGTCAAAGGGATACATGTTGTTGATTTCATGTATCTGTTGTGCCATTGGATCTTTGGTTCTATTGCAACCAAATCCAAAGATAAAAACGCACGCAGCACAAATAACTAGCACTGATAAAAAAATAAAAAAACCATTGTCAGACATAATATGTCTCCTTTTAGTGTTGAGCAAACTCTTTGATTTCTTTCAGACTTTTCTTCCTCATTTTGGCGATAACCTTCATCACTGAATCATAGTTATCGGCGTTGATTCTTTTCATCGCCCATCGCACCAAGTAATCACTTTTTCTTCCCGCTTCTCTTTTTTGTTTCATTACATACACCTGCATTTAGTGGGTTGTTCTTTGGAGCCAATTAGTATGGATGGCTCCGCACTTTCCTTCTCTTGATATTGTATATCCAAGTCGTTGTGTTTTCTGATAATCAATCCACTGAAACTTTAAGAATGTATAAACAACAAATATAAAAATAAAAACAAAAAATACTCGCAAAAATATCAAAATATTATCTCTTGAATCTGTATTTTTCAACTTTCTCATTTGTAATACGACATGACCCTTGCCGTTATTTAATGCGTAGGAAATATTGGCACATAAGTGTGAAGGATCACAAACCAACTTGCCATAAAATGTTCCATCTATTCCCTGATATACGGTTACATCATACCCCCACTTACAGCGTAAGGTGTCTCCGAGCATAATTTCCTTACCTGCGTCGTCCTTCATTCCAGTTTTAACAATAGTCTTCATGTTATTCAGTGGGTTGTTTATTTATATGCGCATCATTTAGTGGGTCGGATGCTACTTAACGGATTCCATTGAGGGACTTCTTTTTTAATTGTCCTGCCCAAGCCTCTTTGCACCATTCTTTCAGGCAATTTATAGGTCTTACCATTCTTGAGACTTTCTGCGATTATGGGGCACTTACTGCTTCGGGTGGATAAACCCTTAATCTTGTAGCCCACTCCATTTTCGGCGGTGAAGGTTTTATCCAAGTCAGATGGCTCAAGGTTGTATATCTGGCAATAATGTTTGAAGTTTTCTGCTTCTCTTGAAAGGACAACTCCACCCTGTCCAATGATTGAGGCTTCAAGTTTGATGGTATAGTTCGTGGGCATAAAAGACCCACCTTTACGCTTAATGCTAACGCCGTATTCCTCTGCTACCTTCTGCAAAGCATTTTCAACGGCATCTCCGAGCATCCTGCAAGTTTTTCTGTCAAACTGGATAATCTTCATTTTGGTTTCCTTAATAAACATACCAGACTTTGTTATATGAGTATTCCAATTCCGTTTTGCAATTCTTATAGGCATAGATGAACGCAAGAGTTATCAAAACTTGTATGATAAGTGTTCCCATAGTATTTCCTTTTTTCTGAATACAAGCATAGCATAATTAGTTAGGAAGTCAAGAGAAAAATACAAGTAATTTTGGTTTGGTAACGAAACAGATTTCATTACCAAAGTTTATATAAAGGGTAGTGGAGCATCCTTTACCAGCGGAAGTAATTTCTTTGCAAGCTCGCAACTACCCTCGTTACGCAAGTCGGTGAAGTGTTTCTCCTGTTTATCCGCAAAGACTTGGATGGAGGGGACAATAACATAGCGAAAATAGTTCTGTTGGAGAGTGCGATGTTGTTCTCCAAGCACTTCTTTTAGTGCGTCTTGGACATTACCTTCGTTACCCATAAAATTAAGTTCGTTAAAAAGTTCACTAAAGATTTGCTTAATCTCCTTGACTTTTTTGGCATCCATTTCTTCAATGCTGTCCATTGTCTTATTCCTTTGATTGTGTTTGTTTCAATGATCGCTATCGTATTTCTTACGCCATGCGATTTCTTTTTTGGTGGATTTTTCAGTAGTCCAAGAATACATTGGGTAGACATTAAGCGAGGAATGTTCTAGAGCTTCTGTAATGTCATAGTTAATAGAGCACTCGCAATCGTTTTCAATCACAAATGTAACAGTTACGGTTTTCATATTTAATATCCCCATCTTTTGTTAGTTTTTTTCAGACCCACCGCAGACAAACACAAAGTTTTCAATTCCCTTATAATTCCCCACAAATGCCACCTGATTTTCTTGTCCTGATTGATACAATAAAGATGTAGCAATATCATTCCGCAAGGTTTTCCTGATGATATTAAGTTCATAATTTCCCCTTTCTGACAATAACTGTATCAGATTTAATGAGGAAGTCAAGCACAAAGTTTAGTCTTTTTTCTCTTGTAGTATTCAATGCTGTTTTGGCTATCATACCCACGCTTGTCTAACTCACCATCAATCAGTTCACGCAAGATACAATCTTTTGCACTAAAGCAACCGGCAATATCAATGTTGATGTTTAGTTCCTGAACTTCATCAATGAGTTGCTTATCAGTTTTGTCTTTGAATAGTTGACTAAAGAATTTAATTTTTCTTGCCATAACTATTTCCTTTCACTGGTTTATTTTTACGGTGCCATATCCTTAATGTATTTCTTACCCTTAACGGTTAATTGTCTTCCTTTTAATGTATTTTCAATCAGTCCAATTTCCATAGGTCTAGGTTCTATTTCTGATTCAACATTAGACAGATTGATTCCCATTTTTAAGGCTATACTTTTGGAAGACAATGAATGATTTTCATTTAAGATATTCAAAAAGTCTATTTCTTGAGAATTTAATCCATAAGAATAAATCCCAAAAACCTTTTTAATTTCATCCCATCCCTTATCATCTAAATAATCAATATTTTTCATTGTGCAATATCTTTTAATATTTTGAGAAAGAATAAAAGTATTTCTTGCCCTTCCCCTACAGGCATAAGTTATATCTTCAAAATTGCAAGTGAATTTAATTGTTTTAAGATAAAAATTTAACATATCATATAATTCTTTATTAGTATATTTGTTAAAATAAATTTCATTGCATCTGTTTAAGAGGGGTTTAAAAATTTTATGAGCATCTGTGGTAGCCAAAATGACATTAATTTGGTGTAAATCAAATTTAATTTTAAGTCCATTATAATTAAGATAATTATAATATTTGTCATTAGGATTTAGCAAGGACAATAAAATAGTAGTAATATCAGGAGAAAGTTGTTGAGCTTCATCAAATAAAATTGTTTTCGGAGTTTCTCCTGCAATCTTTTCAATCAATATTTTTTCTACAAAGTCTTTAGTTGTTTCGTAATTGCTACAATTTATTTCTATAAATTCTCTATTAAGAGCCTTACTTACTTGAAGGGCAGTATAACTTTTACCAAGTCCTTGAGATCCAGTAAATAACAGAGTTGGGAATGGAGTTTTTTCAGAATGAGATTTGACAAAAAAAGCTAATTTGTTTTTAGCTTCTTCTTGACCAATTATTTGAGAAAAAACATCCAAATTGGTTTGATAATTGTTTTGCTTAGTAATTAAACTTAAAACAACTTCATTTTTTTGATTAGTATTCATAGTTCCCCTTTTCTTAATACCAATGTAGCAGATTTGTAGGGAAAGTCAAGAAGAAAATTATTATTTATAAATAAAATTAATATCTTTTTCTTGACATGATTATCCTTCGAATTCAAGACCGTGTAAAATTATGTCTTTATCTTCTGGACGACTCTTTAGCTTCAAGGAAATACTTTCGCCCCAAACTTGACATTCAATCTTTCCCTCTTTAACAAATAACTTACATTTACCTGCTGAAATGGGGTTTAAATACTCGAACGTCCTATGTAGTATTGGATCGGGAAACATGATAGACATTTCACAACTGTTAACTTTTACGATTGCATATTTCATAATTTTTCTACCAATATTTTTTGTTCAAGTCTTTTGATAATTCCAATTTTTTTATACATAGTATTTTCTCTTTCTGATAAGAACTATATCAAAAAACTATGTGAAAGTCAAGAAGAAAGTGAGATTATTCAATAAATACATAGGTTTTTGGCATAATTTGTCGTATAATTAGTTATGAATATAATGGGAAATGTGTGTAATAAATGCGGAGAAAAAAATGTAAAAGAATTCTACAAAGATATGTCTCGCAAAAATGGACTTTCTCGCTGGTGTAAAAAATGTTATAGAAATCATAGTAAGAAATATTACTTAAAAAATACTGAAATATTAAAACAAAAAAGTCAACAATACCATTCTGAAAATATAGAAAAATGTCATCAAAACACAAAACAATATTATTTAAAAAATAAAGAATACTTTAAGCAAAAGGGTAAACAGTTTTATTTAAAAAATCCAGGGTATGCTAAAAAAAGTAGTAAAAATTATAGATTAAAAAATCCAGAAAATGTCAAAAAATATAAATTAGCAAATCGTGAAAAGTCAAATCAATATGAAAAAAATCGTAGAAAAACAGATGTAAACTATAAGATACTTATTAATTGCAGAGCTAGGATTAATCAAGCGTTAAAAAACAATTTTAAATCATCTCGCACATCTAATCTTGTAATGTGTTCAATATCACAACTTAGGTTTCATATAGAAAAACAATTTCTGTCAGGAATGACTTGGGATAATTATGGATTGGGTAAAAACAATTGGCAAATAGACCATATTATACCTTGTTCTTTTTTTAATATGTTAGATGCGGTTGAACAATATATGTGCTTTAGGTGGCAAAATCTTCAACCACTTTGGCAACCAGATAATCAGGCAAAGAGTGATAAGGTTAGTCAGTAGCAAATGGAAACTCTAAAATAATAAACTTTTGTTGATTATAATTATTAACAAACCCCATAACTGTAAGATTGTCCGTTTCCTTAATACATTCGCCTCGGTTATATTCGTGTCCGTGGGCTCCAATACAGTAGAAGTTCTTGTCGGGATTTCGTTCGGCAACTTGTTTAACTAACTGCCCTGCTGTATAACAAAAGAAATAATTACTAATTTCTTCATTTGGGTTAAATCTATACTGACTTTCAAAGCAACAATAGTGTGTGATTATTACAACATTAGAACACTTGCTTTTATCAACCAACTTGAGTTTCTTCTCAAAGGCTTCCATAAGTGGCGTAGTGTATTTTAACCACCCTTCTCGTAAATCAATATAAGTTCCATCAACAGTAGGATAACGATGGTCATAATATTCAGGAGACATAGGTAGTTTTGGACTTGCGTGGTCAGGAAACAAAATGCTTCCAAGAAATAAATATCCATCCTTTTCAAAGGTAGTTGTAGAATCCGTCCAACTTTTTTGTAGGGGAATTCCATACTTTATTTTTTTTATACATTCATTAAATGCTTCTGGCGGGGTATACCTTCCATCTCGAGTGTAAAGGTCGTGATTGCCAAGAACAAACACCGTAGGTTTAATACTAAATAGTTCTTGTACCAAACTCATATCATCTGCTATCAATATCTCCCCGATGTCACCTAGATTTAGAACTATATCAGGTTTGCTTAATTTAATAAGCTCCATCATTTCCATTACGGCTTGATGTTGGTCGCCGTAGAAAATGTGATTGTCACCAATTATTGCAATTTTCATTTTGTTGCTTTACAGCCCTTTCGTTGGCACTTCCATTCAAAGTTATCATCCCGCAACCAATCACACCAGCAACCATTACCATTTACAGGTATTCCTTTACACTTTGTAGTTGTCCAATCGTGTTGCCCAAAAAGACATTTTATTTTATTACTGATGGTTGTCAATATTTTCATTTGGTTCCCACCTTGGTCTATTTTTTTTGTCTCCTGTTATAAAAGAATAGTAACAGATGATAATGAAATGTCAAGGATTAAATAAGTCTTTTAACTGGTGATTGGAACCTATCTTCTTGCACCCAAACTCCTACCTGCGGTTCAATACCAGCCATCGGATTTCCCCAACATCCCTTATTCCAATATACCTTTATCTCGCCAATAGTCACATTGGAATAGCCAGCCTGATGGCAAAGTTCAACAACGTGCTTCTGCGAGTATGCTCCGACATATCCGTGGCGCATCTTTCCGTTGCCATAAAGCCTACCATTAAATATCTTTATTTTTTTCATAAAACAATATATTACCATAAACAATAAAAATGTCAATAAGAAAATCGCACGCCTTGGTTGTTCGTTCACCGGTAGGAATTTGGCGGGCTAGCAAAATAGTTTACTAATCTTGCAACACGAGTAAACATTTTGAACCAGTCAATAATCTGATGTTCAGGATATTCCTTCCTCTTCAGTAAATGCTCACTGGTTTAAGCGAATATATGTTCCGAAATAAAGTCAACCCAGTAGTCATAATCCTCGGCTATGTCATAATATCCTAACCGTTTGAAACTTTCCGCACCAACATTTCTGTACCAATTAACTGAAGGTGCAGCACGACGACGGTTGAGTTCCAGAATGTGTTTGGCGAAAATGGATACTATAAGCAGGCAGTCATCGGCCAAATCGTTCAAAGGTTTAAAACGAATAGTCTTCTCGTTGATAATTTCTATGGAATAAAAAATATCCCTGTTGTAACACCGAACATAGCGTTTCAATGTTTTGAGGATACGCATTGTTTCATTGGAAGACCTGTTTGACTGCCATAGCTGGGAAAGAAACCAATCTTCTGCTTGTTTTATTGGTATTATGCGATTTTCTTCCATACATTTTCTTCACAAATATAGGCAAACAATCCTTCTGAAAGATTAGTAAACATTTTCGTTTGATGACAATTTTTACCAGGGACTCTGATCCATCACACGGGTTCTCACGAGTTCTGCTAATGGGTGTTGAAGAAAAGTTTACTAATGATGAGCAAGCAGCGAATTGGAAGGAATAACAGGGTGGTAATAACTTAGGCAGCTTTGTCGTCGGCGTAATATACTATGAAGGCATTAAGCACGTCATCATTGAGTTCCACTAGATCTATGTGGTCAATGTCTTTCTTGGCATCAACTACGATGGTTTCTTTATATTCCTTTTCGCAGTTTTTAAGAGCGTTCTTACCTTTCCAAGTTTTTATAACATTCATTTGATTATTTATATTTATAAGGTTTTAGTGCTTCTTCAAGTTCATCAAGTTCCAATTCAAGTTCAACATCATCCTTTTTTCCAACATAGTTGCGCAGATCGCAATCATCTTCTTGTTCAAGTCTCTGCTTCATTTTCTTAGACTGATGTACTTGGGTTTCTGGATCAATCAACCACTTTTTCCTAATCTTTATCATTTGCTTACTCATACGGAACTTTTCTCCTTTTTGTTTTTTGGCTCAATAAAATGGATTGGAATTGGGCATTTTAATTTTTTTGCTTCTTTAATATAAAAGCTAAATGGGTGTGGTAATGAAATTTGATTTACTCCGTATTCTAAAATGGGGCAAAAATCATCAGATAAAACTTGCTCTTCCATCTCATGTGCGAACTCAAAAGCCGCATGTTTATCTTTTAGCACCTGACATTTTCCAAAATACCTAACTACTTCTTCGGAGTTGCCATCAGGATGTTCCCAATAGATATTTTCTATGGCTTGGGCGTGAACGACACGATACTCAAAGCCCTTTTTGCCATCGGGGGTTTTCAAGATTGCCACCGTATTATCCGCTGACATAATTAACTCTTTCCATTAAATGTCGTTTGCCTCTGACTATGTTTGATATGGCACTTTGGTCAACATTAAACATTTTACTTATTTGTCGTTGGTTGTATTGTCCGCTTTTATGTATCGCAATGATTTCTTTTGCTTGTTTGTCTGACAATTTAGCCGTCGGTCCTTTTTCGCCCCACATATATCTTCCATTTTTTCTTTCGGTTTCGTAGATGTTTTTCCACCACTTGTAAAAATCTTCATCGCTTAAATTATTAACCTTTTGGTATTCTTTGCTGGCTTTTTCGGGAGTATCATAGTAGCCAATATGGTAAGCCTTGTTGTATCTGACAATACTGGCTTTCCACATTTTTTTTCTTTTATAAAAACATACTCCTTTAAAACCAGACTTGTTTGTGCATATAATTAAATTATTATTTCTATGAGCGTGTTTGATTTTTTCTTTTGTTTCAGGTGGCAAAGAACTTCTATCTACTCGATCTAAAATATTATAGCTCTTATTGCTAATGCCAACTCCCACAGCATCTATCATTTCTTGCTCGGTTTTGTGCGCTTCTTCTGGGCTGCATATCTTTACTATTGTAACCCTAAAAGCATTTTCCCCAAACTCGTTCCAATCTTTTTGCAATATCCAAGAATGATGTTTGTTGTTTTTTAAGTCTCTTAGATGAACCTGTAATCTTTTAAACACCCCCGGATTACTAGCACTTCCAAAATATACAAATCCATTTATTTTATTGATTATTTTATAAACACCTGGTTGCTTTGGCAAAAGGGAAATATCCATACAAAACCTCCGTTCTTTTGTTTTGTATATATTTCCGTTATTTGTTCTCATAACCCTTTATCAGCACTCATTTTATTTCTTCCATAAATTGAGTCATTCTTATTTCTTCCATTTCGTCATCTGCTTGAAAACCTTTTTCGATAATGAGATAAAATGCCAACCCCAAAACAAACAAAAGTATGATTAAAAAGAACACCTGCATTACAAATAGCAAAGGATTATTTTCCATCCAAATTTCTAATTTTGTTAATTTACGGTTCATAATTATACTAATCCAAAGACATAGCAACAAATCATTACCCATACAAGTAAGGCTATTTTTGGGTGTGCCTTAACCCATATTTCTATTTTTTTAAATTTGCCCTTCATGCTACCAACCTTCTGCCCCAAAATTGTCTCCAACAAAATCCTCGTTCTTTATCCATTTCCCCACCCACCTAAAGGAAACACAGCGAGTAGCCATATATGCAATCCTGTCGGCCCAAAGTCTTGTCGCCCCACATTTCTTACACTTGTCAAGATGTTGTCTTTCCTCTCCTTCAGGGTCAATATCCCACCCGACATCCATTTGGGTCTCTATGTCGGTTGATTTGCAAAGTTCGCACTGCATTACTCTTGGGTCGGACTTCGGGGGCTTATTTTCTTCGTCCATTTCTTTTAGTTCCTGTTGAAGCTCTTTATCCATATTATTGTCCTTATTGAAGTATTTTCATCATAACACCAGCAGTAATCAATACGATAGCAACAATTAGTTCCCACATTTTGAAATTAACATGCATATTTTTGTAATTGAATCTCATAGATTTATCCTTTTCATAAAACAAGACTATCATATTTCCTGAAAATGTCAAGAGGAAAGTTCAGCGAGCCTTGAGGCCAGGGTCCTAATCTAGACGTTCTGCTGAGCTGGGTGGATAGAAAATTCCACTGGTTTTCAAAATATATAGAATATAAGGGTTTTTTCATTACCAGTGGATCTTTATTAAATATACCTTGACGGCAGCCAGGCAGGAAGACTGGGGTGGTCGTCGCTGATGGTTGGATAAGAAGTGTGCATAATGGCTTAAATAGAAAGGATAGGCAAGAAGGGTTCTCTACATATTTTAGACCTGTCCTGATTGATTCTAGCGTCATTTAAAGGCATATTTACTATTATACTCTCTTTCACTTACATTTATATTCTTATTTAATTTAGAATTACCTGCAAAAAAAGACCCATACAACTCTTTCGGGTCATATGGGTCTTATCTTAGGGCGAGTATGAGGTTTAATAATCCACACCCACTCCACCATGGAATGTTTAAAGTCTATTCCACACGACTCCACCTCGCGGACCAGTGAATTATTTAGAGTCTTATCCACACGACTTGTTACATTATACAACAAATCAACCAAAATAAATATCATAGTTTATATTTTGACCACACTCCGATTGTTAAACTACCACGGTCAAATAGATAATACCATCCGCCATCACAAGAAGGTCCAGGTTCTTTCCACCGCTTACCATACCAATTTTTGATGAACATAAATTTAATAGGCCGAAAGCACAAAATCCATCGAATGTCTTTACCACCAAACAAAATTTTCTTTATCGTCCGAATAATTCTTTGTCTCCTCCATTGGCGTAATGTTTTGTGCGAATGAGGCCAGCATATATCGCCAGGGAATTGCCGCTCATGTTCTCTGGCGCACTCGTAGCAACCATGTTCCCAAAAACCGTTGAAGTCAAGTTCACCAGTCCCAAAGGATAGACACTCATACACAGTTGAACTAACCTCACATTTGTGTCCTTGGGGTCGTTGAAAGGTTTTCATTTTTCATCTCCAAATAACTTATCCCATTCTTGGGGAGTTGTTCCTGTCATAAGGAACTCTCTCTCATCAGGGTTAAGGCGTGGAAACATTTGTTGGATGTGTGGACGATTTGGATTAAAGCGGTATTCATCATATTGTTGAGGTGTGATGTTTATTTCCATCGTGTGTTCTTTGCCAGATGCCTGCGATACCATTGTAATTTTCATTTTCTCACATTACATTGTTAATTTAACTCTCGGAGTTTTTCCAAAATAATATTCAAAATATTTCTTATAATCAGATAAGAATGTTTTTAATGATTTTACCATAGCCTGTGTTAGTGGGTCGTCTTTGTTGCCGCAAGGAAAGCTAATCATTACTTCGGGATGTTCAACAGCTAATGCTTTGTTTAATGCATTTACTGCTTCTTGTATTCTTTGGTCACGGTCTTTCTTTTTGGGTTTCATACTTCTTTTACTTCCTCGCTCCATGTGGAAACAGTAGCTTTGCTATTACCAGAAAGAAAACCTTCGCCAGCAAGAAAGCCTGCTGCGAAGCGCAACTGATCTTCTATTTCTGCTTTATTGGTTCCGTTAAGGGCATACTTTACAAAGATGGTTAATTTAAAACTTGCTTTGTCCATTGTTATTCTCCCTGCGTCTGATTATTTTTTCAATTCTCTTATCTACTCTGTCTGCCCAAAGGTTCACGGCAATATCACCAGCTTGGTCATCATCAGGAAATGGGTCGTTTTGTGCTTCTTTGAGATCTTTCTTTTGCGACAATAGTTCTGGCAAACTCATTTTGTCTATTATACCACACATAAACTTGTAATCTTCATTATCCATTTTATTTCCCCTGCCCGTCTTGACTGGGTTCCCCAACCAGCTCCTTGGCAACACAAAGCTCTTGGTTCTTGCCCTACCGTTTGACTACGGCTGTTGCTTCCGCCATTCTCCGACCAAGTTACAGTTAGATTCTGTTAACCTATCACTTGCAGACCGATTATATTACCTATGCAAACAGATTTTATACTAACTGCAACCTCAAGACGACCTTCTAAATGTCGTGGCTTCATTACAAAGCCGAAATCATAAAAACCTCCATAGTTAAATAATGTTCTATTTTTACTGAAAGCTATATAATACAATATTTGGGAAGAAAGTCAAGAATGAACTACCCAACCACTAAAGATGGTTGGGTTTCTAGGATTAAAGCCTTACCTATGTCTGGATTCATATTCAGACCATCCTTAACCGTAAGATTATAGATGTTTTTGGCTGCGTTAATGTCGGCA